>ENA-UEQL01001298-UEQL01001298.1-human-gut-metagenome-genome-assembly--contig:-NODE-1298-length-17602-cov-7.426819_pt1 | contig 17602 bp, 28 predicted proteins | sample MGYA00242905_ERZ507926 | MGnify/ENA primary metagenome ERZ507926 (study PRJEB26167, sample SAMN06115531) | human gut metagenome | host: Homo sapiens | place: China:Henan | collected 2015-09-09...
ACTGCGGAAGGCAAGAAGATGCTGCGCAACTTCGTGTACAACGTCTGCGGCTGCACCGGCGACTGGAAGATGGACTCTTTCGTGGAGAACAATGTCAAGGCCCTGCGGGAGCGCATCGGCGACGGCAAGGTGCTCTGCGCCCTGTCCGGCGGCGTCGATTCCTCGGTGCTGGCCGCCATGCTGGCCAAGGCCATCGGCAAGCAGCTGACCTGCGTTTTTGTGGACCACGGCCTGCTGCGCAAGAATGAGAAGGAAGAGGTCTGCTCGGTCTTCGGCCCTGGCAACGCCAACGGCTTCGACATCAACTTCATCTGCGTGGACGCCCGTGAGCGCTACTTTGCAAAGCTGGCTGGCGTCACCGAGCCGGAGCGCAAGCGCAAGATCATCGGCGAGGAGTTCATCCGCGTCTTCGAGGAGCAGGCCAAGCAGATCGGCAAGGTCGATTTCCTCGCACAGGGCACCATCTACCCCGACGTGGTCGAGAGTGGTCTGGGCGGTGAGTCCACTGTCATCAAGAGCCACCACAACGTCGGCGGTCTGCCCGACACCGTGGACTTCAAGGAGCTGGTGGAGCCTCTGCGCAACCTGTTCAAGGACGAAGTCCGTCAGGCCGGCCGTGAGCTGGGTCTGCCCGAGTATCTGGTCAGCCGCCAGCCCTTCCCCGGCCCGGGTCTGGGCATCCGCATCATCGGCGAGGTGACTCCCGAAAAGGTCGCCATCGTACAGGACGCCGACGCCATCTGGCGCGAGGAGATCGCCAAGGCGGGCCTCGATAAGGAGATCAGCCAGTATTACGCTGCACTGACCAATATGCACAGCGTCGGCGTCATGGGCGACGAGCGTACCTACGACTACGCCGTGGCCCTGCGCGCCGTCACCACCACCGACTTCATGACCGCCGAGAGCTACAATATGCCTTGGGATGTGCTGGGCACAGTCACCAGCCGCATCGTCAATGAGGTCAAGCACGTCAACCGCGTGTTCTATGACTGTACCGGTAAGCCGCCGGCTACGATCGAGCTCGAGTAATGAAAATTTGCCTTCCGGCTTTTTAGACCTCTGAAAAATAGAACACAATAGCGTATAAAAACAGCCCCGCTTTCAAGAATTTTCGCTTGAAGGCGGGGCTTTTTTGCGCCCGAAGTAACAGAAAAGTAACACCCTGGGCAGAATCAAACCAGTATCACGGTTTCTTTTCCTCCGGGGAGGCCAGAGCTTCCAGGCGGTCCGCGACGTTGTTTGTTCGATCCGGGTACAGGTGGGCGTAGGTGCCGAGCGTCGTCGAAACTTTTTCGTGCCCAAGGCGCTGCTGCACCAGAAGGGCGTCCGTGCCCATGTTGATAAGCAGGGAGGCATGGGAGTGCCGTATATCGTGCACTCGAATGACCTTCACGCCGGTGCGCTGGCAGCAGCGCTCCAACTGTTCCTTTAGCCAGTATTTGGTGCATTCAAACAGGCGTTCTTCCGGCTGGTATTCGTAGAGCTTGGCGGCGTATTCCCGAATGATTTCCAGCAAGAAATCCGGCACTGTAATGAACCGCTTGGAACGGCGGGTTTTCGGGTCTGAAATGACGTCCTCGCCGTTCAGGCGGGCGTAGGAGTGCCGCACAAAAATGCCCTTCCGTTCAAAATCCACATCGGCCAAGGTGAGGGCCAGCAGTTCACCTTCCCGCATACCGGTCCAAAACAGAATATTGAACGCAGCGTATGCCGTAGGGTCTGACATCCCGGCAATGAACTTCTGAAATTCTTCCAGCGTCCAGAACTGCATTTCTTCGGCGCTGCTTTTGCCCATGGACCCGGCCAGGGAAACGGGGTTTTCTTTCAGGCCGTAATATTTCCCGGCGAACCGAAACAGGGCGCTCATTTGGTTGTTGATGGTTTTCAGGTAGGTGGCAGAATACGGCTTCCCGTTCTTGTCCCTGGCGTCGATCAGGTGATTTTGCCAAGCGCGAATTGACGAAACCGATACTTCATCCACAAGCTGATCCTTGAAGTAGGGGAGGATCTTCGTTTCAAAGATCCATTGCTTCATTTCGTAGGTGGTGGGCCGGAGCCTGGTTTTTGCATCTGCCATGTAGAGCTCCACCAGGGAACCGAATTTCATTTTTGTGGTGAGTGAGCTTTTCGCCAGGTATTCGCGCTCGTATGCCAGAGCATCCGCCCGGCGGGCAAAGCAGCTTTTCTTTATTTGCTTCCGCTTACCGGTCCAGTCCGTAACGCGGAATATGCAATACCATTCACCGGTTTTCTGGTTTTTATATGCAGGCATGAGACCCCTCCATTTGCTGCTTTTCAACAGCTTTCCACAAAGTTTTCAACAAGTAACGCAGGTAACGCGTTGGTAACGCTTGCGGTAACGCGTTACCGGTAAAAAGTTGAAAACACAGATTTCATGTTAAAAGTGAATTTTCTTCACAGAGATGGAACATCAAAAACCGACGAACAAACGAAAGAAAAAGGCTCAACAAATTTTCAACATTCGCACCCGGTAACGCGTTGCCAACGCGTTACCACCCAGAAAATGCGGTTTTCAACAGACAAAACAAAACGGAACAACGACAAAAAACGATGCTTTCAACACGGTTTTCAACGGCATAAGCCGCCGCATTCTTCCCCCTAACAACCCCTATCTTATATCCCTGTATATCTAGAATATCTAACTTAATCTTAGATATTATTATCTTAGATATAGCTTAATAATATAATATATAGCTTATGGGTTAGATTGAGAGGCGGACGTTTGCGCGGCGCCACGAAGACATGGCACAGACCTTTTTCGTGACGTGACGAAAATGGTCCGGCAGTTGCTTGCAACTTGACAGCAGCTTGAAAAATGAGTTCAACCCGTGTGATCCGAAAAGTTGAACTTGATGCCGGAAAACGCGCGGAAATAGCCTATTTTTGTGATTGAATACGCGCAAAACGTGCGGAATTGGCCTGTTTTTGTGATTGAATGCGCGCAAAGCGTGTAATAGCGCGAGAAAAAGCGCGCGGCGCGCGAATAGCGCCCAGGGCGGCCGTTTAACTTGCCGGTAACTTGCCAGAGCGACACCAGAAGCCCCAGGGAAGCCCTGTCGTGGCCTTTTACAAACCGATGCGGAAAACTAGACAAAGAAAAACAAAACGCCCACAAGGCCGCTTTCCGACGGTCTGGTGGGCGTTGCTTTTTACTGCACGACGGAGCTATCAACCCAGAGGTCGGAAACTTCGCCCGCCATTTCTTCGGCACCGATGGAGCCAGAAGCAATTTTGGAAATGAGAGCGGAATCGAGCGAGAAGCTCAAAAACTTGTTGCCGCTGGCTGGATTCACGACCCAGTAATCAATGGCCTTGCAAGCATCAAAGCCGTGGTTCAAGACTAGATCCTGGACGGATTCAAAGGCCCGGCTTTCCGAATTGCTGACCGGGAAGGCCTGAACCTTCACCACGATCTGGCCGTCGCAGGCGCCGCCAACGGTGAGACTTTCAATTTCGCCATAGGACAGCGAAAGCCCCGGGGTTTCGACCTTTCTACCGGTGCGGCTTGTTGTGAGAGCGCTTGCGTCGAGCATGAAGGGCTCCGCTTCCGATACGGCAGCGGAAAGAGAGGCGGCAATGCTTTCCGAGGATTCGGAAGAAGCGGGGGCGGCGGAACTAGAAACGCTTTCGGAAGCCGCAACGCTTGAAGCGACAGAAACCGAAGATGCGGCCGCCTTGTTGCGATATTTGCCGCTGTACTTGATGATGCTATAAGCACACATGGCGAGAAAGATTAAAAGGCAGATTCCGCAAAATTTCAGAATGCCTTTCAAGATTCGTTTTATCGTGTTCATGTTTTCCTCCCTGGGCAGCTTGCCCTTTCACTTCCGAAACCAAATCAGCCCGCAGCGGAGGAGTTCTCGCTTGAGGCGTTCTTCTCCACAATGGACGTATTCTGCGATGCGGCGCCTTCCGGCAGTTCCTTCAACGCCTGAATATACCCCAGGAGCCGGTCGAGCTGCCGATCAGACAGGGAACTGAGCTCCCCGGCGATTGCGGCCTCCGCCGGGCGCTGGGCGACCGCTGGGGAACAAAGCGCCTTTTCTGCCGAATTGCGTTCGCTTGACGCCCCGAGAAGGTAATCGACGGAAACGCCGAAGACTGAGGCAATTTTTATTTTGACCTCGTCGCTCGGTACGCGCGCACCGCTCTCGTACTGGGAGAGCGTTGTGTTCCCGACGTTGATTCGCTGCGCTAAATCGCGCTGTGTCATTCCCGCAGAAAGACGTAGCTGCCTGATTCGTGCGCCGATTTTCGTAGACGTGATTTTCTCCCCCCTTCTCACTATGAGAACATTATAGCACATACTTTTCCGGCAGAAAGAAAAGTTCACAAAAAGAGAAATTTTCTCTTGACATTCACAATTTGCAAAGTTATAATCAGGCTGTGAAGTTCACAATGTGTGAACCGAAACGAAAAAAAGTTGGAGGTGAAAAGATGAACCGAACCATCGAGGAAGTCCGCAAGGCAAAGGGCTTCACGCAGGAACAGGTGGCAAAGGGCGTAGGAATTGGCGCCTCGACGTATTGCCAGTACGAAACTGGGCTGCGGGGAGTTCCCGCAGATGTAGCAAATAAGATCGCTCGGTTCCTTGATGTGGAGATTGGCGAAATTTTTTTGCCGACAAAGTTCACAATTAGCAAACATTAAGGACGAGCGAGAGGAGGAACACACATGAATTTGTACGAAATCAGCGTGGTGGATGGCAAAGGCATTACCCACAAGTCGAAGATCTACGAAATTAACGTGGACGCTGCTTTCAAAGAAGCGTTTATCCAGGGGAAAATCTACGGAGCCGAAAAGCTGGACGACTGCACGGTGCAGCAGATCCAGACAAACGCAGGCGTTTCCAAAGACACCGAACGCGAGTATTTGGGCCGAATCAAGAACATTCTGGATGCCCTGGGCTCGAACAGCTATTGCGCAATGGCCTTTGACGGCTGCGTGGGGGATGCTGAGGAGAACATCGACAACGATTTTGCAGTCAGCATGAAGGGCCGTTGGAAGACCGAGTGCAAGGCCCACGAGAACATCCGTAAGAGCCTGACCGAAAAGGTGAACGCCCAGGGCCAGCGCATTGCAGAGCTTGAAGCTGAATTGCAGAATGCCCGGCGGATGGAGGCCCAGGCCAGGAAAGAGGCCGCAGAGGACAAAATTGCCCTGGAAAAGGCGAAGGGAAAGATCCTCCCGGACAACGTTGCCGCAGAACTTACCATTATGCTGCGGAAGCAGGCCGACGAAGCCGCCAAAGAAGCACTTTACTACGCGGACCGGATGGCGGCAGAGGTTGAAAACTCCGTCCCCGTTGGCGCGTCCAACAGTGCAAAGCGCTTCCACGAGTACCGCAAGGCCCAGGTTGATGCGCTGCGCCTGCTGGGTGCGCTGGGAAACATTGGAGACTCGGAAAATGACGATTGACGAGCTCCGCATACTGCGCGGCCTTTCCATGGAGAAGCTGAGCAAAGCCGCAGACCTTTCCATTGGTGCTGTTTTCAAACTGACCAGGCCGGGCGCGGAACTTGAGCAGGCACGGTTTGGCACCGTTATGAAGCTGGCCGCCGGGCTTGGCGCGGTGATTACCGTTGACCCGGAGGGTGTGACCATAAGACCACAGGAGGAAGCAAAATGAAAATCAAGTCCATTACATTGCAGAAGATCGCGGTCGTGTGTGGCGTCCTTGGCCTTTTCTTTGGCCTGGGCTTTGCCGGGACCTTTGAGACGACCGGCGAAACCAGCACCGGCACGTTTATGGTTTCCCTGGGCTTTCTGCTTTTGGCCGTGCTGCTGGCCCGTGTGAGCTTTGCAGTGCAGGACATGGAGAAGCAGGAGAACAAGATCCATAAGGCCCAGAAGGACACCGTGAAGCCCCGCATGAAGCGGAAGGCAGGCTGACCATGTTTCATACAACGGTGAAATGCGTGGACTGCGGCGCGCTTATGGTTGACGTGCCGAGCAATACAAAGCGCTGCGCCGTCTGCCGCGTGGGCCACAACAGAGAATCCGTCCGCAGGGCGAACGAGACCAGGAGGGCCGAGGAGGCCGCACGGCCGAAGCCGCGAAGCCTGGACGACGACCTGGAAGCCCTGAACAAATACAACGAGCAGCGCCGGGCCGCGGGCCGTGAGCCTTTGACCTATGGCGTTTGGAGGTCCAGAGGGGCCCCGGAGGAATACGCATGAAAGAATTTGACAGCATCCGCATTGTAGACAAGGGAGGCGACAGCCTTTCTTTTGAAATGACCGGCAACGTTGCAGGAAGCCCATACGACACGATCGTGTTTTTGCTTCGGGCAACTTCCGGCCTGATTGCTGCCTCGGCCAAGGAAGACGCTGATCCGCAGAAAGTTGCAGATGCCTTTGCAAAGGTGTTTGCCAAGCACGTTGCCCAGGAAATCCGGGGCGGACGGGTCCACCAGGCAGAGGACGGAAAGGAGAACGCAGAACGTGAGCAAGAACGTGAAAATAAACCGTAAGCGGCTTATTAAGCTGACCACAGGGCAGTTTGGCTTACAGATTAGAGAACTTACGGACGCCGTTATGGGCATGGTGAGTGTTCGAAAGCGCCAGCATGAGAAAAGCCAGAGCGAGGCGCACAAGCCTGCCAAGAAAGGGGGCTGCGAAGAATGATCCTTTTGTTTATTGGTGGCCTGGTTGTTGGCGCCTTGGCTGGCATCTTCGCACTGGGGCTTATTTCCTCCGGGCATTGTGCGGAGTGCCGCGCATATTACGACCGCCAGATGGAAGCCATGCGGAGGGGGGAAAACCGGTGGCAGTAAGTGAAGCCTGGCGGGACGTGCCCGGCTATGGCGGCAAGTACCAGGCAAGCGACATGGGTCGCATTGCAAACACCTTCTGGCACGGCCGGAGGCGCCAGAATGGAGGCCGCACCATCCTGGCCCAGTTTAAGAAAAAGCCCCGCGGAAAGGCCAGGGACAGCGCAAAACGCTTTGTGCACCTCACAGATCTGGAAGGGCACAGGAAGGAGGCTTCCGCCGCAAAGGTCGTGGCAGAAACCTTTCTGGGGCCAGTTCCTCCCGGGATGGCGATTTTTCACAAGAACGGCAACCCGGCGGACAACTCCGTTTGGAACCTGGTTTTCCGCACCCCGGAAGAAATAGGCCGCATGACCGGCGCGGATAGCACCCGGCGGCCGGTGCTGAAATTCAGCGCCACCGGCGAGCTGCTGGAATGCTATTCCAGTGCCCGCCAGGCTGCCAAGCAGAACTATTTCAGCTACCAGGCCATTATTGACCGATGCAACGGCAAATGTAAACGGCACGTTCTGGCCCCGGACGGCAATTATTACGCCTGGGACAACGCCGTGGGCGTAAGAAAGGCTAAAGAGGACCTTCGAGCGCTTGCCCGGCAAGAAGGCCGCCTATTTGCTCCGAAGAACTGGCCCGCTACTTAAATTTTACCACGAAAAGAGGTTGGAACACATGAGCAAACCCGCCACGAAAGCGGCAAACAGCCCGTTCTATTTGGCACGAATGGAGGCTGCGAAGGTCAACGACCGATTCAGCAGCCGCGAAGGAGCAGCAGACGAAACGGGCATTGACCGCACCCGGCTGGCCCGCATAGAGCTGGACAGCATCACTCCATACCCGGAAGAAGTTATGCTTCTGGCCGATGCCTACGACGCCCCGCAGCTTTTGAATTTCTATTGTTCGACGTGCTGCCCGATTGGCCGCCAGAACGTGAAGCCCTGCGCCTTGCAGGAGTTCGACCGCGTTATGATGCAGGCGCTTGCCGCATTGCAGGGCGCAGACAAAGTTAGTGCCGCCATTATTTCTATTGCCCGGGACGGCCGCGTGGACCCCGGCGAGGATGTGCAGATGGGCGAGATCCTGGCCTACATGAAGAACGTTGCCAGCACAGCGGAGGCAATGCAGCTTTGGATCAAGAAGAATTTGAAAGGGGATGCCTACAATGGCAAGAAGTAAGAAAAGCACCCGGGAGCCTTCCAAAATGGTGCGGGTGGACGAGGCAATGGAGATTTTGAGCGTTTCCAAGTCTACCGCCTACCACACCATCCAGAAGTTTAACAACGAGCTCCGCGCCAAGGGCTACGAAGTGCCCCGGGGCCGCGTTCCTCGCAGCTATTTCATGGAGCGGTGCGGCTTATGAGTGAAGAAGAAACCAGAGAGCGCACCAGCGCGATTCTCGGCCGCCCTGTGAGCGATTCCGCATGGACGGAAGCCTGGGAGAAGGCCAAAAGAAAAATCCGCCATATCGCAGAGTTCTGCGGGTATGACGGATGCAGAGAGCAGCCCGGCTATATGGCGCAGCTTGCGGCGGAGTATATCCGCGAAGCGACGCTTTCAGCCTGGACAATAAAGAGAGGGGCCGCCAAAAATTGACGACCCCAGAACACACACCAACAGTTTATCACGATTTTTGCGAAAAATCAAGGAGGACACACAATGGAACTTTTGACGTTGAGCCTTGAAAACTTCCAGGGCTTGAAGCGTGAGGAAATCCAGTTGGACGGCCACAGCGCCAGCATTTACGGCCGGAACGCCAGCGGAAAAACCACTATTTTCAACGCCATCACCTGGCTGCTTTTTGGCAAGCCGAGCACCTGGGCGAAGAACTGGGACCCCAAGACAAAGGGACCCAACGGGGATTTGCACAACCTGGAACACAGCGCAACCGGCACCTTCCGGCTGGACGACGGCCAGACCGTGACCTTGAAAAAGGTTTTCCGCGAGGTATGGAAGCGCAAGCGTGGCAGCGCCGCAGAGGAGTACTCCGGGAATACCATTGACTACCAGATCAACGGCGTCCCTTGCAAGGAAAAAGAGTACATGGCGGCCGTCCAGGAGTATTGCAGCGGCGAAGAAACCATGAAGCTGCTGACCATGCCCGATTACTTCCCCTCCGTTATGGACTGGCAGAAGCGCCGGGAAATTCTGCTGGATATTTGCGGCGACGTTTCCGACGCCGACGTGATCGCCAGCACCCCGGAGCTGGCAGGGCTTCCCGAGTTCCTTAAAATGCCCGGCAGCACGACCCGCCTCTATAAGGTGGACGAGTACAGAAAAATCGCTGCCGCCAAGAAAACCGACCTGAACAAGAAGATCGAGGCCATTCCGAACCGCATTGACGAGGCAAGCCGCGCCATTGACAAGGATCTCCCGACGCCCGAAGACCTGGCGGCCAAGCTGGCCGCAGCGGAGGCCGAGGAAACCAAAATTGCAGAGGAAAAGCGGGCAATTCTGGCCGGTGATACTTCGGAACTCCGCAGCTCCCTGGCAAACGCCAAGGCGGACTATGCAGCGGCAAAAGCCGAGTACATCGAGGAGGGCAGCGAGGCCCGGGCCGAGCACCGCAAGGCGCAGGAGAAGGCAGAAAGCGAACTGCTGGAAGCCAAGACGGAGGCTGCCAACGCCACCGCGGATGCCCGGCGCAAGAAAGCAGACCTGGAACACATGAAGGCCCGCCGGGAGGCCATTCTGGCCGAGTACAAGGAAGCAGCGGCAGAAACCTGGGACGAGCACCGCGAGATCTGCCCGACCTGCGGCCAGGCCTTGCCGGAAGAAAAGGTGGAGGAGCTCCGCGCAGACTTCCTCCAGCGCCGGTCTGCCAAGCTGGAAGCCATCAACGCCAAGGGCAAGAAGGAAGCCAGCAAGGAAGCCATTGCCCAGCTTGAACAGGACATTGCGGACCTCGAAGAAAAGGCAACGGCAGCCGAGGCTCGCGCCGATGAAATTTACACCTCTCGCAAAGAGACCATCAAGGCAGAGCCGCCACGCCCGGACTTCTCCGAAACTGACCGCGGCCAGGCCATTGCGAAGACTATCCAGACGATTTCCGGCCAGATCGAGGCGGCCGAGCAGAAGCAGAGCACAGCCCTCCGTGAGGTGAACGAGCGCCAGCAGGCAGCTATGAACAACTGCCGCCAGATCCGCTATATGCAGAGCCAGGCAGAGGCAGCACAGCGCCAGCGCCAGCGTATTACGGAACTTGAAGCCGAGGAAAAGAGCCTGGCCGCGGAATATGAGAAGACCGAACAGGGCGTTTACCTGTGTGAAGTTTTCGTAAAAACAAAAGTGGCCCTGCTGACCGAACGAATCAATAGCAAGTTCAAGTCTGTGAGCTTCCAGCTTTTCCGAGAGCAGACAAACGGCGGCGTCACTGACTGCTGCGAAGTTCTGGTGCCCGGCGAGGGCGGCGCCATGGTGCCGTATTCGACAGCAAACAAGGCGGCCGTGGTAAATGCTGGCCTGGAAATTATCGCCACGCTTTCCCACCACTACGGCGTCCGGCTGCCTATTGTGGTAGACAACGCCGAGAGCGTGACCGAACTTCTCCCTGTTGATTCCCAGGTGATCCGCCTGGTTGTGAGCGCAGAAGACGAGAACCTGCGCGTGGAGGTAGACAAATGAACGAACCTTTTGCGCGGAAGATTTACGAATCCGGCTCCGATTCTGTCGGAAGCGGCATCCAGGATGGGCTGAACTTCTACGGCCAGCAGTTCAAGAATCTCGTTGAATCGTTCCCGGCCGTGGATGCGCCTATTTTCCTTGCGGCCATGAAATCCGTTCACGACGGCATCCGCGGCGTTATTCCCGAAAACGGCGCAGATTTGGAAGACGACATTTTGCAGCACGTCACCACGTTTGTGATTCCGTTTCCGGGAGGGAAGAAATGAGCGCCAAGGACAAAGACCAGGAGCCCGGCACGTTTATGATCCAGGCTTGCCGCTGCCGCCGCTGCGGCGGTCTGCTGACAAGCAAAGAGGGCGTGAGGAACGGCATCGGCCACGTTTGCCGCATGAAGGCCCTTCGGGAAATGCCGGACCCGAACCAGGTAACGGTTTTTGACGTCCTGGGCGACAAAGAGGAGAACACACATGAAAAATAATTTTCCGTTCCGCCCGCACTGGAAGAAGCCGGAGGAACCCAAGGCGGCCCCGGAAACTTCACAGTATCTGCCGCGGGCCGTTGAGCTGACCGTGGAGCAGCACAAGCCGGAAGAAGGCCTGCGGGTGCTTCTGGAAGGCTTTGCGCATTACTTCAACCGCACGGCGGAGGCCCTGGGGCCGTACCCGCTGGCGGATACCGCAATGTTGATTGTGCTTTATACCCACATTGCGGCGAGCCTTTCTTACCAGGACCCGGCGGCCGCCAAGATGGCAGAGCAAATCGAAAAAGTTGTAAAGCTGCCGCCCGTAGATTTCTACGCGGCCAGCAAGAAATAAAAAATGGAGGAACACACATGAACGCAGAAAACGCAGCAATGACCCCCGCGGCCGAAAACGCGGTTGTAGAAACAGCCACCGAGAGCATCGGCACCCGCTTTACCAAAAAGGTGCTGGCCCAGTTTGCCAGTAACACCGGCAGCCAGATTGCAGTAACGGAGTTCCAGCGCCGCCTTATTCAGGGATACTTTATCCAGATCGACCGTGCCCTGGCCGTAGCAGAGGAGGCCCGCGTGGCGAAGAATGCCAAGAACCGGGACCACAAGTGGGATGAAACCCTCCCCGTAACGTGGAAGTTCGTCAATCTCCAGGACCTGGCAATGGACCTGGTACGCTATGCCCGCATGGGCCTGGATATGCAGTGCGAGAATATGTTGTTCCCGATTCCGTACAAGAACAACAAAACGAACCTGTACGACGTGACCCTGATGCCCGGCTATAACGGTATCCGCTACGTTGCCATGAAATATGCGCTGCACAAGCCCAAGGCGGACACAATCGAACTTGTTTATAGCAATGACAAGTTTGATCCGCACCCGAAGGACAGCCGCCACCCGGTTGCGTCCTACGAGTTCGAGATCACGAATCCCTTCGACCGCGGCGACATTGTGGGCGGCTTTGGCTACCTCGAATACGACGACCCGACACAGAACGAGCTTATTGTTATGCCCATGGCTGCCATTCGCAAGCGTATGCCCAAGTACGCAAGCGCCGAGTTCTGGGGCGGTACGAAGCAGGTCTACAACAAGGAGACCGGCAAGAAGGAAGACACCACCGTGGAAGGCTGGCTGGACGAAATGTGCCGCAAGACCCTGATCCGCGAGGTTTTCAGCGCAAAGCACATTGTACGCGACCCCGAAAAGCTGGACGAAGATTACCGCGTGATGAAGGCCAGAGAGGTTGCCTATGCCGAGATCCAGGCGGAGGCTGAGATCCAGGAACAGGCCAACACCGTTCTGATCGACACCGCGCCGCAGCCCGCAGCGCCCGCAAGTCTGCCGGAGCCCAAGAAGACGATTCAGGTCGATGCCAGCACCGGCGAAGTTCTGGAACCCCAGGCGGCGCCAGCGGCAAAACCCACCAGCCGGAAAGCAGCCCCGGCACAGTGGGACGTTGCGGAGCCGGATTTTTAAGTGGACATTCGGCCCATTGCCAGCGGCAGCAGCGGAAACGCCTATTGGATATCCGACGGCAAAACCCCACTGCTGCTTGATGCTGGCATCCCGATGAAGGCAATCCAGATAGGATGCGGATTCCGTGTGCGGGAGCTTGGAGGCTGCTTTATTACGCACTGCCACGGAGACCACAGCAAAGCCGCAAAAGACCTTTTGCGCTACGGCGTGGACGTTTACACGGGCCAGGGCACCGCAGAAGCCTGCCGCCTGGAAGGCCACAGGCTGCACATTACGCGGCCGCTTGAACAGTTGACGGTTGGCACGTTTCTGGTTTTGCCTTTCGATGTGGAACACGATGCGCCGGATTCGCAAGGATTTCTTCTGGAATCTACGGCGACCGGAGAAAAGCTGCTGTATTTCACAGATACCTATTACCTGAAATACAGATTTTCGGGCATTACCCACATACTCGGAGAGTGCAACTACACCCGGGAACGAGTGCAAGAAAACCTTGCGGAAGACACACTGCCAACAGTTCGGGCCGCTCGGTTGATGCACAGCCACATGAGCCTCCAACACCTGGTTGAATTTTTGGAGGCAAGCGACCTTTCGCGGCTGAAACAAATCTACCTCGTGCACCTTTCGGCTGAAAATTCGGACGAGGCCGAAATGAAACGCCGGATTCAGCGCCTTACCGGCGCGGAAGTGTACGTTTGTTAATTTCTACGATGGAGGACGACATGGCCGGGGTGAAAATTGAACAGGGGACCTTGACGCACCGAAAAACGCTGCGCCTTAAAGGCCTGCTGGGGATAGGCGTCGCCCAGGCGGTCGGCCATCTTACAATGCTCTGGGTATGGGCCGCAAGCAGCACCAAGGACGGCAGCCTGGCGGGAATGACGCCGACGGAAATCGCAGAGGTTTCCGGGTGGGCAGGCGAACCGGCCGACTTTCTGGCGGCCATGATAGATGCCGGTTACATAGACGAAGCACCCGGCGGATTCCGGCTCCATGATTGGGCCGAAAACACAGGACAGATCGAAGCGGAAGCCCGCCGGGAGGCGGCGCGAGAACGGCAACGGAGATTCAAAGAGCGAAAGCGGGCAGAGAAGGCCGCAGAGGCCGCGAGAGCGGAGGCAAGCAAAGTCCATGCGCCGCAACAAAAGCCGCTTGTCGTGGCCCCGCAGCCGCCGCAGAGGACGGAACCGCGCACAGATCCAGAACTGGCACGGGCTGGACAGTTCTATTTGAACAACATAAACCCGACGCCGCCGCGCTGGGAACTTGAAGACCTGACCCAGGCTGTCGCTGAGTTTGGCGCCGACGTGGTGATCCACGCAATGGAAATCGCCCAGAGAAACAAAGCGCCGAACTGGAAATATACCCGCGGCGTACTGGCACGGTATAGGGATAAGGACGTGAAAGACCTTGCAGCGGCCGTCGATGCGGATAAATGGACAAAGGAGGAAGCACGAAATGGAAAAGCTGGGCGATATGATCGCCAACGGGACGCAGTCCCGGCAACCCAGGACCTCGCAGGATTCCACACCGCGTGAAACCTCCATCCTGGCAGACGAGGCAATCCGCCGCGGCTACAAGATGGACAAACCGGCACCGGAGCCGGAGCATTGCAAGTTCTGCGGCAAAACCCTGCAATACAGGGGCTTCCTCCTTCCGGCCATTGCGCCGCACCGCGTATTCGGCTGGGATTCGCAGCCGGAGCGCTGCACCTGCAAAAGGGCGCAAGCCTACTGGGAGAGGACAGAGGCCAAGAACAAGGCCGCAGAGGAAGCCAGGGCAGCCGCAGAAGCCGCCGCAGCCTTCAACCGGCGTATAAACCGCCTGTTGGGTGACAGCGGCATGGGTGCCCGCTTCCAGAACAGGACCTTTGACCGCTTCCAGGTGACGCCGGAGAACCAGAAGGCCTATACCGCCTGCAAGGAGTATGCGGCAGCGTTCAAAGCACAGATGCTTCCCGGCAAGGGGGAGGACGGCGAAGCAGTACCCCCGCAGCGGGAGCGCAACGGCCTTTTCTTGGTTGGAGGCTATGGCACCGGCAAAACACACCTGGCCGCAGCCGTTGCAAATGAGCTGATCCGAAACGGCACCCCGGCCCTGTGCATGACCATGATCGACCTTCTGGCGAACGTGCGCCGGACCTACAACGGCCAGGGCGACGAGGCGGACATTTTGAGGCTCTACACCGAAACCCCGCTGCTGATTATTGACGACCTGGGCAGCGAGGCGGCAACCGAGTGGACTTCATCCATGATCTTCACCATCGTAAATGCCCGCTATGAAGCCTATATGCCCGTGATCGTAACGACCAACTGCGGCACCGAGGAACTGACCCGGAGCCTGACACCGGCCGGGTGCAGTGAGCGAAACGCCCAGAAGATGATTGACCGCCTCCGGGAAATGTGCCTTGCAGTTCCGCTTGACGGCCCATCATGGAGGGCGAAATGAGCACAGAGAACGGCCGGTGCTACCGGATCTGTAAGACCTGTGGGAACCGCTGGAACGTGAGCTGCATAACAAAAGGCGGCGGGCAATCCTACATCTGCCCCCTCTGTGAGTGGCAGAAGAAAAATAAAACCCAGGGAGGGCAGCATGAGAAGTTACAACACATTCGCAAACCGCGGCCGTGATTTTGAGGACTTCGTTATACAGGTGAATGACCTGTATACCCGCAGCGGAAAAGCTGTGGTCTACAAGGTACCAACGGAGTTTTTGCCGATACGCGACAGCACCGGCCAGATCAAGAGCTGCAAGGTGGAGCATAAATCCTGCGTTGATTTCCTGGGCCGATACAACAGCATCCCCGTTGCGGTGGAGACCAAGCAGACGCACACAGGACGGATCGATTTTGATGCAGTACAGCCGCATCAAGCCGCCTTCCTGGACGCCTGGACGACCGACAAGGCGGTGGGCATGATCCTGGTTAGCTTCGGCCTTCGCCGCTTCTTTGCCATCCCCTGGCCCTTCTGGCGGGCTGCCAGGAACACATGGGCCGCACAGAAGGGAACGGCCAAGAAAAAGCGCGCACCGCCCACCGTGACGGCCTACGGCCAGACATGGACGCCGCCACCCATGGCGAGCGCAGCCCCGGAAGATTTTCTTCCGGCCTGGGAAGTAAACCTCGGCGGCCGCACCGGCCTGCCCTACCTGGAAACCATTGAAAAGCTGGAAGGAGTTCTGGAATGAGTGACGATATTTATTTAGCCCGCTTCGACTATGAGGAGCTGACGGAGCAGGCCGCGATCCCCGTTATTATCGTGACCGCAAACCAGGACGACTACCCGCGGCGCTACGTTGCCCGCCTGTGGGACATGAGCGTCCCGACGAGCACCCAATACATGGCCCTGGAAGACACCCTGGAAGAGTTACGAAAGACAATTCCGGCTGAAATGAGCCGCCTTCCGGCAGCACCGGACGACAGCATTGTGGAAGCCTGGCTTTAAGGAGAAACACATGGAAAAAGTACGTTTTGAAGCCTTCAACGTTGAAGAACTGCGCGTTTTGCGCCGGGCTTGCTACGAGGCGGGAGCCGCATTTGGCGACCCGTGCCACACGGCGGCGGAGCGGGCCACGCTGGACGACCTGGCCGTCGAGATCCTCGGCGAGCTGAAAAAGAAGGAGGCGACCGCCGCCCAGCAGCGACAGGAAGAACCGCTGGAAAAGGCCACGAAGGAGCCCGAAAAGGGCGCGGCCGATCAGCCGCCGGTTGCGCCGAAAGCTTTCCAGAAGCCCGAACCGCAGAAAAAGCGCATGGTGCAGCGGCCGGACATTCTGGAAAGGGCAAAAGCTGCACAGCCCGCCGAAAGCGCCCACAGGGCCCCGGAGCCGCCCGTCGAGGCAAAGTTTACCGGCTTCCTGTATGTGCGCTGCGAAAAATGCGGCCAGGAACGCGGCTTCTGCGCAAAGACACCGATTTCCTCGTGCTATTGCCGGGAGTGCGGCGGGAAAACGGAGCTCAAAAATATGCGCCAGGTCAAGATCTGGTGCGAGTGCGGCAGCGCTTACCGGTACCACACGAATATCCAGGACGCCGCATTTGATATGCCGTGCCTGAACTGTGAGGCCCCTGTGGCGCTTGAGTGGAACGAGAACAAGAACAGATACCAGCCCATGAACAGCGAGCCGCCGAAGGCCCGCAGGGGCCGGAAATAAGGCGAAAGGAGAGAGCACACAATGAGCAGCACAGACAACCTCCCGCGCCCGGCGGACAGCCCTTGCCTCAAATGCGCTTCCGCTGGCTGCACGAGCATTACCATTGGCAAAGGCGACAACCGAAAGACCTTCCCGGGCTGCACGACCTGGCAGAAATGGTTTTCCGCCCGGTGGACAGGGTACCAGAAAGAAGCCGAGCGCATGAAGTACACCAGGAAGCTGAAGGCCATTGCGGCAGCGGAGGAAAACAAATGACCAAGGACGAGTTGAGGAAGGCTCTTGAAGAAGGAAAGCAGCTTGATGAACTTTTCGAGTTCACGGACGGCCAAGAGTGCCAGATCTTCAAAGCAAAGTGCGTCGCACATTTTGCAGGAAACCACGAGATTGTTTACATCCCAGACACCGATTTGAACGAAATCGACACGGACCGCGTCCTGGCCTCCATGCCTGAAATTGAGCGCGTTTTGATGTTCTGTTTTACCGGCCATGACTTCTTCGAGATCTGCGGCTGCAACGAAAAAATGGCTCGCCGGGTATTTGATGCCTGCGACTGGCAGTGTCCAGATACGGAATATGACGAGCAGCAGCGGGAGGAGGAAGAAGACCAGGAAACCCAGGAGACAGCGGAGATTTCCGAGGGAGAAGCGCTTATTGCTTCATTACGTCGCCACCTTTTCAGCGCCGTGGGAGGATATGAAATGCTTGGATACCACCAGGAGGCAAAAAACCTGCGGACCGTTATAGAGGCCATGGACGGCTTTGTGGAGCACGGAAAACTGACCCCACCAAACGACCCGGCAAAGGAAAACGAAAGCGCCTTGGGCGCTGCGGCAGAGATTAAAACCTACTGCTTGAAGCACCAGAAGACAGGCTGCCGCTCTACTTGCATTTTCGACAAGAAAAACAAGTACAGCCCGCTTTGCCCGCTTTCTGGCGGCCCGACAACCTGGGATTGCTTTGGAGGAGATAAAGAAGATGAGTGAGAAGCACACGAACATCCGCAATGAATTTTACAAGTGCCGCACTGCACGGCGGTGATATACGCGCGGAGCAAAGCTCGGAGGCCGGGACAACCATGACAGCCCGATTCCCGT
>ENA-UEQL01001299-UEQL01001299.1-human-gut-metagenome-genome-assembly--contig:-NODE-1299-length-17594-cov-60.499286_pt1 | contig 17594 bp, 23 predicted proteins | sample MGYA00242905_ERZ507926 | MGnify/ENA primary metagenome ERZ507926 (study PRJEB26167, sample SAMN06115531) | human gut metagenome | host: Homo sapiens | place: China:Henan | collected 2015-09-09...
AAGTAATACTGATACAGAATATAAAGAGCATAGGAAGACCGAAAGAGTAGAGAGTACGCGCCGCCGGTTTGGAGAGTTTCAAAACGTTTTCCTGTCAGGTGAGGAATGTACCCGGCTGGAAGCGGCTTATCCCGGCAAAGCTGCCGAATACATTGAGCGGCTGTCCCGGTACATGGCTTCCAATGACAGGCACTATGCCAATCACTATGCCACCATCAAGAAGTGGTTGGACGAGGACAGCAAGGGCAGGAGTGCGAAAAACTACACCTACGATGATAACGAGGGAGAGTGTCTATGAATCCGATTTTTACGAAAATGGTTGATGCCGTTGAAGCGGCTAATGCCGCACCTGACGATTACATCAATTCCGCTGATGGGCTGAAATACTGCGGCAAGTGTCATACGCCGAAAGAAGCGTTTTTTCCCACTGACCTTCAGGCACAGGGCTTTACCAAGCACCCGGTTATGTGCAAGTGCGCTGCCGAACGCCGAGAACGGGAAGAAGCGGAGCGCCGGGAATACGAGCGAATGTCTTATATGACAATGCTCCGCAGCGAAGCGTTCCGTGATATGCCCGCCGCTGGCTGGCGGTTTGAGTCAGCCGCAGTTACAACGCCCCAGCTTGCAAAGGCGAGAGGCTACGCGCAGAACTGGGACGAGTTCAGAAAAGCGGGGATCGGACTGCTCCTGTTCGGGAACGTCGGCACGGGAAAATCCTATGCCGCTGGCTGTATTGCCAACGCTCTGATTGACCGTCTGGAGTCTGTCCTCTTTGTGGGAATGTCTGATGTAGTCAACCGTATGCAGGGTAATTTCGGCACGGACCGTGACCACTACATGAAATCGCTTATGCATCCTGACCTCCTCATTCTGGATGATTTGGGGGCAGAGCGTAACACCAGCTTCGGCAAGGAGCGCGTATTCGATGTGGTTGACAAGCGGCTGCTGACCGGCAAGCCCATGATCGTCACCACGAATATCCCGCTTTCCGTTATGAAGCAAGCTGTCGATCTGGATGACCGCCGAATTTATGACCGCATCTTGGAGGTCTGCGTCCCGATCATGTTCGATGGAGACAGCTTCCGCAAAAGCACCGCTGCCGACAATCTGAAAACGGCGGCTCGTCTGCTCGGCTGATAAACCCAAGAAAGGAGCTTTTACATGGAGAATTGCATCGGCACCGTTCCGATCCATCTGAAAATGACACTGACCACCAAGGAGGCGGCAGAGTACAGTAACATCGGCATCAACAAGATTGACAGTATGCTGAGAACGCCCAACTGTCCGTTCGTGCTTTTCGTCGGCACAAAGAAACTGGTCAAGCGAAAGGAGTTTGAACAGTTCATCAGTGAAAAACTGGTGATATAAGTGGCTTCGGAAGATTTACAAATAAGTGGAGAGTTTTTTCACACGATGGCTTGAGAAGGAGGACGTTATATGCTATAATTTATGTGTAGTAGTGTGTCCTTTTTCGCAAGCGCGGAAAGAATACAATCTATGGGTAAGAATCTAAAAGGCAAAGAATGTGGTAAGGGTATCTGCCAGAGAAAGGACGGTTTATATTACGCACGGTTCGTAGATAAAACAGGAAAGCGGCATGAGAAGTATCTTCCGACGCTCCCCGAAGCTCGCAACTGGATTGAAGAATCAAAATACGCCGATGCGCACGAGGATGTTTTCGTAGCCACCGATACGACGGTGGATCAATGGTTTGATTTCTGGATTGAGAATATTGTGGGTGATTTAGCCCCTAATACGCTCCGCAATTATCGGGAGCGGTATGTCCACAATATTCAACCGGTCATGGGCAAAATGATGATTGCCAACGTCAAGCCGATGCACTGCAAAAAGGTGTTCATACAGATGGATGCTGACTATGCGGGTTCCACCATCCGTCAAGCCTATATCACAATGGGTACGATGTTCAAGGCTGCGAAGATGAATGACCTGATTGCCAAGCACCCAATGGACGGTGTGCGGTTTACAAAGCCGGTTCGTGCGACAGACGATATTAAGTTCCTCACCCGTGACGAGCAGCGCGTGTTTCTTGAAACAGCGAAACGCTCCCGCAACTACAATCAGTACGCGCTGATCCTTGAAACCGGCTTGCGTACCGGTGAGATGATCGGGTTGACGTGGGATGCGATTGACTTTGAAAAGCGCACGCTCACGGTCAATAAAACGTTGGAGTACCGCCACAAGCAGCACTTTTGGCGCGCAGGTCCTCCCAAAACGCAGCAGAGCTATCGCACCATCCCCCTGACAGATCGGGCCTATGAAATTCTGAAAGAAATCAAGGACAAGCGCCCTTGGCAAAAGGAATCTCCGCTGCTCTCGCAAACACTGGAATATATTGATCGGAGAACGGGGGCAATCTCTCGGCTGGTCATGCGCGATCTTGTCTTTATCAACTGGCGCACCGGGGAACCGGCGAAGAACAGTTCCTATGATACCCACCTTTATAAGCTATGTGACAAAGCGGGAATTGAAAAATTCTGTATGCACGCTTTACGCCATACCTACGCCACAAGAGCGATTGAATGCGGTGTACAGCCCAAGGTGCTGCAAAAGCTGCTTGGTCACGCAAGTATAAAAACAACGATGGACAGATACGTCCATGTCACATCCGAATCTTTGGATCAGGCTGTGCGGCAATTCGAATCAGGCAGGGTTTCCTAGCATATAAGTCCATGCGAAAATGGCGTAAAAATGGCGTAAACCAAACGCGCCGGATTCCGGAAGCCCTTGAAAATCAAGACTTTTTAAGGAGATAGAGAAAACTATGAAATTAGGTATCGTCGGACTGCCGAATGTCGGCAAGTCCACTCTCTTCAACGCGATCACCAACGCGGGCGCGGAAAGCGCCAACTACCCCTTCTGCACCATCGAGCCGAACGTCGGCATGGTGGCCGTTCCCGACGAGCGCCTCGATAAGCTCGCCGAGATGTACCACCCCAAGAAGAAGACTCCCGCCGTCATCGAATTTGTCGACATCGCGGGTCTTGTCAAGGGCGCAAGCCAGGGCGCGGGCCTTGGCAACAAGTTCCTTGAGAACATCCGCCGCACGGACGCCATCGTGCACGTTGTGCGCTGCTTCGACGATGAAAACATCATGCACGTCGTGGCCGACGCGAGCACGAACGTCCCCGTCGACCCCCTGGGCGACATTGAGACCATCGACCTGGAGCTCATCATGGCAGACCTTGAGATGGTCAACCGCCGCGTCGAAAAGGCGACGAAGATGGCCAAGGGCGACAAGAAGTTCCTGCACGAGGTCGAGCTCTTCTCTGCTCTTGCCAAGCACCTCGACGCGGGCAAGAGCGCGCGCACGTTCGAGGTTTCGTCCGACGACGCTGAGCTCATCGCGACCGCCGATCTTTTGAGCCTCAAGCCCATCATCTACGCCGCGAACATGGACGAAGACGGCTTTGCGAATCAGGACGGCAACCAGTATCTCCAGCAGGTCAAGGAGCTCGCCGACCGCGAGGGCGCGCAGGTGCTGCCGATCTGCGCCAAGCTCGAGCAGGACATCGCCGAGCTCGACGGCGAGGACCGCGCGATGTTCCTCGAGGAGCTCGGCATTCAGGAGTCCGGCCTCGACCGCCTGATCAAGTGCTCCTACGCGCTGCTCGGCCTCATCTCGTTCCTGACCTACGGCGAGGACGAGTGCCGCGCCTGGACCATCAAAAACGGCACCAAGGCTCCGCAGGCCGCGGGCAAAATTCACTCCGACATCGAGCGCGGCTTCATCCGCGCCGAAACGATCAATTTCGACGACATGATCCGCTGCGGCAGCGTCGCGGCGGCAAAGGAAAAGGGATTGCTGCGCAGCGAGGGCAAGGAGTACGTCGTCAAGGACGGCGACATGATCTACTTCCGCTTCAACGTATAAATATTGAACCTATTAGCTGAATATTCATTTACACCGATGTGGCCGTCCGCATCAAATTGACTCGCCAACGCATTTACATATGTCCAAATCCCCTTGTATGTAGCGCCGCTTTCTGCTGTTGGTTGTGCATAAAATGCAAGCGTTACTTTTGTTACCCGTTTGAACTTGTATGTGTCGCCCGGCACAGGGAAGTTGATATATACGTTATCCCCTCGCTTAATGTTTCCCGCGTCTCCTGTAAACGGCTCTACGAAGAATTTGTACTGTGTAAGATCCGAATAGTTGGTGTTCGGGTGATTTTTGGCTACCGCCGTTGATCCACTCGCCTGCACTGTAAAGATCGGCATTTACTTCGCCCCCATTCTGGCTGTGATGCGTGCGTTTTTTGCGATGCGGAGGATGGTGTCGAGGTCGTCGACGTGGTCGACGTAGACGGTGGTGTTGTAGGTATCGCCGGAGGTGTAGCGGGTCTCGCTGGCCGTCTGGATGCGCGAGCCGGACGGCAGATAGATGCGTTCCGGGCCGTTTTCGTTTACCCGCGTGAAGCCGCCGTACCAGTTGTCCGTGCCGGAGGCGTTGCCGCCCAGATACCGCCTGCGCCATTCGTCCTCGGTGATACCGAGGGTCGACGAATCGCCGCGGGCGACGGCCTCTTCGTAGGCCTTGGAGAGGTCGGACGCGCTCTGGCCCCACTGCTGCTCGTTGTAGCTGTCGAGCAGGTTCTGGTAGTTGTTTCCGTTGCCGCTGCTGTAGCCGAAGCCCAGCGCATGCTTCATCTGGCCCCAGCCCTCGCTGATGTGGCCGGTGCCGAAGTTGATGACGCCTTTGAGCAGCTCCGCCGCGTCGGCCATGAGCGCCATGACCTTTGCCAGCGGCTGCAGCGCCTTGGTCAGCGCCGGGACGCGGTTGTTGGACAGGTCGGACATGGGATTGAGGATATCGCCGACGGTCTCAAGCAGCATGCCGAAGGCGTCGACGATGCCGGAGTCCTTGATGGCCTTGCCGCCGTCCTTGACCATGGTGGTGACGTCGCCGTAGAATTCTTCGAGGTACGGGGCAAACTCGACGGCCAGCTGGTTTTTGACGCCCTCCTGCGTCTTCTGCAGGCGAGAGTATGCGTCGTCGACGGCCTGCAGGGATTTGAGCGCGTCGTTGTCCAGCACATAGCCCATGTCATGGGCTTCCTGCGCGTATTCGCGCAGCTTGTCTCCGCCAAGCTCAATGATGGGATTCAGCTCCTGTGCCGACTCCGACATGAGATCCATGGCCAGTGCGTCCCGCTCGGCCTGGTTTTTCATATCGCCCAGCGCGTCGATGGTGTCGTAAAACACGTCCTGCGCGCTGCGCATGGAGCCGTCTGCGTTGGTGATCTCCACGCCCAGTTTCTGATAGGCTTCATAGGCTGCGCCGGTCCCGGTCGCGGCCTCCTGCATTTTGTTGGTGGTCTCTTTGAGGCTGTCCTTGATCCGGTCGAGGGAGACGTCCGTGAGGTCGGCCATGTAGTTGAGTTCCTGCACGGAGTCGGTCGCCATGCCGGTCACAGAGGAAAGCGTCAGGATATCGTCAGCCGAGGATGCCGCCTCTTTTGTCATGGAGATCAGCGCCTTTTCGGCCTTTACGATTGCCGCGGCCATGGCCGTAAAACCGCCGACGATAGCGAGCGACGAGGCGTTCAGCCCCGCCATGCCGTTCATCGTCGTTTTCATGCTGTCCGGCAGCTGGATCCCGAATTTCTGCGTCAGACCGTTTACGATATCGCCAAGCCCGGTCATCTCGTTCCCGGACTCTTCGATTTTCTTCTTGTTTTCCTCAAACTCACTGTTGAGCTTGTTGAGGTTGGCCTCTGCGTCGTTCAGGCTGGTCTGCCACTGCATGGTGCGCTTGTCTGCCTCGCCGTATTTCTCGGCCGACTGCTGGAGCGCAGCCTTGAGATACTCGATTTTCTCCGTCTGTGTGGAGATCTTTCGCTCGAGCACGTCGTTTTTCGCGCCCAGCGCCTCGACGCTGTCCGCGTTTTGCGCGTATGCCGAGGTGACTTTTCGCATTTCCGAATCCAGCACCTTCATGCCGCTGCCGATCTCGGAAATGTCCTGCTTGTATTCTTTTTCGCCCGAAAGCGTAAATTTTGTATTGATGTTCGGCATGTTAGGTGCCTCCGTTCAGATAGGCCGACAGGCTCTGCGGCTGTTCCTGCTGCTCCGGCTGCTTTTGCGGCGCAAGCGCGTCAAGCAGGAGCGTTATGCGGCGCGGGGACATGGTTTTCCAGAAATCCCGCTCCGGAAGATGCAGCCGGAAGAGCCAGATTGCGAGGAAGCCGGGGAAATCAAAGCCCAGCTGCTTCGGTTTCCCCGGCGGTGTCAGTTTTTTTCGTCTTCCTTCTGCTCTTTTCCGGCCTGATTTTTCTCGACTACCTCCGCCCAGACCAGCGGATAGATCAGTTTTCCGGCTTCGATCGTCTGCGAAAGCGTGAGCTTCCGGCCCAGCTGCTTCCTGGTGAATACCAGCGGCAGCCCGTTTTCGTCCTTGATCCCCTGCGTGTCGGCGGCGTCGGTCAGCATGCCGGCCAGAAAGGCCAGCGTACTTTTGATGCCATGGATCCGGTCAAGCGCCTGCAGAAGATTTCCGTCGTATTCATCCTGCACATACGCTGCGGCATTCATGTTGCATACGAGCCGGTAGGTCCTGCCCTCGAATTCGTAGTCTACAAAGTCGAACTTGGTCGTTTCCATCAGGTTTCACCCAGCTTTCCCTTGATCCATGCGACGGCGGCCTCTGCGGTGTCTACGGTCTCAGTTTCGAGCAGCAGCTCGTCGGCGGAGTCGTCGGCGAGGAATTCGCCGGTCGTGGTCGGCGTGTTGAACTGGATGTTCTCGCCCTTGGTCTGGTAGGACAGCGAGGGCGGGCCGAACAGCGCTTTCGGCACCCAGACGCAGGTGTATTTGGTCACGCCGTCGATCTTATCCGGCGCGTAAAAACCGACGCCGACATAGTTTGCGATGTCTTTTGCCGAGAATTTCAGATTTTCCTTGCTCGTATCGGATGTGCAGCCGTAGAGCATGGCCTGTGCGGCCTTTTTGATGTACTTGACAGCCAGCGAGATCGTGCCGCCGGTGGCAAGCTTGATATACTCGGCAAGCTTGGATTCTGCGTACAGGCGGCCCTCGGCGAACTTGAGTTCCAGCTGCGCGCTCATGGCGTCGCCGACGTCGGTCGGCTCTGTGTGGGTCACGGTGCCGGACGTGTTTTTATACTTTCCCGCCCGGATGCCGCGTAAGTCAAAACTAGGCATTTACAATAGGCCCCTTTCTTTCAGCTTTTGTGTAAGGATTTTTTCGAGCTCCGCGTTTACGCGCTTCTGCGCGTTCCTGACGCCCTTTGTCCAAAAATAAGTTCCTGTGATCTGCCCGTACTCCTTCGCGCGGCCGTAATTCAAAACAAAAAGCACGGTCGCCCTGCGCGTTCCGTGCTCGTTTTTGCCGACTGCGGTGATGGTGATATACGGATCTCCGTTTTTGTCCTGCTTGATGGTTTTGCGGTATTTCACGCTGGAGGCGTAGGCTTCCGTGCGGAACCCGCTCGCCCGGACGGCATTTTGCAGCTCCTCGACGATGATATCCCCGGCGGCGTACAGGAGCTCCTGCTGCATGTCCTCATCAAAAACATTCGCTTTCTGGAGCGTGGCCATGAGCTCGTCGACACCAGTAATGGAGATGTTAGCCATAGGCTGCGCCCTCCGTCTCGGCGATGATCGCGATCTGCGTGCGGCCTGTTTCCTTGTCGTAGGTTTCCATGTCGACGGTCGCGATGTAGCCCGCTCGCTCCAGCGCGGACTTCACGCGCTTTAAAAGCTCTGCGGCAAATCCCTCGGCGAAGATGGAAACGGCGTACTGCACGCCGGTCTCGGCCTCTCCGCCCTCGGCGTAGAACTGCCCGGACTGGCCGAGCAGCTGATAGGTGATGTAGGTCTCTTCCGCGCCCTTGTACGGCGGGTGGCAGACCGGTACGCCCAGGTCTGCCAGCGCCTCATAGATCATCATGCGCCGTCCCTCCGTTTGCAGGTCAGCTCGACTTCTTCCGTCTCCGCGCCGTAGCTGCGAATGACGTCAAAGACGTCCGAGCCGCAGGTGATCTGCTGCTCGCCGCCGTATTCCGCGCTGTGCATGCGGAAAATTGCGTCCGTGCGCTTGCCGGCTTGCGCGGCCTGATAATACTCGGCGCGGTTTACGGACTTGCGGGCAGCCCAGACGGTGGTTTCTCGCTCGAGCTTTTCCGTCGTCTGGCCGTTTACGATGGGGTAGGAGAACAAGCGCAGCGTGATCTGCGTGTCAAAGATCACAGCAAGCACCTCCTGCTCCGCCGCTGGCTTGGACTGCCCTGTAATCGTCGGACAGCCCCATAGCGTCGCGGATATCTGCAAAGCAGGTCCTCCATTCCTCGCCCCGGCCGCAGAAATCATGCTGCCAGCGGACGTAGGCGCGGACGGCGTCCTTTACAAGCGGGTCTTCCTCCGCGCCGTCCGCGCCTGCCAGATGCAGGCGCAGAAGGCAGGCGTCGACCTCGTCGGCGAGCTCGTCGTCAAGGGCGTTTGTGGTCAGCCGCAGGGCGGTTTTTGCAACGTTGATCAAAGCCATTGGTTATCCCTCCCTGTTGGCCGCGCGCCGTCAAGCCTTCTTCTTGGTCAGCGTGACGAGGCTGTTCTTGTCGACGACCTTACCGTCGACGAGCGCCAGCGCGACGGTGACCTCGTCGTCGGTCGCGTTGTCGGTGTACTTGCGGAAGGTCATGCCCAGATTTTCGTTCCAGAGGTAGTCCTTGAAATTGAAAATGAACGCAAAGATCGTGTCCGCAGTCACGCTCGCCGTGAAGGACGGCAGATAGTCACCGACGAGGACGACCTCGCGGCCAAAGAGCGAGTAGACCGGCTTGCCGCTGAGTCCATAGTTGACGCGGGCGACGGGCTGCTTCTTGTCGTCCACCATGCCGACGATCTGCTCAAAGAACGTCTTCTTCGTCATGCACCAGACGGCGTCTGCGTCATAGGCCTGCGGCAGGAGTGCTTCGGCCTTGACCAGATCGGTGTACGCCAGCGCGGTCGTTGCGGCAGCGATGTCGATGTTCTGGCCGGTCACAACGGTCTCCTTGGTGATGCCCTTCGGCTGGCCGGAGCCGGAGCCGCTGATGATGGACTGCTCCTCAGCCTTGACCATGGCCTCGGCGACGTTTGCGACAAACTGCGACTCAAACATCGGATAGGTCACGATGGAGACCTCAAGCGACATGGAGATCGCGCAGCGCAGCTTGTGGTAGGCAAACGTGATGGAGCCGAGTGCCTTTTTCTGCTTGTCGGAGCCTTCGCCTTCCGCCACCCACGAGGCGGTCGGCTTGGCGGAGCTGGTCGGGACGGTCACGCCGCCCTTGTAGGACGTGTGCGTCACGCGCGGCAGGATCATGCCGGTCGCTTCGATCTTCTCGTAGATCTTCTGCAGCGTCGTGGTCGGGATGGCCGCGCCGACGTCGGAGGTCTTGGTGTTTGCGTCCACATTGGTCAGCTCCGCTGGGATCTTCTTGCCGGCCAGGACGTAGTTCATAAATGCTTTCTTGTACTCGTCGGTGTCGTACCGGTCGAGCACGTCCGGAGTCTTTGCCGTGCCGGACAGGTCGACGGACTGTGCCGCTGCGGCCGGGGCCGCGACCTTCTGGCCAGCGAGTGCGTTTAGGTTCGCCTGAATCTTGGCTTCCTCCTCAAACTTGGCGTCGAGCGCCTCGACTTCCTTCATCTTGGCCTGCGCCTCGGCGGTCTTGCCTTCGTCCAGCAGCTTCTGGGCTTCGTCCATGAGCTTCTGGCGCTGGATGTTGTAAAATTCCTTTGTCATTTCAATTCTCCTTTGAGTTTTAAAAATTTCAGTTTTGCTTCTGCCTGCGCCCGTTCGGGCATAAAAAAATCAGGCTCTGCGGCCTGACCTTTTAAAAAGTTTTCCGCGCGCCGGAGCGCGTCTTCGCTGAGCATGCCGGAATAAAAATCCGCCGCCAGCGGTTTCTGGCCGGTATCCGGCTGCATCACGCGGTCGACGAGGCCGAGCTCGACGGCCCGATCCGCCGTGACCCACGTCTCGGCGTCCATCATGGCGGCGATCTCCGCCTCCGGCCTGCCGGTCTTGGTGACGTAGGCCGAGATAATGGCGTGGTTGGCGTCGCGCAGCGTCCCTGCGGTGTGCTCCATCTGGCGGTAGTCGCCGTCGGCGCTGGACTGGACGTTGTGGATCATCATCATGCCGGTCGGCGTCATTTCCGACTCGCCCGCCATGGCGATGATGGACGCGGCCGAAGCTGCGAGTCCTACGATTCGGACGATCACGCCGCCTGCGTAGTTTCGCAGGGCGGTATAGATCTCGCTTGCGGCGAAGATCTCGCCGCCGCCTGAATTGATCTCGACCTCTGCCCGCTCACCGTTTCCGGATGCAAGCGCGTCGGCTACGGATTTAGGGCTCGTCGCCTCCATGCCGTACCACTGATAAAAGCGGTGCTGGTTGCTGGACACGATGGGCCCACGAATGCTGATCTTCATGTGGTTTCATCTCCTTTCTGCGTGGTGTTCCGGTCGACCGGCTGCGTGTCCAGCCTGCGGATCGGCTTGTCCCCGCCGTCGACCGGCGCGAGGTTGAATGCGCGCCGCCATTCGTTCGGCGTCAGCGCGCCTCGGTCGACCAGCTGCAAGAGATTGAGCTTTGTCGCGGTCGACGCGAAGTCCCACGCGGACGCCTCAAAGACGATGCGGTTGCCGCAGCCGCGCTCGCGCCGGGAAAATAGCTTGCGGGTGTACTCGCCGCTGAGCTGCTTCAGCACCGGCTCGATCTCGGCGTCAAAATACGCGCTCTGTTCGTCCTCCGTCGCGATGGACGTGACAATATGCGGGTTGGTGTTAAACAGGGCATAAATGCGCTGCGTGGTTTTGTCCATCTGGGCGGCGTTCGGGACGTAGTCCTTGGGGTCGATCTGCTTGGCCTCGGCCTTTGCGTCGACGGCCGCGACGCCCGTTCCGTTGGAAACATTGAGGAAGCTGTCGGCAAAGTCCTGCGCGCGCTTCTTGATATCCTCCGAGCGCATGGAGGATGCGAACATCAAAAGCCAGCGGATGACGGCGCTATTCCGGATGGCCTTGACGATGCCCTGATCCGTCGTCGTTACGATCTCCATGAGCGGCACGATGGCCGGGGCGATCGGGTCGCCGAAGATATCATTTTCGTAAAAGTCCCCGCGCAGGTGGATGATATCGTCATAGGCAAACGTCAGCACATTTCCGTTCTGCATGTAAAATTTCAGGTACAGGTTGCCGCCCGCGTCGTAAACGGCGTCGGCCTGCATGGCCGCGACTGGGAAGATGGCGTTCGGCATGCCGTTTTCATCCCGGAGGATGACCGCGAAGGCGTTGTTGTTGAGCACCAGCTGTGCGGCCAGCTTTTCCTGCAGCATCTGGCCGGTCATGTACTGGTTCGGCTCTTCGAGTAGGAAGCGGATGTACGGCTCCGGATTTACGGCGATCTTCCGCGTCTGGGCGGTGATGGTCTCCCGGATGTGCTTGGCCGTCAGCTTGCCGATGGCCTTGATCTTGGGTCGGATGCAGGCGCGGACGATATCGGACTGATACATTTTGCCGTTGTAGCTGTAAAAGCCATTCCCGCGCTCCTGCACCATCTGGACAGTCGAAACGCGCTTGGTCGTTGTGATATTCGTCAGGAGGTTTTTCAAAAATCCCATGTTGTCACTCCTAAAGCATACTTGTGTATTCCGCCTGCTTCTGGTCGTAGATCGTGTAGGCATCGAGCAGGGCCGCCGTGCCGTCAATACGGCGTGTGGACTTGCTCGTTTTGTGCGGCTGGATATTGCCGTTTTTGTCCTCGTCGTAGGCGGTGTTTGCGAGGTTCCACTTGTCGATCGGGTGGTTATTGTAAATAATGCGCTTGGATTCCAAGTCGTTCCCGCAGCGCTTCATGGGCTCGGACAGGGTCTTGACCCCCTGATGCACGGCGATCATGGCCTCGGCCCCGAAATAGTCCGCCATGCTGTCCACAAAATAAGACGCAGACCACGCATCATACCCGATAAAGGGGATAAAAATATCTAGGTCTTCCTGTACCTCGATGAACCATGCTTTGACGTCCTCATAGCGGATCTTGTTGCCCTCGGACAGGCGGAGCAGCCCACGCTCATGCCACTTATCGTATGGGATCTTGTCCTCCGTGACGCGCTTTTCCAAAAGGTCCTGCGGCAGCCAGTACATCTGCAGCACAAACAGGATCTCCGGCAGCTCCGGCACCTGGAACAGGACCTTCGCCGCCGTCAGGTCAGTGGTCTTGGACAGATCCGCGCCGCCGATGCCGTAGCGCGGGTAGGAAAGCACGCGCTCCTGCGTCTTGCCGTCCGCCATATGGTGCTGCCAGATCAGGCGGCGGTTTTCCTTGTCGAGCTGGAAGGTGTCGCGGTTGTCGAGCTGCTCGAAGTTGAGCCAGGCTTCGCTGGAGGTCTCGCGGATGTTGAAATCCTTGCAGACGAGGTTGCGGACGAGGGCCGGGTTTTTCTCCGCCCGCTCGACCCGCTCTTTGAGGGCCGTGTAGCTCTTGATCGTCCCGAGGCCCGGATTTGCCTTTTTCCAGCAGTCCGGGTCTGTCCACTCGCTGCGTTTGTCGAGCTCGTAAATAAACGCGATCCGGCGCGGGTCGTGGTACCCGTCCGGATCTTCGTAGCCGTTGATGATGCGCTCGGCTTCTTCGTATTTCTCGTCGTAGATGTCTTCTCGAATGGTGCCGGCTGTGGAGGTAATGAATCGCAGCGGCTGCGTGCGGGCCTGATCGCCGTCGGCAATGATGTCGTACAGCGGTCTGCCGTTTTTCCACTGATGGATCTCGTCCATCATGGCCCCGTGGATATTCAGGCCGTCGAGCGTGTCGCTGTCCGAGGACAGCGGCTTGAATACGCCGTCGTTGTAATCGCTGTCCACCTCGCCGACCAGGCAGCGCGTCCGCTTGCGCAGCGCCGGAGATTTCTGCACCATGCGCTTGGCTTCCTGCCAGATGATCTTCGCCTGGTCGCGCTTGGTCGCAACGGCATAGACCTCCGGCCCCGCTTCGCCATCCGCCAGCTGTAAATACAAGCCGACGCCGGAGGCCAGCAGCGACTTGCCGTTTTTCTTGCCGACAATGAGGATCGCTTCGCGGTACTGGCGGTTGCCCTCGATGTCGATAAACCCAAAGACAGTCGCGAGCAGCGCCTTTTCCCAGAGCTCCAGCTTGACGAGCTGGCCGCCCGCTTTGCCCTTGGAGTGGTGGCAGTAGTTCTCAAAAAACTCGAGGACGTGGTTGGCGCGGCGCGGCGAGTAGTAAAACTCGGAATCTGTGTTTTTCAGCTGCTCCACCACGTGCCGGTAGGTCTTCTGCACTTTCAGGCTGACAGTCTCGCGGCCCGACTGGATCGCGTCCCAATACTCGAGGATGGGGTTGTAGGTCGCCGGGTAGCGCGTGAGTTTCATTCCTCGTCACGCTCCCGGACAAAGCTTGCAAAGCCGTCGTCCTCCTGCTTTGGCGCGGTGTCCGGCTTCGGCAGCAGCGCCGTCAGCTGCTTGATGATCTTCTGGTAATTTGCGTTCGTGGAGTTGTACGCCTGCCCGATTGGGCGCGCCCGCTCATACGGGTCGAGACGTTCGGACTGGCGAAAAAGCTCCGTCCAGCCGTTTTCCCGCAGATCGTCGGCCATGTCCTCGCACTCAATGCGCATGAAGGCCGCCTGATCGATGAGGCCTGCGACAGTCCCGGCCGCTTCCTTCGGCAGAAGCTTGTAGATCCTCCGGAGTCTGGTCTTCTCGGCGCGGATACGCTGTTCCTTTGTCTTTTCCTGCTTGTTCGCCACAAAAACCGCCTCCTTTTTGCGTGATTTTTTCCTCCTGCTCACGCGTGCGCGTGGATTACTTATCGCCGCTTCAAAGCAGGGGGGCCTCGCGAACGGCCTGCGTATTCTTCCGAGGTAGGGCGTGCGGTGATCTAGCCGGCGCCCCGGCCTCGCGTGACGGGGGGGATCGGGTCTCCGGCGGCGTCGAAGAAAATTTTTTGCGTCAGAGATCTTGCGACTCCGTGACCGTCAAACTGATCATGGCAGTCCTTACAGACGAACTCGAGGTTGGAGTAGGACAGGCTGACGTCCGGGTCGGTGATGTTGTCCGGTGTCAGCGCCCGCTTGTGGTGGACGATATAGCCCGGCTTGTCCCGGCACTCTTCGCACAGCCCGCCATCGATGGTCCGGCGGAACTTGATATACCCGGCGCGGCATTTCTTCCAGCGCCCGGACGCGTAAAAGCGTGCGGCCCATGGCTGCATCCTGTTCCCTCCAATTCTTCACGCTATCACTGTAGCACAGATTTTAGGCTCTGTTAGCTCAACTTTTGCGGTAGCCCATTGCCCGCGCTGCCTCGTAGACAAAGCGGCTGTACATCCGCTTGGCCGTGGATGTGCTCACGTGTACCTGTCTGGCAGCGGACTCCAGGCTCTCGCGCGGCCAGATCCATGTATGCAGGCGCACGATCTCTAGCACATCGCCGCCGTCCCGCCAGGTCTGCACGGTGTTGATGGCGGACTGGATCGCTGTGTAGTCCTCGTACTCCCGTGAGGACAGGACGCGCACCGCAATGTCCTCGACGGCGCGGCCGGAGGATTGCCCGCCTGGCTGCGAGGAATAGCCCGGCGTGATCTTCTGCCGGCTCATATCCCGAACCTGTCGGCTCAGTTTCGGGTATTCGCCGATGGTGCGGCAGACATTCCCGTACCACCAGTATCTCGGTTTCGACATCTGTTCAGCTCCTTCCTTCTTCGTTGCAAAACTCAACACATTTACAAGGTTTAAAGAAGGCGGCTCCCGTTCCGCTTATGTGTCTCGTTTTTGGGATCCCATACATATTTGAAATATAGGAATCCATACTGCGTGGCTCTGGACTCGACGAGGATGTAGCCGCGCGGGGCGACTGGCGGGCGCGTCAGGCTGTAGTCCCGGACCGCCTCGGTCGCGGGCTCCGGCTCCGGCCGGACGCAGCTGCGGCTGGCCTTGTACCGGTGCCCGCCGAACTCCTTGCGCCAGTGGCCGTGCAGGTAGTTGGCCAGCGCCGTGTAGTCCTGCCCGTGGTCGACCTTATTTCCGTTCTCATCCAGATAGTAGTTGTGCTTCCGCAGTGGCTTGCAGTCGATGACGCTGCCGAGCCCCCAAAGCCTGCCGAGCTCATCGGCAGGAATGCCGTCCGTGATCAGGTGCAGGTGGAAGCGGTTTGTCGATTTGCCCCGGCCGTAGACGATGACGATCTTGGCCTCCGGATACCGGTAGACCATGCGGCGGTAGAAATTATCCCGGATCCTGCGCATCTCCTGCGCGGTATGTACCTCATGTTCGGGGTCGAGCGTGAGTGTGGAGTAATAGCTCGACAGGGAGAAGTTGGCGTTGACCAGCGCCACGAACTTTGCAGCCGAGATCCTGGTGTTGAATTCCTCGCGTTCTTCCTGCGACTGGAACCGCGGCTTCTTCGGCCGGCTGGTCTTCGGATCTGTGCCGCCCGCCACCGTGTACACGATCTGCTCGCAGACCCTCCCGGAAAACTTCCGGCGCTTGTGTCTCTTTACCATAGCTCCTCCTGCCTCGGTTTATTTCCCGAGGCTCGCAATAATTCCCTTTTCACGTTCAGACAGCTCCCAGACGTGCGCGGCGGCTTTCTCGGCGGCGGCTTTCTCGGCGGCGGCTTTCTCGGCGGCAGCTCGGTTTGACAGCAGCAGTCCGTGACCAAAGATTGTCTTTCCCGTTTCGCGCTGACTATCCAGTTTGGTAACGCACGTGCAGTCCTCGCGTTTAACCGCAAACTCTATACCGTAGTGCGCATATTTCTGCAGCATGGCTGCCGTCAGCACATGGTCCGGATATGTATATTTCGGCAGCTCCTTTTTTGTCTCCGCCTTACTTTGCTGCATCGCCCGCTCGACCGCTTTTCTGAGCGTCGGGGCGCTCTGCGCGATGTTTCCTCCGAAACTTGTTACAAACGCCGTGCGAACGACTGCGCCATTTTCATACGTGATGTCTGCATCGCAAATGATATGGTTCATCCTCAGCACAGTTGATCGGCTGGAGAACGCCGTGAGCGATGGCGCAAAAAGAAAGAACGCAATCCCTCTGTCTATGTAGAATTCGCAGATTTTTGAAAGAATCGAAAAAGGCGGGTTGTCCAGCACGACGCAGCCGTCCGGATAGTCAAAACGCTCATAGTCCCCACCCGGATAGAATGGCCGCACGATGCAGGCCGGCTCAATCCCATATTCACTGCACGCCCAATCCCGGATCGCATCATAAACAAGCGGTGGCGTGTAGCAGTCGTCCGTTGTCTTTTTGGATTTGAATTTCTCCGTGAACGCATCGTATTCCGGGTTGTCGTCGAATAAGCATCCCTGTTCCCATTGCATGCTGTAGCCCTCCTTTGTTTTTTCTGCCCGCTCAAGGCGTGGCCGGAAATTCCGGCCATGCGTTCAGCGATCAGCATCGTTCGTTGTTTCTTTCTGCATGTATGCACGTTCGTTTTCAGATATCGCCCCAAGCCCATACAATGCACGCACCTCATTCATTGTCGGTTTCCTTTTCGGTTTCTCGCTTTCTGGCATAACCTCTTCCAGTCCGAGCACCTCTATCGTCTCTATCGCCTCAAGCGAATCCATCAGATCCATCGCTCGCCGTTTCAGACTGCGCAGTTTTAAAAAAACCAGCACGCCCAGTGCGATCCACTCCAGCGCAGCAGCAAGCTCCAAAATCTCAATGATCATTTTCTTCTCCTTCCACTCCTTCCAATTCTCCTTTGCAGTATGTGCAGCGGCTCGGCAGGCTCTTTTTCAAACCGCCTTTTTTCCAGAGCTCAAAGCACGGTTTCTCCGGTCTGCCGCAGTATGGGCATCGGTAGACACGGAAGATATCATCCCAGCGCCAGACCATGCGGACTGCGTTTTTCTGTTTCAAGTCCCATCGCCTCCCTCATTGCTTCAACCAGCCTCTTTTCTAGTTTGTCCTGGTCGATCTTCCCTTCCATCGTTGCGCCCTCCTGCTCTACCCACACGCCGTCCGTGCGCTTCGTAAATCCTGCTGGTGCAAAATTTCTGGCGTGTTCCAGCTCCGGCGTATGCCTGCACGTTGGATAGATGCATTTCTCGCAAGCCTTTCTGTCGCAAAGGAACAGGATATTCCGCTCCTTCGCCCGCGATACGCCGCTCGGCAGAAGAACGACTGGCTGCCCGATCTCCGCCGCAAGTTGCTCCTGCAGCTTTTTCCGATCGCCGTCACGCATTGCGACTGCGCATTCCAGCAAAATCATTCCTGCGCCGCCTCCATTTCCTTGCGCTCCTGCATAAACCCGTGCAGGAACAGCTCCAGCAGAGCGGCGGCGCGGTTGGTCAGCTTGGTGAAGTCCTTTTTGCTGATCTTCAGCTTTCCGGTCGTGACGACCTCTGTGTCTGGCCTGCCGATGATCTGGATGGTCGGGTACGGTTCCAGCGTCTTCGAGCCGTCATCCTCGATCTTGTAGAGCGGCGGCGTCGTCTGCTCCATCACGATCCGCGGCGGGTATTCCTCGCCGCGGAAACTGACGTCCCAGTGCAAATCGTCATAGTCCTTTACAAACTCATCCATCTCGACCGAAAAC
>ENA-UEQL01001302-UEQL01001302.1-human-gut-metagenome-genome-assembly--contig:-NODE-1302-length-17585-cov-7.715673_pt1 | contig 17585 bp, 18 predicted proteins | sample MGYA00242905_ERZ507926 | MGnify/ENA primary metagenome ERZ507926 (study PRJEB26167, sample SAMN06115531) | human gut metagenome | host: Homo sapiens | place: China:Henan | collected 2015-09-09...
GCTTCATTGAGGATAAAGTCATCGAAGAGTTTACCCCAAATTTCATCTCTCCTTCCTTCTTTTGCATCAACCTCCACAGATGTGTATTCATTATACTGCCGCGCAATTTCGTCTGCGTAGTCTTCCAAAATTTCACTTCCACTTTGTTGAATCAATCCGGAAATAGATTTGAAAAAGTTATGTATTTGTGTTAGTGAGCATATTGTAAGCCCAGCCAGCCCGGGATAATGGGAGTTAATCTGTTCTACTTCTTGTTTTTCGGATAACCTTGACGAATCATAATAATAGTTGGTTTTTTCATTGAAGATGAAATTTGGAGTGGCTGAGATATGTCCTGTTTTGTAATAAACCAAAAAGATTTGACCTTCAGTTTTGCCGTCTTTCTTCCTTGATTCTACATACCTTCGAAGCTGTTCATCGTGAACCCCGGAATATTTTTTGTCCTCTATGATTACATAAAATTCACCGTCGTTCAATGTAAGGAGGATGTCTATGTATTTAACCTGTGTTTCAACCTTAACTGATTTCAATTCTATGTTGATACCCAGAAGTTCCTTGATGAATTTTTCGGCAATCTGGTGCTTAATCGGATTTTCGTTTTGATTATAGTTCTCACACAACCACGCAATAAAAGCATCTTGTGCGTATTCAGTATGAGCGAACTTGTATATATTGGGATTCATATGCGAACTAATTATGTCGTTCCTTATTTTTTATAGTAAGTGAAAGTGATTGTTCCAGATTGAGTTTCCGGCGCATCAGAGTTGTAGTTGAAATCAGTTTTCAAAGCAGCCTTACGGGCAGCCTCTATGACTTCCTCGTTGGTGATGGTCGTTGCAGCATTGACTGAAGTCTTTTTGACGTCACCTGATTTATTGACAGTGATATCAATCACAACTATTCCAGCATCATCTCCAACATATTCCGGGTCGTACACTTTGTATGATACATACCTGTCTTCCAGACGATATGAGGACGATACACGGACTTTGGGAGCGGACTTTGCCGATTCTTTCTTGGATGCCTGGTAATCCTTCTCCAAATCCGTGAAAATCTCATCAAGCAGACTTGCCGCCTTGGACCCGGTTCTTGCTACACTCTGAGCTGCGCTCTTTGTTGCAGGAATCGACAGCAATGAGTCTGCCTTGGCAAACATTTCCTGACTTTCCTGATGGATTTGCTTGGCCTCATTGTAAGTCTTGTATGAGAAATACAGCATTCCGGCACAGAGCAGCAGAGTAAGAACCTGCAAAAATTTGCTTCCGTTCATAGTGTGATGATTGATTTATTGTTTGACTTCTTGCTTGTTATCTGCGAAGTTACGCATTTTCTTGATTACTGATACAACGCCATTTCTTCCACCAGTACCGGCCGATGCACAACGATGGCCACAAGCTGTTGTGGGCGTTTGGCAATGTGCCTCTCGATGGTCTTACCGTCAGCAACGACATCAATCACGTCATCGGCAAACTCATTCTTCCGGAGCATATACGCGCGTCTGTGCTGCTTCAATGAGTGCTTGACGGCCAGAAGGTTCTGCTCCTGATCTTTGTGGTAAAATGTCTTCTGTGGCTTCTCGTTTGGATTCATCGCTGATACCTGAATTTACGGTGCAAAGGTACAACGGCGGATTGTCAGCTTTTGTCAATGAAATCGGTTCCGGCGAAAAACCACCATAGAAGCAAAATTTTTGAATAACTTTGTACAAGCAATCCAATTTATACCAATTATGGAAACACATTACAAATTCAATGATTTGAAGGATCTCTTGTCAATGAGAGGCGTTGAGTCGGAGATGGACATCGAACAAAGGTTTTCTGACATTGCTGAAATTCTCTTGGCAAAGACGGCAATCAGAAAAGGTGAACGATATTATTTCTTGACTGACATTGAATTCTACTGGTTCTCGAAAAATCACAAGGACACAATCACTTACCCCAGAAAGTGCAATGCGGGTGATTGGTTCTTCCACAACAGCGGCGTTGACATTGCTTTTGAAAGCTATGTAAGAACTCCGGTAAAGAACGGCAAAAGGAAACCTGTTCTTGATGGGACTGAACGGTTCGGGGGCATCCTTATCCGAGGAATAAAGCCGGAAACAAATTGGCTTGCAGAGGGAGAAGTCAAGACATTTGATGGTCCATATAAGGCGGTTGATGAACTTTTTGACCGATTCAGTGCTATCGAGATGCCATCAGATTTCCCGATACTTGTTCCATACAATCATTCGGGAAATATCCAGACAAGTCCCAGAAAGAATCTTCTTGTAAGGAAAACTGCAGAAGAGAAAGTGTCCGGAATTCTCAGAGGCAACTATTATGATGCTGAGCAGCACCTCCAAGAACTCACAGACAGTTTCAACCTTTACCTGTCAAAGCCTTACAGGTACTTCCTGTAAATCCTCACAGTCTTCCACCACCCAGCTGCAGCAGTTCAGGCATCCCTCGTAACGGATGAGATCTGAAGTGTCCACCATTTCGATGCGGCCCTTGTATGATGGCATCAGTCGGGATATTTGGCGGAAAGCCTGGTCATCTTCCGGAATGTTGAACTTCGGCAGTATCAAGACTTCTTCCGTCTGCAGCCAGTTGATGTAGGCCCAGCTGTTCTTATCGAGCTTCGGTACATCGAAATGAAGCTCTCGTACTTTCTTGAAATTGTGCTCCAGTATGTTCCGGAATCTTGCCGCCATTTTTCGGTCCAGCTGGCAGTAATTGGTCATCAGGACGGTGTCATTGTCAACCATACGGCATATTCCGTCGGCGTGGCCGTAGGTTTCGTTGCTGTCCCAAGGTAATACCACCAGCTGGCCACAGAGATGTGCTTCGAGAAATCTGGACAGATAGCTTACCTGTGCCCAAGGATTTTCTTCAAAAACCTTGGATGTCATTATGAACTTGCCTCCGCAGCGGATGAAGTTTCCGCCATCAAGGACAATGCCGGAGAGCCCACTGCTGAAACTGATGCCTGCAGCTCTGGCCACTTCGTTTCCGTCTGTGATGGTGTCTCTGTATTTCGGATCATTCCTCAGATAGTCCGGATTGTAGGTGAATCCGACCAGATGTCCGGGAAATACAGGAATAGGCATATAGTCCCGTACCCAGATATCCTTGGTACCTTGGAGGAATTTTAATTCGACCCCATATCTGGAGAGGACTTCTTCGAGCCCCCTGAATGTCTTTGGACAACGCTCAGGGAGGAGGCTCGAGAAGTACACGATATTACTGTGAGTTCCGCTGGTCATTGCAAAGTGTATTTAGCAAATCAAGATATCCCTGTAGTTTCTTGCGGCGATTCCAGCTCTTGCTTTCTGTGGCGCGTTTGATGAGGTATTCAAGGTCGTAGCGCTTGACAGTGATGGCCAGTTCGTTGCCTGATGAGACTATGATTCTGATTCTTTCAATTTCCTCCTTCGCAGAATAAGCTGTTTCGTACACGGTCAGTGCCTCATAAACCCAGTTGTTGAACCCTTCTTCGCTGATGCACTCGACAGGCATCCCGAGTTCGCATACGAGGTCATAGAACATCGCTACCAACCGCTCGTACCGATTGCGGCAATATGCTGTCCTTGCCATTGTGTGGACGATGACAGGGACACCATCCCGGAAATTGAATTTATGATGAGGGGGACAAAGATTTACCGCAACTATCGGAGCTGCCTGTTCTTCGTGTGATTCGAAGTAATCCTGGAATTCTTCGTATGTCATCTTCTCAAAGACGCTCATCCTGTCGATAAGAACCTCAGGGTCATCCTCCATAAAGTAGTCTCTGAACCTGCTGAAAGGGATTGTAAAATTTTTGTCTGATGTCTGTACGATGATAGGAGAATATTCTTCTGTGCCGGTGATGCAGACAGTGTAGTTGCCATCGTGCAATTCTGCTGTCAATGGCTTGAAATCCTCGACTTTTGATTTTTTCTTGTCTTTCATAATGTTTTTGAATTAAAAATTAAACAAATAGAAATATAATATATTATAAATCAAATAGTTACACGAGTTGATAACGGCGGCAAAGGTATTCGGAACCATTGTCAACTTGTGTCAAGGATTTTGGCTCCACGAAAAAAGTGGCATTTTTCTGTATTGGTTTTTGCTTCTCATTCGTTTATTATATATACACTTTTTGAAAATGAATATGGAACAAACAATCACAAAGGACCAGGAACGCTACTTGGAAGAGCGTCTGGTGGAAATCATCGTCGAGCCGGATGAGTATGGCTTGGAGGAAGCAAAAGCGAACAAAAAGACCATCGTGAAATGCCTCAGGGAATTGGTGAATAAAAACTACGACAGCAAGCTTACCGATGAGCAGGTTGGCGAATTTTATGACCGGTTTATGGCCGGGAATATCGACAAGGCAATCATCGGATATCTGGACAGGAACTTCGAGTTCTTTGCGAAAATCAGCAAAGAGCTCTACAACAGAGTGGAGGAATTCTTTGACCTATGGCTGAAACATCAGTACAAGACCAGAGGAAAAAAGGATGTGGAGGAAGATGAAGATCTTATTCTTCCGCGCAAGCAGATGAAGGAGACCTTGAAAGGACTCAGGGCCGCTATGGATTGTCTTGAAGCTCTTAACAAGGACAGTTGGGCAATAATCTCAGCGTATTCGATTATTCCCGATTGACGGAAAATGCTTAAATTTACAACACAAACAGCAAGCAATCAGGAACGTATGAGGAGATACGTGTTCATAGACTTTGACGGAGTGCTGAACACCGAACGTCATCACAGCGAGCTCGTAAGTTCGGGGCAAAAGTGCTCTGACCAGTACGGGCCGCTGTTTGACCCGGTAGCTGTCGGGAACCTGAAGAGGATAGTCGATGAAACGGAGGCCGAGATTGCCATCATCTCCTCCTGGAAGTTGGAAGGTGTTGAGCGTATGATAGACATCTGGAAAGTCCGCAGGATGCCGGGAGTTCTGGCAGGCTGCACTCCGGACTACATATCCGGGATGGATCTTCTCAACGTCAATCTTGAAGATCCTGCCGCTTTTGCCAATCTTGCAGGAAAGGGCAACGAGGTGAAGCAGTGGCTGAAGGAGCATTCTCCAAAGAAGGCTGATGGATACCGGTATGTGATTCTGGATGATGTGCCGGATTTTCTGCCGGAGCAGATGGAGCACTTCATTCAGGTGAACCCGAGAGTCGGGATTACGGAGGAGGATGCGGAGAAAGCGATTATGTTGTTGAATAAATAATAAAAAATATATGCAAGTTACATTTGATACCCTCAAAATTGAGGCGAACATTTTTTCTGAACTTAAGAAGAACCCTGAATGGTTTGAGCATTGCAAGAATGACAATTCACTTTACATTGAAATCCGCAAGGATAATCAAGTGAATATTTATTCTGAAGGTGGAAGCGTCGCAAGAATCCATTATTGCTCGAAACTTAAGAAACTTCAGGTCTTCACTCATTACAAATATCTCGGACTTAAGGACTCTGATAAAACATACTTGGAATGTAGCCAGATTATCGGTGATGAAATTGATAACATTCTCGAAAATGTAAAGGATAATTATTCCCAGAAAAAAGCAGAGAATGGTATTTATTCCAAGGAAAAATGGTCTGAGAAGTATATTCAGGGCAACCTTATTACCAAAACCTTCAAAAGGCAGCACCTTGATTCCGAATTTGCATATAAGGATGGTTCGTTTGACATACGCATTGACCTCATTAAGGTTGTTGACGGTGCTGTCACTTTTGTTGAATTGAAACGGATGGATGATGCTCGTATGTTGAAGAAGGAAGGCGTAGAGCCGGAAATCATCGAGCAGATGAAGGCATACGCTGATTTTATTGCCGAGTATAAAGAGAAGATTCTAGATTATTACCAGACAGTCTATGATATTAAGAAAGACCTTAAATTGCCTCTTCCAGAACAACGGCCAATATCAGTTAATTCCATACCGGAACTGTTAATATTTGACCGGTGGGAAAAGTCTCACCCAGCCAGAATTCGTCATCGCGCAGAAATGGAGAAGATACTTAGAGAAAATGGCATAGAATATAGAATAATCAGTAAGTTATGAAAAAATCAGCTTTTTCAATATCTGAGGGTATAAGACAGAAACAACTGTTGGGTACTCAACTTCTTGGAGGTTCAGAAGGTCGTGGATTCTGGACTATTAAAGGGAAGCCGGTAAATGTAGAGATAATTCTTCGGCCAGAAGACAGCCTTAATACTCTGTATCCTGAAATAAGGAAAGATGCCCTTGACTATTTCAGGAGATATAACATATCTTGGTGGCGTCAAAATGAAGATAGATATTTTCCCACCGGACATCTGTTGTCATCACAGAATCACTGTCTTAATCATATGTTTGCCATCCGCAATAATCAAGAAGCTGTTCTTGCTATGATCAGACCTATAGGTGAAGCTGCCGGAATTCACTTTGATAAAGTCTTGCCTTCATTTATTGATACTGAAGAAAAAAAGGATTCATTCATCACATTCGAATTCGTATATCATAACGTTGAACTACTTCAAGAAAGATTTGACAAAAGAGGCGCCGACTGTACATCTATTGATGCTTTGATATATGCACAGGCCGGCGAGACAAAATGGTTATTGCCGATTGAATGGAAATATACTGAATCCTATGATCATAAGCCTACAAGAAATTCGTTCAACAGGTACAAAAATGTGATAACGAAAGACTCCAGATTACCAGAGTGGGGGAATTTTTATAAAGTTGATCCATTCTATGAATTAGGAAGACAAACGCTGCTGATGGAAAAAATTATAGCAGAAAAACCCTGTAATCTTGAAGTAGACAACTTTCTTCATATCGTTGTGATTCCGGAAGGCAACACTGAGATGAGAAATGATGCTAAATGCTTCCGGAACACCATCAAAAAAGAATGGCGTGATTTATTCACAATCGTTTCACCAGAAGATTTTCTGAGCCCCGTCAATGAATATGAACCAAATCTGATTTGCTATTTATCGAAAAGGTATTGGGATTAATATTGCGCAGCATCAAGCTTGAACTGATGGCAAACATTATGAGAAAGTATTGAAGAAAAATCTTAATTTTGCAGTGGAATCGGGGCCGAATGACCAAGGTTCCGGCACATAAAGACAAAAGCACATTTGCTTATTGCGCGTAGCCCAAATATTCCTGGCGGATTATAAAATATCTACGCACGTAACAAGTGAATGTCCAGATATCCCATCTGGGCCAAATCTTGTACGTAGATATTGGGCTCCCGCCAGGACCCATTGGGCTCGTCAAGGGGCGGCCCAGATTTTGTTTGACTATTTTGGGTTAGACTATGGATACGAACTACTTGGATAGGACTTTGCTCAATCTCGTCTCGATAGGGCGCGAGAGTGAACCGGCACGTATCGAGAAGCTGGAAAGGATGAAGAAGGAGATGCTTGACTACGCTTCACGTCGTGTCAATGAAGACAAGACCCCGATGTCGTATCTGTATGATGAATTCCAGTTGCCGGTAGTCGCTGAAATGCTCTCTTACATTGCAGAGGTATCACTCCTGCAGAACTTCAAGGAAATAGATTGGGACGACAAGACCCAAATAGAGGCCGTAGAGGACTTTGACAGCATCAGGATGACAATTGCATTGCTGAGTTATTTCGTGGTCCTTGTGAACGAGAATTTCGTGGAAGATGACTTCGTTCATCTGTTTGCTGACAGTCTCACATACTATCAAGATACCTGTCGGGAAAGGATGGGCCAGCTGCACGAGGACGGCGAAGGCTGGAAGGATGCTTTCTTCGGATGCTTGTTCGTCAAATAGTAGCCAGATAGTTCACAATCCCTTCAACGTGCGTCTTCACGAGTGCTGACAGTGCTTCTTCCGTCTGGAGCCAACGGCATTCCTTCTCATTGGTCATAAAGCCGTTTTCTGATAAAACGCAAGCGCAAAGGGTCCCTCTCAGGATCTTGAAGTCTTCCTCGAAGTCGATATCACCGTCCGAGAAGTCTGCTCTCATTTTCATCGCAGGCAGGTTCGTCTTGGCTGCTTCGGCGATGGCTGTTGCGAGTTCATCAGCAGCTGTGTTTCCCTTGGATGTGTAGATGGCCCACCCAGATGCTTTCGTCCATTCTTTGCCGTTTCCGAAGGCATTGGCGTGGATTGAGATGAGGATGACATTCTGCTTCCCTTCGCGTGCTACGATGTCGTTCACGCGCTTGCATCGGTCTTTCAAGGGAATGTCATCATCCTCCGGAACGAGGAGCTCTGCATCGTAGCCTCTGTCGCGGAGATCATCAACGATTTGTTTTGCGATTGTGCGGTTGAACTGAAATTCAAGGAAGCGTCCGTCGGGACTGCGTTTGCCAGGTGTGCTCTGACCATGGCCATTGTCAATAAGAATTTTCATCGGTAAGCTGGTTTTTGGGTTAGTTGTTCAGCTCACCGGTTCCGGATACAAAAATAGTCAAAGATTGATTGATGGAGAAATTTGAGTATCTTTGCAATGAGGCAGTCGGACTTAACGCCACTGTTTCAAAAGTCGTAACGGCCCCAGTGTAGGAAATACGCTGGGGCTTCTTCTGTAGGAAACTATCAATTTGTAGGAAAATCAGAATAGCAAAGCCCCTCTCAGCATCGCTGAAAGGGGTTTGAAGAGGTGCCTAGCGGAACGTTTTGATAGAAACTATTGTAAGACACTTTCTAGGGGGGCATCCTGTGCATCCGTCCGGGCGTTTATTTTCGAGGTGGTAGACAAGATTGCAAATAAGTACATCTATTTATTCAGGGATTTGGTAGTGTAATAAAAATATTATATATTTGTTACACATTTATAATTTAAAATGAAGGGAAGTAACGCACATACCATTGAACAACGCATAGTTGCATGGAAAAGAGGCAGAATCTTTTTCCCTAGCGACTTTGCGGATATTGCCAGCGATGGTTCTGTCAGAATCACGCTGATGCGCCTGAGCAAGGAGGGAATGATTGTTCGCCTTGCATCGGGTATCTATTACTATCCTGAGATTGATACGGAGTATGGCCTGGGCACACTGAAGCCCGGACCGATGAAGATTGCTAAAGCCGTGGCGAAACATGACAAAATTTCAATTATCCCTTCTGGTCCATATGCACAGAATGCACTCGGTTTGAGCACCCAGGTTGCTGGCAATGCCTATTTCATCACAAATGGGGCTCCAAGGAAGATTAAACTTAGCGACAATATGAGCATAGTCTTCACCCACTCATCGCGTGCTAAAGACTTCGCCTACAAATCGGAAGTAATGCAGCTGATAGTGGCGGTGATAAAGGAAGCCGGCGAAGGCAAGTTGCGCGATGATGAGAAAACCATAATCAAGGAACATCTGAGTAAAGTCCCAAAGACAAAGTTTGAGCATGATATAAAACTTGCACCTATCTGGGTGCGCAAAACAATTTCGGAGCTATGAAGTTTATAGAGATGCCTAAAGAGTTGCAGACTAAATCCATTGAAACACTTTCGTTGAATTATGGTATGCCGGAGCAGATTATCGAGAAGGATTGGTGGGTATCTACCGTAATGAGAGCACTTTTCGCTCTGCCGTATGCAAATCAGATGTCTTTTAAGGGCGGTACCAGCCTCTCAAAGTGCTGGAATGTAATCAGCAGGTTTTCAGAGGATATCGACATTGCCGTGAACAGGGGGTATCTGGGATACGGCGGTGAATTAAGCAGAACTCAGGTCAGCGACAAACTGCGCCGTGCAGCATGCACATTTGTACGCGAGAGACTTCAAAACGACCTGCGAGACAAGATGATTGAGCAGGGCATACCGTCAGACAAGTTCAGCATAGAGGTAAACATTACCTCAATATCAACCGTAGATCCCGAGGTAATCAATGTAAGATATGACTCGCTATATCCCATGCTTTCATATATCAGGAATGCAGTCAAAATTGAGGTAAGCGGCCGAAGTATGAGTGAGCCCCTAGAAAATGTCCAGCTGCGCTCTATGATTGAGGACGCTTTCCCTAACACAAAATTTGCCGAAGCGAAGTTCAATGTTCCTACGGTCAAGCCGGAGAGGACTTTCCTTGAGAAAGTCTGCCTTCTGCACGAGGAGTTCAGCAAGGAAGTTGCCGAGGTCCGCGTGGATAGGATGTCCCGCCACCTGTACGACATAGCCATGATGATGAAGACCGACATTGCAGACAGAGCCCTGGCAGATAAGCAGCTATTTGGAAACATTGTTGAACACAGAAGAAAGTTCATAGGCCTGAAGGGGTTTGACTACTCCACACTTTGCGCCGAGAAGATAAGCATCGTGCCACCGGACGGAGTAATCGACAAATGGAAGCAAGACTACATCCAGATGTGCAACTCTATGATGTACGGGGACTATCCTGATTTTGACGAACTGATGGCCTACATCTACGAATTGCAGGAAAGGATAAGAAAGAGCCTTCGATGATTGCTCAACAGGAAAGTACATCCCTAACGAAACAGGCGAATCTTTCAAAAAGAAGGAGGAGAAGCCAAACAAATGTACCCGTCCTTGGCAGTTCAAACGTAAATAATAAAGTACCGGCCACCTCTGTTACGAGATGGCCGGTTTTCATAAGCAGACTGCCGTACTATGAAAAGTCAAGGTTTGGAGTACTGAGAAAGGTCCAGCTGGCACAATTTAGGCAACCTTCATGGCGAATGAGGTCAGTAGCGTCAACCATTTCTATACGGTCTTTGTAGTGAGGCATCAGTTTGGCGATTTGCTCATATGCCTCTTGGTCTTCCGGGATGTTGAACTTCGGAAGAATCAGAACCTTTTCAGTCTGCAACCAGTTGATGTAAGCCCAACTGTACTTATGCGGCTTGGTTGCCCTGAAACTGAGCTCATGTACGTTCGCGAAATGAGCCCTCAGGATGCGTCTGAACCTTGATGCCATCGCAGGGTCAAACTGGGTATAGTTAGTCATCAGGACAGAATCATCGTCAATAAATCGTACAATGCCGTCAGTGTGGCCATAGATTTCATTAGTATCCCAGGGAAGGATGATGATGTCTGCACCAAAGGCGCGTGTGAGATACTCGATCAGATTACGTGGAGTCCACTGCATATTTTCCTCGAAGACCTTTGCGGTCATGATAACTTTGCATCCGCTGTGAACGACATTGCCACCATCAATCTTGATGCCTCTGGAATCTTCCATATATGACGAGCCGACGTATCGCCCAGCAATCGAATTATCGGTGATTGAGGCTTTATGCTTGGCAGTGTCCAGAAGATAATCGGGCTCCTAGCGAAACAGCACAAAGCGGTTGTCAATCGTCTGGATAGGCATGTAATCCCGGCACCAGATGTCTTTGGTTCCTTCAAGTAGAGAATGGGGCACGCCATACCTGTCAAGGATTTCGACGAGACCACTGTATATTACCGGACATACCTCCGGCAAGAGTGCAGAAAAATACACCCTGTTGCTAAGTGATTCTGGAATCATATTATATTATATTGCTGATTATTTACTGAATCGCCAAGGTTTTGAATCCTGAGCCTTCTCACCACCCATAAGTTCATCAATTGACTTTGCCTTTGTCCCGTCAAAGTCCTTCAAAAGTTGATATAGAGTATTCATCGTAAGTGCAAAGATATGGGTATTGAGCCATACCCACCAAAATAATTATGTTAAAAGTTGTTAAAGTTTCCCGAAAACAAGATACAGTATTGCATCACCGCACTCGGAGAATGAAAAAACCACCGCTTATGCGGTGGCTAAATTGCAGGGGCTCGAAACTGCCGAAACAGAAAGGGTTGTCATCCCTTACGCGAATTCCCCTATGACAACGCAAATATAACACTTTATTTTGGAATTAAAGCAATCAGGAGAATTTTGGTAATGTCCAGAATAGCAAAACCCCTCTCAGCATCGCTGAAAGGGGGTTTCTGAGGTGCCTAGCGGACCGTTTTATGTAAAATAATGGAAGCGTCCTTCTATAATCTATTGATTATCAGTAAAATTTCGGAATAACCATTTCCAATATTTTCCATTATTTTCTACGATTTGTAGGAAAAAAGTAGGAACGTTCCAAATTAAATTGACGAATATGAAACAACCCTATGTGGCAATTCAAAATGAGCCATATAATGGTTTGTTGTTCTAAAAATTATTTGTAATTTCGTCGTGCTTTGCTAGCCCGCATTTCCAGGCTTTTGGATTTCAATGACTGAGGTCCTTTGGTTTGGAAGCAGGGTTGGGTGGGCAGACATATTGAAGACGTTACTTGACGTTTTTCTTCTAGCATCAAACTTGGCAATTTGATTTAATCAGAAAGAAGAAACGGCAACGGGAGCGTCCACTTGTGATGACGATTGAGTCACCACGCCTTGTGGCGTGGAGTCTTTCTATATCATCCATGACGTGGGCTAGCTGCGTTGCTTATCCTTTCTGATTGGCAGCCAAGGCCTGATGCTGGGATGAGCAAGAGTAAGACTCCCACGTCTTTTTTTGTATCCGTTCGGATTTGGGAAGTCGCCGAATAAAGTATTCAATGATATGGCTGATACCAATTATTGGGGATATCGCATTAACACGGAATATCCTGAATTCTTTTATGCAGAGTTGCTGCAAGGACGCCTACGACAGGGTTGGGGCTATGAAGAAGGGCAGAATTTAAGACTGAAAACAGTTGATCAAGGAGCGTTCAGAAACCTTAGAATGCTGAATGTGAAAAAGGATGACATCCTTCTTATTCCAAGAATCCCCAAGTGGGGTTATATAACCATTGCCAGGGCTACGGAAGATTGGTCGACTGGATACAGGTTTGAAATATCGTCAGACCAAGGTGATTATGGACACATCTTCCCAGCCGAGTATATCTGTCAAGTCCCTATTTCGGATGCAAATATTCAACAGTTATATAGCACATTTCATTACCATGGAAGGTTTTGGCAAATTAATCATTGGGAAAAAGTGATTCAGGCTATTATCAAATGTTATTCTATATGAGAAAGATATTACCTTTATCATTGATTCTTTTGGCAATACTATCTTGTCAGAAGGAGCCAGAAACAGTGAATGTTACAAATATCACTCTCAGTTCTGAGTCCATTTCATTAGTTGAAGGCGACAGCGAAACATTGACTGCAACGGTCTCACCGTCCAACGCCACGAACAAGAAAGTAATATGGACTTCTACCGATGGTTCCATAGCGTCTGTTGACAATGGCAAGGTTACTGCTTTGAAACCAGGCAAAACCACAATAAAGGCCACATCTGATGATGGTGGAAAAACTGCGACTTGTCAGGTGACCGTGAATGCAAGGGTGTACAATGTGGAGAGCGTAAGCCTCGACAGGACCAGCATCACTCTGACAGAAGGCGACAGCCAAACATTGACAGCAACAGTCTATCCTTCCAACGCCACGAATAAAAAAGTCAGCTGGAAGAGTTCAAACACTTCAGTCGCAACGGTCAGCAACGGCAAGGTAAGCGCCCTTAAAGCAGGAACGGCCACAATTACCGTGACGACCGAAGATGGCGGCAAAACTGCAACCTGTCAAGTGAAGGTGAATGCAAAGGTGTACAAGGTGGAGAGCGTGAGCCTCGACAAGACCAGTATCACACTGACAGAGGGTAGCAGCCAAACATTGACAGCAACGGTCTCTCCTTCCAACGCGACAAACAAGAATGTCAGTTGGAAGAGTTCAAACACTTCAGTCGCAACGGTCAGCAACGGCGTGGTGACTGCCATTAAAGCCGGTACAGCCACAATCACCGTGACGACCGAAGACGGTAGCAAGACCGCGACCTGCCAGGTGACGGTAAAAGCGAAACAAATTAATGTTACATCCATTAGGATAGATCAAAATTCTGTAGATTTAAAAGAAGGAGAAAGCATATTATTAACTGTCACTGTTTATCCATCCAATGCAACTAATAAGAATGTCAGCTGGACCACTTCTAATTATGAAGTTGCCAGTGTTAGCTCTGAAGGCAAGGTGACTGCAATTAAAAGTGGTGTAGCTACAATTACTGCAAAGTCTGTAAGTAGTAGTTCGAAAGACTCCATTCGAATATATGTTGATAAGAAAGACATTGATGGCAATCACGAAGGTACAGGAGAAAAAGAATGGTAATGCTTATGAAAAAGAAAAATATAATACGGATTATTGCAACAGTTTGTTTTGCAATGACTGGATGTATGAAGACAAATAAAGCTATAGATTCCGATTTATTTGTCATATATGCTAATAGAGAAAGTCTTAATCAGACAAAGACAGAACTCCAAGCAGATAACTCCATTGTGTGGACTCAAAATGATGAACTGAGTCTATTCTTTGAACAGGGTTCAAATGGTGGCTATAAATATGTTTCAACCAGCAGCGATAAAGAAGGTTGTGCAGTCTTTAAAGCAACAGGAGAAAAATATAGCAATAATCCCTCTGCTTATTGGGCAATATATCCATACAGCGAACACAACTCATTTGATGGAAACACCTTTACAACAGTACTTCCATTTATTCAAACGGCAAAGTCTGGATCATTCAACAATAATCTATTCATTAGCGTTGCAAAGTCTTCTTCCAATCAGATGACCTTTTACAATGTGTGTGGAGGCATTAAATTCTATGTTCAACACGAGAATATCAGGGAAGTTATGATTGTTAATAATGATGGAGGGATGCTGTCCGGCACTTTGAAGATACAGTTAAACGATAGCGGTTTACCTGAAATCGAATCAATATCAGACGGAAAATCAGTATTGCGAATACTTGCTCCTTTTGGAGAAACTTTCAATGTTGGAGAAAGCTATTATGCTGTAATTCCGCCTGTCACTCTTTCGGAAGGAATAACTGTAAAGTATTTTACTACAGAAGGTAAAGAATGCTCCGCTGCTATTCAATCTCCGACAACTATCGAGCGCTCTATGTTCACTCGAATGCCCACAATTGAAAAAATGTCTGATTATCATTATAGTCCATTTGTGACGTTTGTTTCCGCCGGGGAAAGCAAAGTGTATATTAATGTGTACATTAATGATGAGTATTCTTTTGACGGAAAAGAATGGAAGACAGCTCCTACAAGCCCTGCAGCAATAGTGCTGACAAAAGAATGCCCTTCTTTCTTTTATCGAGCAATTTCCTCAACAATTAAGGACCGATATGATAAGTTAGATTATTCAGTTTTCGAAATGAGAGGAGACAAAGTTGGTTGTTATGGCAGCATTATGAAATTGCTTGATTATAGCAGTAACTTAAGCACTGTCCCAGATTATTGCTTTACTTCTTTATTCAAGGACTGTAAACTGTTAACACATGCTCCTGAACTACCAGCGATTAATATCGGAAAATATGCTTATTATCAAATGTTTTCAGGATGCTCTTCGTTAGAGAATGCTCCCGAACTTCCAGCCACGACAATTGGCGATTACTGCTATCAATCGATGTTTTACTCATGCACATCCTTGAAAACCGGTCCAAAAATTCTTCCTGCTTTGCAAGTTGCGAAAAAATGTTATGATTCAATGTTTAGTCACTGTATATCTTTGACTTCTGCGCCTGAACTACCCGCTATGACAATGAAGGAAGACTGTTATGATAATATGTTTAGCAGTTGTACATCCTTAATAGTCGCTCCTGATTTACCAGCAACGACATTAGATAGTGGATGCTATTCATATATGTTCCATAATTGTACTTCTTTAACAAGTATTCCTGATATATTACCTGCTACTATTTTAGCAGAAGTATGTTATTGCTCAATGTTTGCTAATTGCACATCAATTAACCAGGCGCCATCTCTGCCTGCTGAAGAATTAGCTGGATATTGTTATTGGAATATGTTTTCTGGTTGCACATCATTGAAACAAGCACCTATGCTTCCCGCCAGCACTTTATTGTACAATTGTTACGACTCAATGTTTGCAGGTTGTTCTTCTTTGACTTCTGCACCTGAATTACGAGCTACGAAAATGGTGAGAGATTGTTACAAATATATGTTTAAGGATTGTACCTCTTTAACTGAGGCACCGAACCTCCCTGCTGTTTCATTGTATGGCGGGTGTTACAAAGGAATGTTTTCAGGATGTACAGCATTATTAAGCGCTCCAAAACTTCCTGCAACTAATCTATCGGGAAGTTGTTATAGTGAAATGTTTTTTAATTGTTCATCTTTAAAAGCAGCGCCAGCGCTCCCGTCTGAGACACTGGCTTGGTATTGTTATGACTCAATGTTTTCAGGATGCACTTCTCTTGAAACAGCACCTGACCTGCCAGCATTAACGGCAGATCATTATTGCTATAAATCAATGTTTTTCGGTTGTACAAAACTGACCAAAGCGCCTGAAATATCTGCTACTGAATTGGACAGTAATAGTTTTGAGGAAATGTTTTCAGGATGCACTTCTTTAACTGAAGGCCCCGTTCTTTATGCAAAAGACCTATGCAGCGAAGCATATAAGAAAATGTTTTACGGATGCTCTAATCTACGTTATTTAAAGGCTCTGTTTATCAATAATGATACACAAGATGCTTTAATGGGTTGGCTCGCTGGAGTATCTCCTAGCGGAACATTTGTTAAAAACCCTGCAGCCACTTGGGACAATTATGATGCAGGCATCCCGGACGGGTGGACTGTAGAATATGCAACAGAATAATTTTTTATAGAATTTACGAATATGAATGAACAACAATTGAAAACCTACCTATCCCGCCTTGAAGAATTATCTCTGCTTGAGACAGAGGAAATTGACCGAGAAGAACTCACGGACGAGTTGAATGAAATGTATGAATCAGCTCACGACATCTTTGTCGATTGTGAGATGAATGAGTATTATACAAATAACAGGATGAAGTCCTTAGCCAAAAGAGTAATGGATGAAGTGCAGGAAGTGGCCGATCAGCACAACGTTCTCACTGACAGTTTCTATCTGGATGAAGATGAAACTGAATACTATCGGGGCATTATGAACCCCGAAGGCGAGGACAACGAATAGAATCAATCAACGGGGAGAAATCTCCGCTGATTTTGTATATACAATCGTCTTCTTTCTATAGAACTATTGGTTTGAATGCATATAATTTGATACCTTTCCTCTATAAATCAAGTATTCCATACGTGCGAGGGATAAGCAAAAGCGGATATGGCATCACAAGTGTGTATGGCGAGCCATCCACCTCTCGGGAAGGCGGATAAGATACACTAGTGTCCAAAGAAAATCTTTGAACGGTTAATATTTAAAAGCAAACTCCAGTTGAACAGATTGATCACATACATCCGGCAGTTTTTTGGGGCCATTGAAAAGGTCTCTGATTGGAGTCTTGTCCGTCAGCACTCTGCTTACAACTCTCAGGACATTAAAGGTCGTTCTCTTGAGTTCGCAGTCGTGCTCGACAATGGCTACCAGGCAGTATGTGATAATCGCAACATAGATTTGTATCCTAACAGCGTTCTCGGTGTTTCCCCAGAAGGATGTCACTCTGAGATGCTGCTTTATCCATCTGAAAAACAGTTCAACCTGCCATCTCTGCTTGTACAGCAAAGCTATATCACTAGCCTTGAGCACAAAGTTGTTTGTCAGGAACGTGAACGTTCTCTTCAGTTCAGGAGCATAGTAGACTATCCTCCTGAGAGTACCGGGATACTTCTTCTTGCTCTGATAGCCCGT
>ENA-UEQL01001308-UEQL01001308.1-human-gut-metagenome-genome-assembly--contig:-NODE-1308-length-17488-cov-3.969215_pt1 | contig 17488 bp, 13 predicted proteins | sample MGYA00242905_ERZ507926 | MGnify/ENA primary metagenome ERZ507926 (study PRJEB26167, sample SAMN06115531) | human gut metagenome | host: Homo sapiens | place: China:Henan | collected 2015-09-09...
AGTTTCGGGCATACCTACGAATCGTCCGTGTCCTGGTAAATACGACATTCGAACAAAACCTTAAATACAACTTCAACGATGAAGAGACTTTTTCTTTTTCTGACCGTCGCGGCAGCCGTTTGCTGTGCGGCGTGCAGCGACGATCCCGAGGTCGCCGAATCCAACCTTTCACTGCTCGAGGATAACGTGACGTTCGATATGTTCGGAGGGCGCAGCGTCCTTGAAATCACGGCCGATTCGCCGTGGACGGTCTCCTGCGACGACGATTGGTGCCGCACCAACGTCGCTGAAGGTTCGCACACGAAGAAGATCGTTCTGACGGTCGACCAGAGTTTCCTGCCCGAGGAGCGCACGACCGCGGTGCGTTTTTACGCCGCGGGCGAAGAGAAGCACACCGTGACCGTGACGCAGGAGAAGTTCGAGCCGATCCTCGTGCTGGCGGAGGACGGCGCCGATATAACCGTCTACGGCGCCGGGAGCGAACCGGCCCTGAACCTGCGTGCATCCGTGGCATGGAAAATCGAGGGCGCGACCGACTGGTGCGCCGTGTCGCAGTCCGAAGGGACGAAAAGTTCGGTCGTGAAACTGTTGCTGACCGACGACGGCGAGGGCGTGCGTCCGCGCAGCGCGACGCTGACCGTCTTCTCCGAGATGGAGGGCGTCGAACCGCAGCAGGTGACCGTCGTGCAGCGGTCGACCGGGGCGAATACGGTCGTGGTCCGGGCGGGTGAAACCCGTGCGTTTCCGGCGCGGCGCACCGACGGCGCGTATGTGAAGGGCGTTGCGGCGGACTGGGTCTGGACCACCGACGCAGAGTTGCTTTCGGGGCTTGACTACGACGCTTCCCGGAATGAAATCACCTGCACTGCGGCCAAGTCGAAGCAGGGCAGCGGGCTGGTCGCGCTGTTCGACGCCGAAGGCGCGGTTGTCTGGTCGTGGCTGGTCTGGGTCGTGGACAAGATGCCTTCGGACGTGACCGTCGGCGGTATCGCCTGGCAGGACCGCAATGTCGGGGCCGAATACCATTCGACCGATCCGAAGGCCTGTGTGCAGGATTTCCGCTCCTACGGACTGTTCTATCAGTGGGGCCGCAAGGAGCCGTTCATCGGCGCGAAGATCCTCTCGAAGAACAAATATTACGAGGGGCATGCGGAGTATCCCGATGCTTTCGGCGCGATGACGCGCGAGGTGGTTTTCAACGCCTCCCGCACCGCCGGCTGGCAGATCAGCGGTGAGGAGATGACCGCCGCAACGGCAAACGGCAATCCGACGACGTTCTATACCCGGTCGTCCGCAGCGATGTCCGAAGGCTGGACCGAGGGCGGCAAGGGGCTGAACGATCCCTGCCCGGTGGGATACCGGGTGCCGACGGCGGCCGAATGGCAGTCGCTGCTTGCCTACGTGGACGGCAACGCCGCCAAGAACCAGGATTCGGGCGACACGTACAGCCGCTGGTATGCGCTCAATTCGGGCGGAACCCTCATCGGCCCGTCGACGATGTTCCGCAAGGGCGATAACGGCCGCATCCACTATCCGGGGCGTTCGGCAGCCTATTGTTCGTCGACGCTCGCCGGCGGCAAGCTGCTCCCGATGTACGACTGGAAGGCGGGCGACGCCACGGGCGAGGGGACCTATTACGAACGGAAGATGACCACAGCCTACGGTATGCGCTGCGTGAAGGAGTGACGCCGCTGCGATCGCGGGGGCTTCGGGCGGGAGTGAGTTTATTCCGTTCCGAAGCCCTTTTTTGCGGTATTTTCATTACCTTCGCATGTCTTTTCAAACTTTTACCGATGAAAAATAGCATCTTTACCGTATTGGCGGCCCTCGTGCTGTATCCCGCCGGGGCGCAGCCCGTCACCCCGCAGGACCGGCGGCGCGCCGCGGAACTGGTCGAACGCATGACGCTCGACGAAAAGATCGGCCAGCTGGTCCAGCAGCGCGGAGGCGGCGCCGTCACGGGACCCGACAAGACGGAACTTTCCGTCGAACGGCTGGTCCGCGAAGGGCGCTGCGGCAGCGTATTCAACATCAAGTCCTTCGAGGAGACCGAGCGGTTGCAGCGGATCGCCGTCGAGGAGAGCCGGCTGGGCATCCCGCTGCTGATCGGCGCCGACGTGATCCACGGTTTCCGGACGATCTTCCCGATCAACCTCGCCGTCGCCGCCTCGTGGGACCCTGCCGCCGCGGAGTCGCTGGCCCGCGTTTCGGCTCGCGAAGCCTCGGCCATGGGCATCCATTGGACCTTTTCGCCGATGTGCGACGTTTCGCGCGACCCCCGGTGGGGCCGTGTCTCCGAGGGCGCGGGCGAAGACCCCTATCTGGGCGCGCGTGTCGCCGAAGCGATGGTGCGGGGCTATCAGGGCGACTTGTCCGACCCTTCGTCGGTTCTTGCCTGCGTGAAGCATTTCGCCGCCTACGGCGCTCCGCAGGCCGGGCGCGAATACCATGCGGTCGATATGTCCGAGCGGGTTTTCCGCGACAGCTACCTGCCGCCTTACCGGGCGGCGCTCGATGCCGGGGCCGCGACGGTGATGACCTCGTTCAACGACCTCGACGGCGTTCCGGCCACGGCCAACCGCTGGCTGATGCGCGACCTGTTGCGCGACGAACTGGGCTTCGGCGGATTCGTGGTGACCGACTACGGCACGATCGGCGAACTGAAAGCTCACGGCGTGGCGGGCGACGATGCGCAGGCTGCCGAACTGGCCCTGCGCGCCGGGGTCAACATGGACATGATGAGCGCCGCCTACCTGTTCCATGCCGCCGAACTGGTGCGGGAGGGGCGTATCCCGGAGTCGCTGATCGACAGCCTTTGCCGTGAGGTGCTGGCCGTGAAGTTCCGCCTGGGGCTGTTCGACGATCCTTTCCGCTACCAGGCGAAGGAGCGCGAGAAGTGCTATTACGCCCCGGAACATCTCGATGCCGCGCGCCGCGTGGCCCGCAGTTCGATGGTGCTGCTGGAGAACCGCGGCGGCGTGCTGCCCCTGAAAAAGGGGAGCCGGATCGCGCTGGTGGGACCTTTCGCCGATTCCCGGTGGGACCTGATCGGCTCGTGGGTTCATTTCGCCGAGGCCGGCCGGACCTCGACCTTTCTCGACGGACTGCGGGCGCGTTTCGGAGCCGACCGTGTGACCTATGCCCGCGGATGCGACCCGCACAAGGCCCTCGAAGGCGGTATTTCGGAGGCGGTGGCCGCAGCCGCGAAGTCGGACGTGGTGCTGGTTGCGCTCGGATTGAAGGCGGGGGAGAGCGGCGAGGCGGCAAGCCTTGCGTCGCTTGCGCTGCCCGACGCGCAGCGTGACCTGCTGGAGAACTTGAAGCAAACCGGGAAACCGGTTGTCGTCCTGCTGGTTACGGGTCGTCCTATGGGGCTGGCCCGCGAAGCGGAACTTGCCGACGCCCTGCTGCTGACCTGGTATCCGGGCACGATGGCGGGCGAGGCGCTGGCCGATGTCGTGTCGGGCGACTACAACCCCTCGGGGCGTTTGCCGATGACCTTTCCCCGCACGGTGGGGCAGGTTCCGATCCATTACGACATGAAGAGCACGGGACGTCCGGCCGACGAGTCGGGCAAGCCCAACAAATACACTTCGCGCTATCTCGACGTACCCAATTCGCCGCAGTATTGTTTCGGCTACGGGTTGAGCTACACGACGTTCGGTTATTCGGACCTGCGGGTGCTGACGCCCGAAGCCGCCGTCGGCGGCGAGGTTCGCGTGTCGGTCCGCGTGACCAACACGGGCGGCCGCGACGGCGAGGAGGTCGTGCAGCTCTACGTGCGCGATCTGCTGTCCGGTGTGACGCGTCCGGTTCGTGAACTGAAAGGTTTCCGGAAGGTCATGCTTCGCGCCGGGGAGAGCCGCGAGGTGACCTTCACACTGACGCCCGACGACCTTTCGTTCTGGCGTCTCGACAAAAAGTGGGGCCAGGAGCCGGGCGACTACCATGTCTGGGTAGGGCACGACTCCGACTGCACGCTCGGCGGCAGTTTCCGGATCACCGAATGATTCGTCTCTCCGGCACGGCGGCCGACGCCGCGGGTGCGGGACAGCTGCAAGGGAGCAGCGGCTTCGGCCGCCGCTCCCTTTTCCGTGCCCGGCGGGACGGTCCGGATGTCCCGGAAAAACCCGTTCGGAGATGTTTCGGACAAAAGGTTCCGGGGAATGGCTGGGCTTTCGCAAATTTTTTCTACCTTTGGAGGTCAAAACAGTACGCAATGATGGATTTGAAGACGATACGTGCCGAACTGCGCAAGCTGACCGCGATTGTCGACGGCTGGGAGCCTTCCGGGGAGATTCCGGCCCTCGAACGCGACCTGGCGCTGGAAAAACTGCGGACGCTCTACGATGCGGTGCGCTTTACGGAGGTGGAATCCCTTCCGGAATTCCCGGTTGCGGAGACGGAGCCTGCGGCGGCTCCGGTGCCCATCGACCTCGGGGCGGTGCTTTCGCTCGACCCGACGGACGAAGCCGTGTTCGAACCCGGTCCCGATGCCGTTTCAGGACCCGCGTTCGATGCGGAGGCGGAACCCGCAGAGCCGTTTTCCGAACCCGATACGACGGTCGCGGCCGATTCTGCCGGGGCGTTTGCCGGGGGGAATCCCGATACGGAGACGCCCGGAATGGCGGAGCCTGCGGTGTCGGATTCCGAGCCGGAACTTGAGGGGGAATCCGGATTTGAGCCTGATCCCGAAGCGGCGTCCGAAGCCGCATTCGTCGCCGGAGAATCCGAACCGGCCGCCGAATCCGGACCGGTCGCAGCATCCGAATCCGACGCTGTGCCCGAACCGTCTGCGAAGCCGGTCGCTGCGCCTGGACCTGCCGCTGCGGCTGAACCGGTCGTCGTTCCGGAACCCGCTCCTGCGCCAGCTCCGGAACCCGCTCCTGCGGAGAAACCCCAATACATTGCGCCCACGCTGTTCGGACTGGAGGAGGAGACCGTCCGCCACCGTCACAAACAGCGCGTCATCATGTCGCTCTACGATACGCCTGCGCCCGCCGAAAAGCCCGCAAGGCCCGAAACGGCGGAAAGACCGGCGGAGCGTCCCGAACCCGCTGCCCGTCCCGAACCTGCTGTGACGCTCGAACCCGCTGCCCGTCACGAACCCGCTGTGACGCCCGGACCGACTGTCCGTCCCGGGTTTGCCGCGACTCCCGAACCGGCTGCTGCGTCTGCGTCCGCAGGCCCCGTGCCGCAGTCCGGAACGTCCGTGCCGCAGTCCGGAACGTCCGTGCCGCAGTCCGCGGCGGAGCCCGTCACCGTTTCGGAAGCGCCTGCCGCCGCCGAGCCGGAGGAGGCCGAATCCGGAGCGAGGGAGGTTGCGGTCCCTGTCGGGGCCGTGCTGGGCGAGGTGATCAACCACGACGTGCAGACGCTGGCCGACACGATCGCTCCGCGGCGCGACATGGCTTCGGAACTGCGCCGCGGCGAACCGGTCGCCGACCTTCGCAACGCCATCGGCATCAACGACAAGTTCCTGCTGATCCGCGATCTGTTCGGCGGCGACGGCGAAGCCTATGAAGAGGCGATCGCGACGCTCAACGCCTTCGACGATTTCGACGAGTGCATGATCCACATTGCCGAGAACTACGCCTGGAATCCCAATTCGGACGGCGCGAAGTTTATGATGGAACTGCTCGAACGCAAATTCGCCTGACACGATGGCCAAACTCTATATCGTACCTACGCCGATCGGGAATCTGGACGACATCACGCTGCGCGCGGTGAACGTCCTGCGCGAGGTGGATTTCATCCTCGCCGAGGACACGCGCACGACGTCGTTCCTGCTGAAGCACCTCGGCATCGAGCAGAAACTCCGTTCGCACCACAAGTTCAACGAGCACGCCACGGTCGAAATGGTTGCCGGGGCGATCGCCGCAGGACGCAATGCCGCCCTGGTGTCGGACGCCGGGACGCCCGGCATTTCGGACCCCGGGTTCCTGTTGGTGCGCACGTGCGTCGAGGCGGGAATCGAGGTCGAGACGCTGCCCGGCGCCACGGCGCTGATTCCGGCGCTGGTGCAGAGCGGGTTTCCGTGCGACCGTTTCTGCTTCGAGGGCTTCCTGCCCCAGAAGAAGGGGCGGATGAAGCAGTTGCAGGCGCTTGCCGGCGAGGAGCGCACGATGATTTTCTACGAATCGCCCTACCGCGTGGTCCGGTGTCTCGAGCAGTTCGCCGAGGTTTTCGGCGAAGACCGCCGGGTTTCGGTGTCGCGCGAGATCACCAAGAAGTTCGAGCAGACCGTGCGCGGAACCGTCGCCGAGGCGCTCGGGCATTTCCGCACGACCGAACCCAAAGGCGAGTTCGTGATCGTCGTGGCCGGAAAACCCAAAGTCCGCCGCGTCCGGGAGGACGGGGAGGAGTAACTCAAATCGAAACGCATTGATGGAAGAGAACCGTACAGACGATACACAAAAGGTAAAACGTTCGTTTTCGGCGTGGCTCGGGGAGCTGCGCGAATTTATGAAGGGCCGTTTCAGCCTCGACGAGGACAAGGCGCAGCGCGACGAGGTCGTGGCCTCCGTCTCGAAGGGCGTGGAGTTCCGCGGCGTCAACCTCTGGGTGCTGATCTTCGCCACGATGATCGCCTCGCTGGGCCTGAACGTCAATTCGGCCGCGGTGATCATCGGCGCGATGCTCATTTCGCCGATCATGGGCCCGATCATGGGTGTCGGCCTCGCGCTGGGCATCAACGATTTCGAACTGCTCAAGAAGTCGCTGCGCAACCTGGCGCTGATGTTCATCGTCGCCATCATCACCTCGACGGTCTATTTCTTCATCTCGCCGCTCTCGTCGAACAGCAGCGAGCTGCTGGCGCGCACCGTGCCTACGACCTACGACGTGCTGATCGCCCTGTTCGGCGGCCTGGCGGGCATCGTGGCGCAGACGCGGCAGGACCGCACGTCGACCGTAATTCCCGGCGTGGCCATCGCCACGGCCCTCATCCCGCCCCTCTGTACGGCGGGCTTCGGACTGGCCACGGGGCAGTTCCGTTTTTTCATCGGTGCCTTCTACCTCTTCTTCATCAACTCGGTGTTCATCGCGCTGGCGACCTACGCCATGGTGCGTTTTCTGCAATACGAGAAGAAGGTCTTCATCGACAAGGTCCGCGAGCGCACGGTCAAGCGGCTGATGATGGTCATCACGCTGGTGACCTTCATCCCGAGCGTCGTCATCGGGTTTCACATGGTCCGCGTCTCGTTGTTCGAGGCCGTGGCCGACAAATACGTGTCGCAGGTCTTCAACTTTCCGCATACCCGCGTGATCGAGTGCAACAAATACTACGCGCAGGGCAAGAACCCCTCGCAGATCGAGCTGTTGCTCGTGGGCGAGCCGCTGGGCGAGGAGGTGATCGAGAATGCCCGTACGCAGATGCGCAATTTCGGGCTGGAGGAGGCCGAACTGGTCGTCCGGCAGGCCAATACGGAGGACAAGGTCGACGTGGTTTCGCTCCAGAAGAGCTATCAGGAGCTGCTGGAGGAGAAGAACCGCCGGATCGGCGAGATGTCCTCGCAGCTGAAACGCTACCGGGTGACCAACGTCGAGGTGAACGACATCTCGCGCGAAGTGGGTGCCATGATGGACAACATCGGGGCCATTTCGCTGACCAAGGGCATCACCTTCGACGTCGAGGGCACGCCCGGCGATACGACGCTCGTGTGCGTGGTGACGCCCCGGGATTCCGCGCTTCCGGTCGACCGTGAAACGCTGATTCGCTGGTTGAGAATCCGCACCAAGGTCGAGAACGTCAAACTTTTCGTGGAACCCTAATCCGGGCGGCAGGCATGAAACGAACCGATCTGACCATTTTGCAGCGCTTCTGGCTGGAGACCCTTTGGCTGGGCGCACGCGTGTTCGCCGTGATGCCTTACTGGTTCAAGTACTACGTCGTCGAAAACCTGCTTTTCGTCCTGCTCTACTACTGCCTGCGCTACCGCATGAAGGTCGTCAAGACCAACCTGCGGAACTCGTTCCCCGAGAAGAGCGAACGCGAACTGGCCGTCATCCGGCGGCGGTTCTACCGCACGCTGTCCGAAATCTTCGTCGACACGATCAACATGGCCTACATGAACGAGGAGAAGGGGCGGACGGTGCTTACGGTCAAAGACGTGGAGAAACACGTGGAAGCGGTGCACGGCCGCGATTGGATCGCCATGACGGCCCATTTCGGCTGCTGGGAGTACTGCTCCTACTGGGGGCTTTACGAGCGGTCGCAGATGCTGGTCGCCGTCTACCATCCGCTGCGCAGCAAGGTGATGGAGGAACTCTACCGGCGGCTGCGCAATTACGAAAATTCGATGACCGTCTCGATGAAGGAGAGCCTGCGTTTCTACCTGCGCAACCGGACCGGAGGTATCGCCGGCAAGAACCTCGTGATGGGGCTTATCGCCGACCAGAATCCCCCGCGGCGGCCCGACAGCCGTTGGTTCCGCTTCCTCAATCAGGATACGATCTTCTTCGACGGGGGCGAGAAACTGGCCCTGCGCTGTCAGCTTCCGGTCTATTTCGTGAAGATGGAGCGCCTGCGGCGGGGCCGTTACGAGATGTCCTTCGAACTGATCTACGACGGAAAAGAGGAGGTCGCCGAATACGAAATCACGCAGCGTTACGTTCGTATGCTGGAAGCGGAGATCCGCCGGCGTCCCGAACTCTGGATGTGGTCGCACCGTCGCTGGAAACACAAACGAAATGCCGGTCGCTAAAATCGTCATACTGAATTGGAACGGCGCTGAACACCTGCGCCGTTTTCTGCCGTCGGTCGTGGCCGCGGCGCCCGAAGGCGTCGGGGTCGTGGTGGCTGACAACGGTTCCACGGACGATTCCGTGGCGATTCTCGCCGCCGAATTCCCTACGGTCTCGGTGCTGCGCATGGACCGCAACTACGGCTTTGCGGGCGGTTACAACCGGGCGCTGGAGCGGATCGAGGCCGATTACTACCTGCTGCTCAATTCCGATGTCGAGACTCCTGCGGGGTGGCTCGGGCCGATTCTCGACTGCCTGAACGCGAATCCCGACGTGGCGGTCGCTGCGCCGAAACTGATCTCCTGTACCGACCGGACGACGTTCGAGTACGCCGGGGCTTCGGGCGGATTCATCGACTTTCTGGGTTATCCTTTCTGCCGGGGCCGCATCCTGCGCTGCGTGGAGGAGGACCGGGGGCAGTACGACGACGCCCGCGATGTCTTTTGGGTGAGCGGCGCGGCTTTCTGCTGCCGGGCCGACGTGTTCCGGGCGCTGGGGGGCTTCGACGCCGATTTCTTCGCCCACATGGAGGAGATCGACCTCTGCTGGCGGATGCAGCTGGCGGGTTACCGCGTGCGGGTCGTTCCCCAAAGCACGGTCTACCACCTCGGCGGCGGCACGCTCCAGACGGATTCTCCGGCCAAGGTCTTTTACAATCACCGGAACAATCTGGCGATGCTCTACAAATGCACCTCTCCCGCGCAGCGGCTTTTTGTGGCCGTGGCACGTCCGGCGCTCGACCTGCTGGCGGCTTTCTCCTACCTGGCGCAGGGCCGCGGGGACAATTTCCGGGCGGTGTTCCGCGCCTACCGCGATTTTTTCCGCTGGCACAAGGAGCTGTCCCGCAAGCGGCGCGCGATCCGCGGGAACCGCAAAGGCTCCGCCGCCGGGCATATCTACCGCGGTTCGGTGGTTCTGCGTTACCTTTTCGGGCGGCGCACGTTCGGAGGCATGATGCGCTGACGCGGAGCCAATGTCGTTGTCGCAGCGGGACTTGCACGATTCGCGGTTTTTGCTTATCTTTCCGGAAACACTTCGCTTATGAAACGTGTGCTTGCTTTGTTCCTGGCGGCCGTGTCGTTCTTGCTGCCTGCCGGGGCATCGGCGACCGGGCAGACTGCCGAACGGCTGATCGTCGGGTGCGATACGATGTCTCTGTATGCCTTGCCGCTGATGAAGGCGGATTCCACTGTGCTCGCCCGGCTCGAAAAACGGTTGAAGGAGATCGACGCGCCGTGGAGTACGGCGTGCTGGCGTGCCTATATCGGCGTCTGGCGGCTGGATAAGGGGCGGTTGTGGCTCGAACGGGTGGAGACCACGAAGGGCGATCCGGTTTTTACGGGTGCCGAGTTGTTCCCGAAATCGGCTGAAGGATCGCGGGCCCGGGCCGACTGGTTCAGCGGCGAAATCCGCTATGGCACGGGTGCTTTGGTGTATTACCAACACGACGGATTCAAGCGGAATCTTGAGCGGGAGTGGGTCGCTGAGATATTCGAAGGGCGTGTGGGCAGAGGTACGAAAGCCTATCGGAACCGTCTGTATAAGTGCGGTGTGGAGATGATGGACAATGTCGTGCGCGTCGCTGCGGCGTTCGACAGCCTGTATGTCGGGACGTTGCCCGATCAGTTGGCGTTGTCTGTCGTTTTTGCCCCCGATTCCACGGGGCGGGTCGCGCAGATCGACCGGGCGAGGTTGTTGATGCCGGGAGGAGAAAAGATCGAGGACGCTGCCGATCCGCGTTTGCAGGCGGCCGTGCAGGCTTTCCGTTCGGTGACGCGCTGGGACGCCTACTGGATCGAAGGGATGTGGAAGAAGCAGAGCTGCACCCTTACTCTGCGCCGGAACGGAAAGGCAGCTATGAGCAGAATCGACCGTTCCAAGTCCCGCTCCGCCGGCGGCAAGGGCTTCTACATAGCCCTTGCGGTGTGCCTGCTGGCTGCCGGCACCATCGGCTATATCACCCTGTTCTCCTCCGCCTCCCCTGTCAGGGAGCCCGACCCCGTCATCGAGATCAAGCCCGCCCCTGTGACGCCTGTCCCCGCCCCGCCCACCAAGCCCGTGATCCAGCCGGAGCCCATCGAGGTACCGGTGCAGGAGCCGGTGGTCATTGAGGAACCGGTGGAGCTGCTGCCGGAGGTGGTCTCCCCGCTGGACGGCACCACCGTCACGGTGTTCAGCATGACGGAGCTGCTGTATGACCAGACCATGGCGGACTGGCGCACCCACAACGGCATCGACGTGCAGGCTGAGGAGGGCGCGGCGGTCAAGACGGCGGCGGACGGCACCGTGGTCTCCGTCACCAACGACGAGCTGATGGGCACCACCGTGGTCATTCAGCACAGCGGCGGCTACACCACCCATTACAGCAGCCTGCAAGCCGACGTACCGGTGGCAGAGGGGCAAGCCGTCCACGCCGGGGACGTCATCGGCTGCGTCGGCTCCACCAGCGCGGCGGAGAGCGAGATGGGCCCCCACCTCCACTTCTCCGTCAGCCAGAACGGCAGCGTCATCGACCCTCACGCCTATATCGACGAGTGAAAAAGAAAGAGGTCTGCGGTGCAGGCCTCTTTCTTTTTCACGTTTCAGGATTCCAGCGTCCGCGTGCCGTGGATGCGGCGGTTGAGGATGCGGAACACGGAGGATACCAGCAGGATGCCCACCGCCAGCGACCCGGCCACGCCGATGGTCTCCAGTCCCTTGGCAACGGCGTCCATCATGTTGCCCTCCAGACCCATGCTCATGGTGTAGTACACACCGGCGCCGGGCAGCAGCGGCAGGATGGTAATGACCAGATAGGGCATGGAGGGACACTTGCGGACCCGCGCCATCACCTCGGCGTACAGCGCCGCGAACAGGGCGGCGAACAGGTTGGCGGCGTATATGTCGCAGCCCAGCGCGCCCCACAGCAGGTAGAGCATCCATGTGACCATGCCGCCGATGATGCACAGCACGCAGCCCCGTCCGTGGACGTTGAACAGGATGCAGAAGCCGCAGCAGCCCACGAACACCGCAATAGCCTGCGCCAGTGGGTGCCAGTTCACCGTGGTGGAGCTGGTCAGACCGTAGACGCCGGTAGTCAGATGCCACGCGGCGGCGGTACCCAGCGCGATGGCCAGCGCGGTGAGGATCACCTGCACCACCCGGATGATGCCGGAGTTGGTGTCGCCGTAGATGATGTCCCGCATGGAGTTGGTGATAGGCAGGCCGGGGACAAGGATCATCAGCGCGCCGATGATGGCGGCGTCGGGGCTGTTCATCAGTCCCAGACCCGCCGCGATATAGGCCGGCAGCGCCATACAGCAGGCCGCCAGCAGGGTGCTGAAGAAGGGGTTGGCCTCCTGCTTGTCCATAAAGCGGGTGATGAGGCCGATGATCAGGCCCATCGCCCCCGCCCACAGGCAGTCCAGCAGGGTGCCGCCGAACACCAGGCAGAAGCCCAGACCCACCAGCACGCTGCCCAGATAGAACACACCGGTGCTGTAGGAGCGGCACGCCTTCAAGGTCTCCTCCAGCCACGCCATGGCCTCGTCCACGTCGGGACGCTCCGCGCAGATGCGGCGGCTCAGGGCGTTGAGCTTTTCCAGCGCCTCCAGATCGTTGCCGTGGAAGCCGATACGCTTCATGATCATCAGCGGCTTGCCGTTGGCGGCCTCCAGGCTGACGGACACGCAGTTGGGGATGGCGAACACCTCGCACTCCACGCCGTAGGCCCGCAGGATGCGGTGGATGGTGTCCTCCACCCGGAAGGTCTCCGCGCCGGACATGGCCAGATGGTACCCCATAGTGGCCGCCAGATCGGTCAGCAGATAATAGTCCATACAAACAGATCTCCTGTATCAGTTTGCCGGATGCGGCCTTCGCTGCATCCGGCAAACTGACAGTATAGGCGCTTCGCAGGCAAATGTCAACCGTCCATTTGGGTCACAGTCCCCAAAAACAGCGGCAGGTTGGCATGGGTGTCCACGATCATGTACACGAAGGGGCGGTCCAGCACCACGCGATGCACCTCCGGCGGCTCAGGGGAGGCGGCAACCATATCCACCGCCGTGACGGCGGCGGCCTTGGTGCCGTTCTCGTCCAGCTCCAGATAGGTCTTGTGCAGCACGGCGCCGACGTAGAGCTGGTCGTTGGGCGCGCCGCCCATGGCCCGCAGATCCGCCGCCGTGCTGTCAAAGGCGTCGGTGACGCCCATGGCCTTCAGCGCGTCGCTCAGCTCCAGCGAGGAGGATGCCTTGAACCGGGGGATGGCGGCCTCCACCGTGCCGTGCCGGGGGTCATTCAGCAGGGCGTGGAGCTTGCTGCCGGTGAGTCCGGCCACATAGTCCGCGATGGAGACGCCCTCGTTGGGCAGCAGCCCCACAAAGGCGTAGCGGCCGCCGTCGTAGTACTTCATAAAGCCGGTGGTGTTGTCGTCGGACAGATAGAGGCTCTCCTGCGACCACAGCAGATCCGCCGTCTGGCGGGTACCGTCGGCGGCGGTGAACACCACGTCCTTCTGGATGTCGTCCTTCTCGTAGGGCTTCTTCCACTTGGCGTCAAAGCACACGGCGTTCACCAGATAGAGCATGGTGCGCGCGCCGGGCGCTTGCTCCAGCAGCTTGTCGATCATGCCGTCGGTCTGATCGCTGACCCAGCGGTTCAGGTCGTTTTTCATGGTCTCGTCAAAGGCGGAGCGGTACACCTCCGCGTCATAGTAGCTGACGCAGTTGTCCAGAAAGCTGTCCTCCAGCCGGAAGATGTCCCGCACCCACAGGGAGTTGGCCAGCGACAGCTTGCACTTCTTGGTGTTCTCCGGCAGGCTCATGCGGTAGGTATAGAGGTAGTCGTTGAGGGTATCCCGATCCATGCCCATAGCCTTCTCCAGCTGGGACAGTGTGGCGCCGGCAGCGCCGTTAGCGGTCATGCCCAGCGCGTACAGCAGGGATACCGGGGAGAGCAGCACGCCCTCCTCCTGCGTTGTCTGCCGCAGCAGGGCGGCGGCAAAGTCCATGACAGCCGTGCTGTCGTCGGTCAGGTCGATGTGCGTATCGATGGTGCGGGCGGTCATGCCCTCTGTCAGGCTCTGTGCCGTCAGCTTACTGCCGCAGCCGAACAGCGGCAGCGCCATGCACGCAGCCAGCACCAGCGCCGCAATGCGTTTTTCCATGAGATCAGCTCCTTTCTGCTTTTTCTACTTCTTAGACGCAGGCGAGGGGCAAAAGGTTTCCCTCGCCGCGAAAAAAAGCGGGTACACGCGGGCGGAAGCCCCTCCGTCCGTATGTACCCGCCTTGCCTTACTGCGTCAGGCGCTCCAGTGCGCAGTGGGCGGCGGCCTGCTCGGCCTCCTTCTTGCTGCGCCCCTCGCCGGTACCGGCCACCTGTCCGTTGAGCAGGACGCGGAAGGCAAACACCCGCGCATGGTCCGGGCCGGAGGCCCCCACCATCTCGTAGCGCAGGGTCTGATCCGGCTTGCGCTGCACCAGCTCCTGCAGCTCCGTCTTATAGTCCCGGCGGCGCTCCTCCACCTGCTCCTCCTGCTCCTTGTCCAGCAGCACCCGGTGGATCAGGCCGCGGGCGGCGTCCATGCCGCCATCCAGATAGACGGCGGCAAACACCGACTCCGTGGCGTCCGCCAGAATGGACGGACGGCGGCGGCCGCCGCCCAGCTCCTCGCCCCGGCCCAGCCGCAGGTACTCGCCAAGACCCAGATACTGGGCCACCTCGTGCAGGCTCTCCTCACACACCAGCGCGGCGCGGATGCGGGTCAGGTCGCCCTCCGGCATATCGGGATGCTTGGCGTACAGGTACTCCGCCGTCACGAAGCCCAGCACCGCGTCGCCCAGAAACTCCAGACGCTCGTTGCTGCTAATGCCTGCGCCCCGATGCTCGTTGGCGTAGGAGCTGTGGTACAGCGCGTTTTCCAGCAGCTCCGGGCGGTGAAAGACGTAGCCCAGCTTCGTCTCCAAGGTATGCATATATGCTCCCCCTTCCTAAAAAGACGACCCCGCGCAGGCGGGGCCGTGTCTCGTTTCCTCTATGTCAGATCAACCGAGCTTGCCGTTGAGGTAGCGGACGCAGTCGCCAACGGTCTTCAGCGCCGTCAGATCCTCCTCATCGATCTCGCCGATGTCGAACTCCTCCTCCATGGCCATGACCAATTCGACCAGGTCCACGGAATCGGCACCCAGATCGTCCACGAAAGAACTCTCCATGCTGATCTCATCGGTATCGATAGCAAACTGCTCGGCGATGAGGTCCTGCATCGTCTTGAAGATCTCCTCCATTGTCACAGGGTATTCCTCCTTCTTTTTTTCTTCGAATAGAATACGGCAATCCCACCGTAGTGTCAATACCTTTTTGCCTTTTTTATTCGGTCACCATCTGCATCTTGCCTATGTTGGCGGTGATGGCCTCCACAATGCCGCTGTCCGCCACCTGCATGGCCTGCCCGATGGCGTTTTCGATGGCCTCGGCATTGGAGGCGCCGTGGGCCTTGATAACCGGCTTGGAAATGCCGATAAAGGCGGTACCGCCCACCTTGTTGGGGTCCAGCCGCGCCTTGAAGGCGTTGAGGCCGGGCATCACCAGCAGCGCCGCCAGCTTCGTCAGCAGGTTCTTCTTGAACATACCCTTCAGCGCAGAGCCGGCAAAGGAGCCCACGCCCTCGATGCTCTTGAGCATGATGTTGCCGGAGAAGCCGTCTGCCACGATGACGTCGCAGCCGCCCTTGATGGCCTCCTTGGCCTCGATGTTGCCGATGAAGTGCAGGTCGCCCCGCGCATCGGCCTGCCGCAGCAGCGCCAGCGTCTGCTTCTGGAGATCGGTACCCTTGCTGTCCTCCGTGCCGATGTTCAGAAGGCCCACCCGGGGCTTTGCCACGCCCAGCACACGCTGGGCATAGAAATTGCCCAGATAGGCGAACTGCACCAGATACTCCGGCGTACACTCAGCGTTGGCGCCGCAGTCGATGAGCACGGCGCTGCCGGTGGTGGTGGGGATCACCGGCGCCATGGCAGCCCGGCGGATGCCGTGGATGCGCTTGGTGATGAGGGTCGCGCCGGTGAGCAGCGCGCCGGTGGAGCCGGCGGACACCATGGCGTCGCCGCCGCCGTTTTTCAGCAGCGTCAGCCCCACGCCCATGGAGGTATCCTTCTTCCGGCGGAATACGGTGGCAGGGTCGTCGCACATCTCCACCGTCTCCGCGGCGGGGATGATAGCGGCGCCGTCCGGCAGCTCCGTCAGGCCGCAGGCGCGGACGGCGTCCAGAATGGCGGCCTCGTCGCCGGTGAACACGATCTCCGCGCCGAAGCGCTTCTGCGCCTGCAGCGCGCCCTTGACGATCTCCAGCGGGGCGTTGTCGCCGCCCATGGCGTCTACAATGATCTTCATGTCCACAGTACCTCCTGCTTGATGCCCTCCAGGATCTCCAGCGACCGCTGGCTCAGCTCCGCGTTTTTGTTGCGCTTGCCCTTGACGCGGTGATCCAGCGGCGGGATGATGCCGAAATTGATGTTCATAGGCTGGAAATCGCCCACCGAGCCGTTGCTGACATACAGGCCCAGCGCGCCGATGGCCGTCTCCGCCGGGAAGTCGATGGGCGTCTGCCCGTTGAGGCGGCGCGCCAGCTCCACGCCTGCCAGAAAGCCGCTGGCGCAGGATTCCACATACCCCTCCACGCCGGTCAGCTGCCCGGCAAAGGCGATGCGCGGCTCGGCCTTCAGCCGGTAGTAGCGGTCCAGCAGACGGGGGGAATCCAGATAGGTGTTGCGGTGCATCACGCCGTAGCGCAGGAACTGGGCGTTCCGCAGCGCCGGGATCATGGTGAACACACGCCGCTGCTCCGGCCACTTCAGATGGGTCTGGAAGCCCACCAGATTATAGATGCTGCCGTCGGCGTTGTCCCGGCGCAGCTGCACCACGGCGTAGGGCTCCTTCCCGGTCTTGGGGTCGATGAGTCCCCGGGGCTTCAGCGGCCCGAACCGCAGGGTATCCTCGCCCCGCCGCGCCATGACCTCCACGGGCATACAGCCCTCGAACACGCTTTTATCCTCAAAGCCGTGTACCTCCGCCTCCTCGGCGGCGATCAGTGCCTGCCAGAAGTCCAGATACTCCTCCTTGGTCATGGGGCAGTTGATGTAGTCCGGCGTTCCCTTGTCGTAGCGGCTGGCGAAATACGCGCTGTCCATGTCCACGCTGTCGCAGGCCACCAGCGGCGCGGCAGCGTCGAAGAAGTTCAGGGTAGTGCCGCCGCCAAGCTTTTCGGCGATGGCGTCCGCCAGCGGGTCGGAGGTCAGGGGGCCGGAGGCGATGACCACGTCCCCCTCCGGGATGGACGTGACCTCGCCGGGGATCATGGTGATATTGGGATGGCTGAAAATGGTCTCCGTGACCATGCGGGCAAAGCCGTCACGATCCACGGCCAGCGCGCCGCCGGCGGGTACCGCCGTGGCGTCCGCGCAGCGCATGATGAGGCTGTTCAGCCGCCGAAGCTCCTCCTTCAGCAGGCCCACGGCGTTTTCCAGCCCCGCACCCCGCAGGGAGTTGGAGCAGCAAAGCTCCGCAAAATAATCGGTCACATGGGCGGGGGTCTTTTTCTCCGGCTTCATCTCCCGCAGCGTCACAGCTACGCCCCGCTGGGCCAGCTGCCACGCGCACTCGGAGCCGGCCAGTCCCGCGCCGATGACGGTCACATGGTTCATGTCTTACTCCGCTTTCTCCGCGGCCTTTTTCGTGGGCTTTTTGGCGGCGGTGGTCTTGGTGGTGG
>ENA-UEQL01001309-UEQL01001309.1-human-gut-metagenome-genome-assembly--contig:-NODE-1309-length-17474-cov-10.185722_pt1 | contig 17474 bp, 10 predicted proteins | sample MGYA00242905_ERZ507926 | MGnify/ENA primary metagenome ERZ507926 (study PRJEB26167, sample SAMN06115531) | human gut metagenome | host: Homo sapiens | place: China:Henan | collected 2015-09-09...
CTCAAACTATGTGGGGCTCACCCCATTTGCCGGGCTCAACATCGCTTGGCCGGCGATTATGGTCGTGGGAGCTCTCGGACTTATGGTAGGAACCGGAGGAAGCGCACTGATTTCCATCCTGCTTGGCCAGAAAAACTTGAAGAAGGCCTGCGAGACCTTCACGACGCTGGTCGCATTCACTATCCTGATGGCCGTGGCGCTGGGCATACCCATGTACATCCTAATGCCGAAAATCGTGGTGGTGCTAGGTGCCGAGGGCGAGGAATTGATTCGAAATGCAGCGCTCTACGGGCGTTTCTACGCCGTGGGTATGCCGGCATTTATGCTTCAAATGGCTTTTCAGCCGTTCTTTATGGCTGCGGAGAAACCGGAGTTGGGCACGAAGCTGTCGATTGCGTGCGGATTGGCCAATATGATCCTCGACGCGGTGTTCATCGTGGTTCTGGGTTGGGGTCTGGCAGGAGCTGCTGCGGCATCCATAATCGCCTGCTGCATAGGAGGATTCTACCCGCTGTGGTATTTCCGACACCGTCGCAGTGAGGGCCAATTGAGACTCACGCGCGTAAAGTTCGAAATGCGCGCGATCGTAAACACCTGCAAGAACGGAAGCTCGGAATACATAGGAAACATCGCATTTTCGCTGGTGAGCATGTGCTATATGCATCAGTTGATGAAGTTCTACGGAGAGCCGGGCGTGGCGGCGTATTCGGTCATAATGTACATAGGCTACATTTTCGCGGCGATTTACATAGGGTATAACCTTACTGTGGCGCCTGTGGTGGGCTATAATTACGGTGCCGGAGACACGAAGGAGCTACATAGCCTGCTCACGAAAAGTATGGCGATAGTGTTCGGTTTAGGCATGGCGATGACTGCGACAGCACAAGTGGCGGCCAGACCCGCGGCCCTTCTCTTCGTGGGATACGACGCTGACATAGCGGCACTTACCACTCGTGCGGAAAAGATATACATGATGAGTTTTCTCATCTGCGGACTGAATATGTTCACGTCGGCGTGGTTTACCGGTCTGGGAAATGGACTTATCTCGGCCGCCTCCGCTTTCACCCGCTCTCTGGTTTTCGAGCTGGGCTGCGTATTCCTGCTCCCCGTCATCTTCGGCGCGGAAGGCATCTGGTATTCGGTCATCATCGCCGAGGTGCTTTCGCTCGCCCTCAGTGTCTTCCTCCTGAAAAAATTCCAAAAACGTTACGGATATTAAAAAGAAATGAGGGATTTTCTGGAAATATACCGCGCATTTTACGGAAAAGTGTTCACTTTCGTACTTTCTTTAGTGAGATCGAAGGCGAATGCGCAGGATATTACCCAAAATATCTTTATGAAACTATGGAAAAACAGGAAGAAACTGGAACATATAAAGTCTATGGACGACTACCTTTTCATTCTTTCGAAGAACGCTTGTATGGACTACTTCAGGAAGGCATCGCGTAAAAAAGAAATCTCCACGGACGTGTTCGACGAGTTCCTTCTCTCCAGAATAGTCTCCTCACCGGAAAAACGAATCGATGCGCTTTCCGACATAGAAGAATTGAGGCATATCATAGAGTCTCTCCCTTCGAAAAGACGCGACATCTTTATAATGAGTCGATTCGATGGACTTTCCAATGATGAAATCGCCTCAATATTAGGCGTTTCTAAGAAAACCGTGGAAAACCAGATATCGCTCGCCACGAAAAAATTAAAAATTTCCAGTTAAAGGTCGGGAGTTTTTTCCGTCAGTTTCGTCTCTAAGAAAGAACTGAAACTGATAAATATGTCTGAACTAAAAGATTATTGGGATAAAATAGATTCCTCTTCGGTGGATAGCGCTTCCATTGAAGAAGGCGTTCACGATGTCGTAGGACGCATTAGAAAGCAGAGGACCATACAAAGAAGCATTCTGGCTACGGTCGGCGCACTGCCGATATTTGCCATCTGCCTGTTCCTTTTCCGCCCGGCAGATACCCCGGCCCAGACGCTCCAGTGCTATTCCCCTTATGGTCAGCGTCAAACGCTTACCCTAGCAGATGGTTCGACCGTAACCTTGAACTCCGGCTCCACGCTTGTCTATTCCGACAACTACACTAAAGGCACCCGCGAAGTCGTCTTGATAGGTGAGGCGAAATTCGAGGTGGCGAAAAACCCGAAGCAGCCGTTCGTGGTAAAGACTAAGGACTTCGACGTGCAGGTTTTAGGCACCGTCTTCGATGTCAACGCATATCCGGAAAACGAGACGGCATCGGTGACATTGGCCAGCGGCTCCGTAAAGATTCTCCGCGACGAGGAAGAGCTTCTGCTTACTCCTGGCCAAATGGCATCTTTAGGTAAAGACAACACTTTCCGAGTAAAGGAAGTGGACACCACGAAGGAACTGCTGTGGATAACGGGCGGATTTGCCTTCAGACAGGCATCCATAACCGACATCTGCTCCTACATAGAGCACACCTACGGAATGAGCGTACAGTGTAACACCTTACTTCCTAAGTATAAGGAGACCAGCATAACGGCTCGCAGAGACAGCGAACTTCCTCTCGACGAGTTCCTATCACTATGCTCAAACCTTATCCCTGGTATGAAATATAACATCGAAAACAACATAATAACATTTAATTAAAAACTAATGAGACGCAAATTACTTCTCTCTTTGGGATTTCTCTTCGCCTTCGTGGCCTTGCACGCGCAAGACATCACGATGACAGGGGGAAAGATGACACTTCGCGATGCTTTCGAACTAATCGAAAGGCAAAGCGGGAAACACATCGCCTATAACGAAGGTGTTTTGAATGTGTCTGCGAAAATAACCACTCCGGACAAGACCCTCTCCTTAGAAAATGCATTGAACGAGATTCTAAGGCAAGTCGATGCCGGTTTTACTATCGACGATGACCTGATAGTCATCAAAAAGAATGAAAAGAAAAAAGTTTACACCTATACGGGCCAAGTCCTCGACGAACAGGCGATGCCCGTTCCGGGAGTCTACGTCTATCTGGAGAACACTACTTACGGAACCGTTACCGACGACAATGGTAACTTCCAAATAGAGGCAGCCAGAGGAACCGGTCTCAAGTTCACCTCTCTCGGGTTCAAGGAGAAAACCGTCAAGCTTGGCACACAGGCCGACCTTACGGTGACGCTCGAAGCTGACAATATGTTCCTGAACGACGCAGTAGTCATCGGCTATGGTTCCATCAAAAGGAAAGACCTCACCACCGCCGTGTCAGTGGTCTCCACGAAAGATCTCAACACCCGCCCGGTAATCTCCGCAGGTACCGCACTTCAGGGAAAGGCTGCCGGCGTTCAGGTGATTCAGCCTTCCGGAATGCCCGGTTCAACCATTTCCATAAGAGTACGTGGTGCCACCTCCGTACAGGCTTCGAACGAGCCACTATATGTAGTGGACGGAATCCCTACGGACGACATCTCTAACATAGCAGCCGACGACATAGCCTCCCTTCAAGTCCTAAAAGACGCTTCATCTTCAGCCATTTACGGTGCGCGAGCAGCTAATGGCGTAGTCCTCATCACCACTAAGAGAGGAGATGCAGGAAAAGTGGAGCTGAAATTCAACTCCTTCCTCGGATTTTCCAAATTAGGACGCAAAATAGACGCTCTGAACACCGAAGAATATAAGGAATTGATGAAGGAATTGGCATCGAAGACTGTCACCGTTCCTACCATTCCGGACGAAGAGACCCGTTACACGGATTGGACCGACGTGCTTTTCGGCACCGGCGTAAACCAGAACTACCAGCTGTCCATCTCGAATGGTAACGACAAACTCCGCTACCACGTGTCGGCTGGTCACACTTCTGACAAGGGTATAGTTAACAAGGCCTATTTCCAGCGCACGAATTTCAGGGCCAATGTCGACAGTGATATGTTCAAATGGCTTACCACGAGCTTCAGCGTAGGCTACTCCCACAACCAGGGACGCTCCGTTTACGAGAGCCGCAGCTCACTTCGCGCCGGTTCCATTCTCTCCGCCATCAACACACCTCCATTTATGCAGATATGGAGTCCGACGGACCCGACCATCTACGACGAAGACGCATACGGTTCGCGCATTCTCAACCCTATGGCTGCCAATGCCGCTGACATGACCTATCAGAGCGACCGACTCCAGGGCGCGCTTTCACTGGATTTCAAGCCATTCGAAGGCCTCCACTATAAAATCACCTACTCAATGGACTTGAACGATTCGCGAGACGACTACTACCTCGACCCGCACAGCACCTCGGACGGACGCTCTACAAAGGGACGCGTCTCCGAATCCGTATCGAAGAATTCGGAATGGATGCTGGACAACATCGTCACCTACGACCACCAATTCGCCCAGAAGCACAACCTCTCGCTTTTAGCCGGATCGTCTCTGCAGCGCGCTCAGTGGAGAGGAAGCAGCATCGCCGGATACGACCTGCCGGAATCCTACCCTAACATCCACAGCGTTTCCGTGGCCAATCAGCTCGACGAAGACGCCATCTGGGGCTCATCATCGGCGTGGGCATTGGCATCCTTCCTGGGACGTGCCAATTACAATTTCGACGACAGATACCTCCTTTCAGCCAATGTCCGATTCGATGGTTCATCGAGATTTGCTCCCGGGCACAGATGGGGATGCTTCCCATCCCTCTCTGCCGCTTGGAGAATATCCAACGAAGGCTTTATGGAGCAGAGCCGCGACGTAGTGGACGACTTGAAAATCAGGGCAGGCTATGGTCTCACCGGTAATCAGGGAGGAATTGGCAACTATGCCTACTTGGCCTCCATGAAAGGACACAAGGTCCCTCCTACGGCTGACAATTCTTATCCTGGTCTCGCCATAACCCCGAATTCGGCATCGAACCCTGAGCTTACTTGGGAAAAGACCACTCAATACAACATAGGTCTCGACCTCTCGCTCTTCGACTCGCGCATTATGTTCACCACTGACTGGTACTATAAGAAAACCGACGATTTGCTTCTTACGGTATCGCTTCCGGACAATGTAAACCTTCCGGGAGGAATTACTCGAAACGACGGTCAAATGGAGAACAAGGGAGCGGAGTTCGTACTTTCCACCCAGAATCTCACGGGAGATTTCAAATGGAATACCGATTTCAACCTATCTTTCAACAAGAACAAACTACTTAAGCTCGGACTAAACAAAGTATATCACTACGCCGAAATGTATACCACCGGAGAATCGGCGATAATCCTGAAGGAAGGACTGCCACTGGGCTCCTTCTACGGATATAAATCTTTAGGAGTCAACGTGGACACCGGAGACATCGATTACGAAGACATCTCGAAGAATGGTTCCATAGGTCCCGAAGACAGGACGATCATAGGATGCGCCCAGCCTAAGTTCATCTATGGCATCACTAACGACTTCTCTTGGAAAGGTCTGACTCTCAGCATCTTCTTCCAGGGAAGCTATGGCAATGAGATTTTCAATGCCTCTAGGATAGACACCGAAGGTATGGTAGATTTCAGGAACCAGTCAAAGGCCGTCCTGAACAGGTGGAAGCGTCCTGGTATGATAACTGACGTTCCACGAAGCGGAAATGTGGAAAACATTCACAACTCTTCCCGTTTCGTAGAAGATGGCTCTTACCTCAGGCTCAAGACCTTGACACTGTCGTACAGTCTACCGGCAAGCCTTCTTAGAAAAACGGCACTTTCAGGACTTCAAGTATTCGTTACAGGACAGAACTTGCTGACATTTACGAAGTACACCGGATATGACCCTGAAGTAAACGCCTACGGAGCCAGCTCCGTAGCCTTAGGTGTAGACTATGGCACATATCCTCAGTCTAAGACAGTTATCGCTGGAATTAATATAAGTTTCTAATTATGAAAAAGATAATATACTTAATGTGTTTAGGCAGTCTGGTGGCTTGCGAGAAATTTCTGGACGAAAAGCCACAGTCTGACCTCACAAAGGAAAATACGGAGACCCAAGAGCAGGTTTCGGCCTATAGCTCCGTTTCCGAAGCCAAGTCGGAGCTCAATGGTGTATATGCCCTTTTCAAGGCGGACATCTACGAAGGAAACGCTTTCTATATAGGAGACTGTATGTCGGACAATTGCTATATCGGTGGAGACGGCGTATCGGAAGAGCAACTCGATAACTTGAACGTTTCCGCCACGAACAGCGTAATTGCCACTTCTTGGTCACAATTCTATGCCATCGTCGGCTCGGCCACTAACGTAATCGAAAACGTCAAGTTGATGGATTCGTCACTCATAGACGACGCCACCCGCGCTCAAATCATCGCCGATGCCAAGTTCGCCAGGGCTTGGGTACTTTTCGACATCGTAAAGTACTGGGGCGATGCTCCTATGACCTTACAACTCATCCCTTCCATCACCGTAGACAATATCGACAAATGGTATCCTATTATGTACCCATCCAGAACCAGTGAGGAAGAAATCTATGCTCAGATTATCTCTGATTTGGATGAGAATACCATAAAGAACCTCCCAAGCAAGAGCGCAGGCGCATTCTGCGGAACACAGGGCGCAGCCTACGGCCTTCTCGCAAAGGTTTATGCCACTATGGGCAAAAAGAGCGAGCGCGACTACTCAAAGGTGGTCGATATGTGCGACAATGTCATCAAGCAGGGCTACAGATTGGTTCCGGACTTCGAATCGCTTTGGACGGTAGATGGCAAATTCTCCTCTGAAAGCATCTTCGAAATGTACTTCTCAGATGCCGCAGAGCAGCACAACTGGGCTTATTGGGTGCTCTTGAGCGACGTTTCGGGAGATGTAGTGGTATCGTGGAGAAGGTATTGCACTCCTACACAGGACCTCGTAGCTAAGTTCGACAAGGAAAAGGACGTTCGTTACAAATCGTCCATCTACTGGACGTCCGTTCCTTACGATACATATTGGCCGGCAAAGAATTACCCATTGGCATATAAGATTCGTCAGAAGGAAAGCGATATCATCCTGCTGCGTCTCGCGGACATTCTGCTGCTTAAGGCAGAGGCGCTGGTAGAGCTAAACAGGCCGAAAGAAGCGCTGATGATCGTGAACGACATTAGAAATCGCGCAGGCTTGAGCGGTCTACCACTGTCGCTCAGCGTGGCAGAAGCCAGATTGGCAGTGGAAAACGAAAGACAGCTCGAGCTTTTGTTCGAAGGCCAGAGATGGTGGGATTTGATTAGAAACGAAAGGATGGAAGAAGTGATGAAGCTCGCACACGACAAAAATGGGAACCTACGCTTTAGCGAGATTCCTTCTTGGCGCGCGAAACTTCCTATCCCTCAGGCACAAATAGACATTAACGAAAGATTAACACAAAATATTGGTTATTAATAATCTCATAATTATGAAACATTATCCATTAATTCTATCAGTGTTGTCACTTGCCCTGATAGCTTCTTGCCAAGAAAAAGAACCTGCCGTATCAGAAGGCGCCTTGGAAATAAGTGACGTAACGGTTCCTGAGAGCATCAAGGTACCGGGAGAATTGAAATTCAGCGCGCTCGTAAGCGACGACGCAGTAGACCTCTCGACCCTTGAGGTGTCCGCATCCCTCGAAGACGGAACACAGATAGCTAACAAGTCCATCCGCACACCAGGAAAAGAAGCTAAGGTGGAGGACGCCCTTAACATACCGTTCGCTGCCTCTATGGCCGAAGGTTCTGATTTGATAGTGTCTTTCGAAGCCGTCAACGTAAACGGCAAAAAGGAAAGCCTTATCAAAAAGACAGCCATCTCCAGACCTGTTCTCCCGGAGACTCTTTATATGAAAGTGGGAGACAATACTTTGGAGATGAAGCAATCACTGGAGAACGCCCACCTTTACGAAACGGCGGAAGGAGAATACGAGAGCATCGCCACGGCTGTATTCGCCACGGCTGAGGACTTCTCTGCCGCAGAGTTTATCTGGGGAATCTCCACGGAGGACAATAAAGCGCAGATTTGCTCATTCTCCGACGCTTCGGGAGTAGCCATCTCATATCCTTCAGTGCTTGTTAAAAAGTACACGTTCAATACCCTGACATTCGAAGTGGGTGTAATCGGCGATGTACTCGAAATAGCCGTGAACGGAACCAAGCTCACCCCTAATTCGGGCATTCTCTATGCCTCTGTCGAATTCAAACAGGGAGCGGAAGTCACAATCAGCGGAGTAGAAGACGTAGAAAACGCCTATAACCGCGACTTCTTCGGAAAAGACGGTGACAAGTTCACCTTCCTTCGCGAATCCGGTGCTTACGACGTTTATTACTCTCCTAAATACAATTATTTCTGGGTAAACAAGATGGCCGCCGTGGCTCCGGAATGTTTGTGGATTATCGGACACGGATTCACTTGCGCACCTGTCTGGCATCCGGACTTCGGATTCGGCGGATGGACTAAGGACAATCCTCTTACTATGGGATACGCTCCGAAAATCGCCGAGAACAAATATCAGTGCTCTATGTACTTGAGTGCAGCCCACGAGTGGGGCTCCTTCGAGTTCGAGGTTTACTCTGACCTTAACGATAGCAAGGAACTGGGATTCTCAGGAAAGAGTCTTTCAGGATTCACTAAAGGCGTAAGCCTTAGCGGAGCAAAGGACGGCAAGCCGGGACTTACCAGTTCATCAGGATTCCAAGCCGGATACTATGTAATCACATTCGACAACGCCACAGGCGACATCAACCTGAATCGCATCACGGCGTGGGAAGACAGCGGCAAGTCGGGAATTCTCATCAAGGGTGTAGAACTCGACGTAGATAAAGAAGCCGGCTACGATTTCGCCGACATTACCTTCAATAACGGCGAAGAGGTGTCTTTCTCCGGAATAGAAGCATCGGAAATGAACCGCGACTTCTTCGAAATAAAAGACGGAAAGGCTAAGTTCGTAGGCGTAAGTGGCACATACAAAGTACAGTATTTCCCTGCATATAACTATGTATGGCTTTCTAATAAGGATATGACCTTCCCTGACTGCATCTACATTCTCGGAAGCGGCAAATGGGCAGCGCCTGTTTACGATGAAGACAACACCCCGCTCTGGGGAGACGTAGCCTATAATCGTGACGCCCCTTATTTCGTGGTGGCTCCGAAGATAGCTGAAAACACCTACAAGGCTACGATGAGTATGTCTACGTCGAACAATGACTGGCGAGTTCTCCTCGAGTTCTATAGCGACGTGAACTGGGGACAGGATGGCGTCAAGCCAGTGAAAATCACCGGCAGCGCAGCGTCACGCTTCACTCTTAACGAAGAGAAGGGCTGGCTTTGCGGCGTGGATGAGAAAGAAGACCCATTTGTAAAAGGCAATTATCAACTTATAATTACATCTTCTGCTGATGGTCTTTCGTTAGACATCACAAAGATTGATTAACTTTGTCATTATGAATAACCCGACTAAAATGATACTTTCAGTTCTAATGTGCCTGCTTATGTCTTGCACAAAACCAACCTCGCCCGACGAGGGCGATTTTCCACAACTTGACGGAATATTCGCATACACGGCCATTTCAGAGTCGGGTTATTCCGATTTGTATGTAAAAAACCAGGTGAGCACCATTAACTTGAGTGCCACCTGGAAAATCAGCTCCCCCGGATATCCTACCTTTTCAAAGGACGGCAAGACGCTGTTCTTCCACGGAAAAGAAAATGGCAGATGGGGCATATACTCCTACGACATTCAAAGCGGAGCAATTCCTACCTGCCTTACGGCAGAGATAAAAGTCGATTGCACGCAGCCATACTGCGAAAACGACCTGCTCGTATTCAACAAAGGCGGGCAAGTGTCTTCGTTCGACCTTAGTACAGGCAAGGTCAGCGCCCTGACTTTCGGCAAATCCACCCAATCACCTTCGCTTAGCCCAGACGAGAAGACCATAGCATACATAGACATCTCCGATGGGGCCAATTCCATCGTAAAGTTGAACACCGCATCGCTTTCTTCAAGTAGCACCGAGATGAAAGGGTGCTCACGTCCGCTAATAACTAACGACGGTGTAATTATTTACGAAAAGACAGGGAAGGGCATCGGCGTGGACAATTCTCTGGTTTTTCCGGCAGGTACCTATCCTACTCCTGTCAGCGACGAATTCATAATTTTCTCCGACGGCACATCCCTTCGCTTGGGAAATCTGTCCTCCGGAAAGGACAAGACAGTTTTCGAAGGCTCTTTCTCGCAATGCACCTATAGACAGGCGCAAGTAAACATAGCCGAACCGGAAAATGGCGGAAAGGAGCCATCTACGGGCGACATAATAGACTCTGACACCAAAAGACCGACTCTGGGTGGCAGAATGGTCTACCATAACTACACCTCGTACGACGCGATGGATTCCCGTATGTACATCTACGACTTCGCTCTGGATGAAATCACGGAAATCAGCCGAGGATGGACAGTGGTAAATCACCCTATGAACGGGCACTTCTCTCCTGACGGCAAATACATAACACTTATGGGAATAGGCGCCAAGACCGGTTCCTGGGACATATTCCTGTATGAATTAGGCTCTTCTTCACAGCCGGTAAACCTCACTCCGGAAGGGGCATATAGAGATGAAGACCCTAAATTCTCCTACGACGGCACCAAAATATGCTTCAAGCGTAACGACCATCTGGCAGAAATCGACGTTCAGACTAAGAAAATTACCATTTTAAGTAACAACGACAGCTCCGTCGACCCATACAGTATGCCGTACTATACGGTAGACGACGAGAAACTTCTATTCGGCGGCGGGCACGACCCCAATTCCTACATAGCTTTGTGGGACATAAAGGCACGTACCGTTACCAAACTCTATGACAAGCCGGGAACGGTCGAATACTATCCCATCACCATAGATAAGGAATCTTTCTACTATAGCCAACACGTGTCTCCTACCGACAACCACGACCAGCTCTATAAGGGATTTTTCGACGGACGTACATCCATCTGCTTGGCATTCAATAAGAAGAACGCCGACTATTCCGACGCTTGTCCTGTAAGCAATGAGTGGCTGATTCTCGTATCCACCCGTTCCGATTCGAAAGGCGGATACGATCTGTACATAGCTAATGAAACCAGCGGTGCCATATACCCGCTTTCAGATTATAATTCATCCATAAACACTTCTAAAAATGAACTTGGCCCGGATTACATCCCTGCTGCTCGTTAGTGCAGCCTTATTCGCTTCTTGTAACACCCCTGAAATCACTTGGAGGGAGGGGAAAGCCGCCGACGGAGAAGCCACGCATACGATAGTGGTGAAAAATGCTCGCCGTATTAGCGGAAATGATTGGCAGATATTCTGTTCGCAGATGCCGGTAGGGGCCAAGACCCTCGAGGGGTCAGACGCCCATTTCGAGGAATATCAGGCCAATCTTCACAGAATCACCCCGCTACCGTCAATCGGGCGCAGGGATTCATTAGTGATTCGCTACCAGAGCAGCCCGCTGAAAAGACATTCGTGGGCGCCGGAAGGATTTACCCTGAAAAAGGGCAACAAGGTGCGCGAACTTCGTACCACTTACGAATTCCTGCCGCTGGAACCCGACGGGGACAAATGGTGGGACTACAACCATTCGCTATGCGTGAGTCCGGTGCCTTTCAACAGCATAGTCCCGGCGATTAAGAACACACACTGCGAAAACCCTCCTGTGGGCTGGTACAGGATTTCAATCTCTGACGGACAACCGGTTATCGAGGCCAATGACGCCGACGGGCATTACTACGGAAAGATTACTCTGGAGCGACTTCGCGAGAATCTTCACGGCGCCGAACTTCCGGATATGGAGATAGAGGATTGGCCGGACTACGCCTATCGCGGGTTTATGCTGGATGTGGCCCGTAATTTTACAAGTAAGGAAAACTTGCTTAAACTTATCGACCTGCTGGCCCGATACAAGGTCAACTACCTGCACCTTCACCTCGCGGACGACGAAGGCTGGAGGCTCGCCGTCGATGGACTCGAGGAACTCACTTCGATCGGAGCGGTGCATTCACTGGACCCGAAGAAAGGCCTTCAGCCATCTTACGACGGAAATGCCGACCCTGAGTCTACGGCATTGTCCAATGGATTCTATACTAAGGAAGATTATATCGAGATATTGCAATACGCGTGGGACAGACGCATACGCGTAATTCCGGAATTCGACACTCCGGGTCACTGCCGTGCCGCCATCAAGGCTATGGCCGCTCGCGGAGAGGCTTCGCTTCTTCTTCAAGACCCTTCCGACGATTCCAAATACTACACGGCCCAAGGCTACACCGATAATGTTATGAGCGTGGAGATGGAAAGCGTCTACACCTTCGTGGAGAGAATCTTCGATTATCTTATAAGTGTCTATGAGCGCGCAGGAGTGCCTCTGGTGGCTATCCATATCGGAGGCGACGAGGTTCCGCGTGGGGCTTGGCAGGGAAAGGACCTGCACCAGCAGTATCTCAGGAGGGTGGCCGAATTGGCACTGGAAAAGGGCGTGAAAATCGCAGGATGGCAGGAGTTGGCCGAGTGCTCCGATGAGGCTACGGCGGCAGTCATCCAGAAAGTGCTCTTCGTCACGCACGTGTGGAACACTATGGGCCAAGCCGGCGCCGAGCTGCCGTACAAACTGGCAGACAAGGGTTATCCGGTGGTGCTCTCAAATGTGGACTACACATACGCCGACCAGGCATATTCGTCTAATAAAGAAGAGATTGCGCATAGCTGGGCGCATTACATAGATGATACTCGCGCACTGACCATGCCGATTCGCGAGAATAAGAACATCTGCGGCATTCAGGGCCAATTGTTTACCGAGACCATTCGTAGTTTCGACGACGTGTGCTACGACATCTTCCCGAAGATGCTGGGCGTATTCGAAAGGGCTTGGAATGCGGAAAACGGCAGAGACTGCTCTCAGTTCTATAGTACCATCGTCTATAACGAGATGCCTTACTGGGAGTTGCTAGGCATACGCTATCATATCCCGCAGCCGGGGCTCAAGGTGGAAAACGGCCACGTGTCCACTTATTCGCTTCTTCCGGCGGCAGAGGTAATAGTGACTAAGGATGGTGAAAGAGTTTACGCCCGCACCCGCTACGGCTCACAAGAGAGCGTCCGCACTACGATGCCCCTCTGAGGTATCGACATACGCGTTCTGTAGTACATTTCTTGGGCGACATAAAAAAGCTCGGCGCGGTGCGTCGAGCTTTTTTGTTTGCGTCCTTTCATCATTTCGCAAACTATAAAAGGCCTATGACAGAATCTCCTCCCAATCTTCTTCTGAAGTACCCTCGTGAGTAGCATTATTGCTACCAAGGCAGATTCCGCCTTCCGTCTCAATTCCAATTACCTCAACATTCGGAGCTATATAATTTTTGTTATTTTCCATTATTTTCATTATTTACAATTATACTCATTACGAACCTTTACTTAACTATAGTCGTAGAGGCTCCAGAAGTTGTTGACCCATTATCAACAAACACGGGAGAAGGCAACTTCTGCAAAAATGATTTATTCTTATTTGGCACTCGACTTTTGGATATATTCGAAGCTGATATCGTTTTTTGATCAAATGCGACAAAAGTCTCATAATCATATACGAAAGACTCATCTGCCAATGTATTCACATTTTTATAGATGGCCTCACGACATGGTGCATTGAACCCTGTGGCAGCAGTCCTCATTATACTGTTCTCTGTAGGACGCCAGATACCATAAGCATATTTCTCAAGCCCACCTTCAAATACTCCGATTCCTTGATTGGAATAACGTTCATCTAATAAAAAACGTGACCACTTTACAGCATTTGAATCATTAGTTATGTCCACATTAGGCCAAAAACCCTCTGAACTCTTCTGTTTAAAGTTGTACTCGTCATAAAATGTCAATCCTTCTTGATCATATTCATCAGCAAGTTTCCCTATTGCATGCCCGAACTCATGACATATTACTGCATGAAAGTCCAAGTCATCTTTTTCCAAAGATGTCAGAACTAGCGATGAGCCTGAAGTGAAAAAATATGTAGTCCCTGCATGCAAGTGGCAATTGGACACAATTATAATGTATGGTACCGGTCTACCTGTTGCAAATTCATATCCATAATCTGGAAGGGTGGCTCTCATATAATCATCGATTGTACCATCAAATGCAGCATCAATACGCGATGACATATCATTGAATACCAATGAAAATGCCGTGATGCCTTCTATTTTTTCGTGTTCTGAAACCGCATACGTGATATAGACATTAAAGTAGTCCCTTAATGCTTTTAGTGGCTCCTCAGTAAATATATTCTCAATGGCATTTTTAAGATCTTTATCGTATGTTCCGTCATTGATAAGCCTATCCGAATAGGCATCTCCCATAAGAACTATATCGATCCCTTTCCCCATTGTTGCCTTTTGAATGAGTTTGTACGTATAATCCTTACTATAATCCCTGCTCTTATAGAATTCTGCAAATATGTCTTCAAGTGCAGGGAACTCCTCATCGGGCGTAATCCTTTTGATGAAGTAATTCATAGAAGAATCCGGCATCTTCGCAGCGTCACTACACATCTTACTCCATGTTAAATCAGAAGCCCTTACAATGCATTGTTTACGCTTAATCGCTATATTTTGGCACATGCTTGTTATCTCCACAGAAGCTAAATCAAAATTTGATAAATCAAGTTTTTGTAGGCTACAACAATTATTGAATATCCCTGTCATAACTTTGCAGCGTCGTGTATCAAAAGAACAAAGATTCAATTCTCTCAAGTTTCGACATCCCTCGAACATGGCACTCATATCTATCACATGCGTTGTATTAAAGGATGATAGATCTAACCTTTCAAGTTTCCTGCAATTTCTAAACATTGACCAAAAATTGACAGCACTTGAGGTGTTAATGAATTCAGCGTTAAATTCTTTTAAATTGTGGCACTCGTATAAGAAACATGCAAAGTCTGTAGCTTCCGAAGTATCAACTCCAGTAAAATCGATTTTTTCCAAGGATTCCCAATTCCAAAACATATGAGATGTCACATTTTTTAAATTAAACGACTCCTTAGGCGTATAATAATTGACAATGGTACTATTCAATTCAAAGAATACTGGTCCATTTTCTGTACCAAGATTTATACCGGTTGTTTTACTGCTTGACGGATGAAAATGGACTTCGGTTATGTTTTTTTTATCCACGCCATCGGGTAAAACCGACATCATTATGGCCTCATCTTTTATTGGCACAAAAGTCAGATCTTTATCTTTATTGTATAACCTTTTGAAGACAGAACGTTTGATTTGTGCCTTACCTTCCGTTAAGTATGTAGCTTTCTCATTGTCCTTTCGAAATGTAACAAGAAGAGGAAATGTTTGTTCAAAAGGATACGACGTTTCATCATTCTCAAATGGAAACATAATAGCATAATAATACTTTCCAACCTCAAAATACGTACTACCTTCAGGTCGAACAATTACCTCTGGAAATGTGGTGTTGCCTGACGGCTGGTTTTTGTCATTCTTAAAATCATAGTTCAAATAAACTAGTCCTGATAGCGCATAGCCATTAAGATTTTTGAATGAAACTTCTTTTATGCCATCTTGTGAAACAGAGAATTTTACACCACCACATATATTTCTAAACTGAAGATTCTCATCTTTAGATATAGCGACGCTGACAAATGCTTTGTGGTCAAATGAACCGCATGGCGCCGTCTGTACTGTCGGTATAGTAACATTTATATGGCTTGATTTAAATGCGATATTTTCGCTATTATATGGGAATACAGCCACATATTCTTCAGCTTCGCGGAAATCATCCCCATTATAGACAAACTCAGTAGATGGAGATGCTTCTTTATTGGTCGAAACAAATTTAAGGGGGTGAGTGTAGTAGCCATATTCACTACTATAAAACTGAGGAAATAAGTTTATCTCATCCCCCGGCGACCACCAGACACTGCCGTCTTCCTGAAGGACGGTCTTTGTCTCCGGGGCCCAATCGGCGTGAAAAACAACTTCGCGCAATTCTTCTTGTGGTGAAGGCTCCAAATTAGGTGTAGTGCAGCCGGCAATATTTAGCATGCAGAACATCCCACAACACAATCTTTTTGTTAAATCCGTGCTCATATTAGTTATTAGTATTTGTTTGTTCAATTTCTCCGTTTTCATCAACTCTAAGTTCTACCGACTTCCCATTTCCTTTAAGGGTAATGCTTTTAAAATGTTTTAGGGCTGTTTTTATGTTGGCGATTGCAACTTGGAGTTTTCCGTTATCGTCTTTTTTCATAGACGGCATCAAATACCTAAGAACAATATCAATTAAGCCAATGTCGATTGATATCAGATTGATATTGACGTCCATGAGATTGACATTTATATTAACCATGTCGAAAAGAAAGTTAATAATGATACTTCCTTGTTCAATGCTCTCAATCTTTGCAACATCCGTAAATGACCTGGTTGACAATTTAGTACGTTTTGCAAGGTCGTGTTGAAGTATCATTCTGAAACCAGATAGGATGTTTTCCAAATCTATGCACCTTATTGATGTGTCATAGTTAATCGTCAAACATAAAGACTCCTGTGGATGAATTCGGGATTGTCCTTTTTCTTCCATATATTTGAATAATGTGTCCGGTGACTGCCCGACCCGAACGGGTACAAAAAAAGACGTGGGAGTCTTACTTTTGCTCATCCCATCATCCGGCCTTGGCTGCCAATCGTAAAGGATAAGCAACTGCAGCTAGCCCACGTCAAGATGATATACAGTACGACACCACGCCTATACAGACGTGGATGACCGAATTGTCATCACAAGTGGACGCTCCCGTTGCCGTTTCTTCTTTACGATTAATCAAATTGCCAAGTTTGATGATAGAAGAAAAACGTCAAGTAACGTCTTATTATGTCTGCCCACCCATCCCTGCAATCAAATCAGCAGCATCAAGATAATCTAATAAACACTCCGTTTTGATCGCCTGGCTAGCTGAGCATCACAAAGATACACTATTTTATCAAAAGAACAACCTCAGAACATTGATAATTCAGAAAATAATCAGATTTACCGAGCGATTAATAAAACCATTCCCGGATAAAGATTTTTCATTATCTTTATAGACGACAAACGGTAGAATTAAATATTTATGACATTTGAGGAGGTACAGAAACTTGTCTTAGAAGATGAAGGACGTCGTTTGGAACTCAAAAAGAGTACCGGCGAGTTGAAAGATGGTATGCATTCAGCATGCGCTTTTTTAAATTCTGACGGAGGTTATTTACTTTTTGGCATTACACCCAATTCACTGAAAGTCATAGGTCAGCAAGTTACGGATGCCACCAAGCGAGAAATTGCACAGTCCATAAGCGGACTTGAGCCTGCTATTGATGTGAAGGTGGACTATGTTGATGTGCCTAATTCTAACGGGAATAAAGTTGTAGTAATGTATTTTGACGGATGGGTATGGGGAAAACAGCCTTATACTTATCACGGGTGCCCATATTACAAGCCGGAAAGTATTACTAAACAGATGCCTCGAGAGATGTTTGAAGAGCGACTAAAAGCCGCAAAACCACATCTTTTCGGGTGGGA
>ENA-UEQL01001310-UEQL01001310.1-human-gut-metagenome-genome-assembly--contig:-NODE-1310-length-17463-cov-10.415392_pt1 | contig 17463 bp, 13 predicted proteins | sample MGYA00242905_ERZ507926 | MGnify/ENA primary metagenome ERZ507926 (study PRJEB26167, sample SAMN06115531) | human gut metagenome | host: Homo sapiens | place: China:Henan | collected 2015-09-09...
TTGCAAAAATTGAACATCGTGTGGAACATCGCCACCCTTTCCGGAATGGCGATCTTTTCGAGGGCGGCCTCGCGCGCGGCGCCCGCGAGCGAATTGAAGTCGGAGATCCCCATAGCCGCGAGCGTCGCCGGATCGGGCGCGCAGTCGAGCGGTATTATCCACTTGATCATCGCGAGGAAATAATAAAACACGCACAATACCCATATCACGCCGAGCACGTTGAAGATCAAATGCGCTATCGCCGCCCTCTTTGCGGCGAGGTTTGCCGTGATGGCGGCGAGGTTTGCCGTTATTGTCGTGCCGATATTTTCGCCGAGAACCACGGCGGCCGCTAGGTCGAAATCTATCCAGCCCTTTACCGCCATGGTGATAGTGACGGCGACCGCCACGCTCGACGACTGCACTATTATTGTAAAGACGACCCCGAACGCCAAAAACAGCAGAACCGACAGGAAGCCCATGTTTGAATAGTGCCTAAGCCACTGCAAAAACGGAGAGTCGGGATCCACGTCCGGCATAGAGGATTTCAGGAAGTCCAGCCCCATCAGGAGCAGGCCGAGCCCAACGAGAAATTCTCCGGTGCTCCTGCGGACGGGCTTCTTGCAGAACGACGCCGCAACCCCGATGCCTACGAGCGGCAGCGCGAGCGACGAGAGCTCCAGCTTGAAGCCGAGGGCGGCGATTATCCACGCGGTTGTCGTGGTGCCAAGGTTCGCGCCCATTATGACGCCTATGCTCTCGCGCAGCGTCAGCAGGCCGGCGTTGACAAAGCTCACGACCATTACGGTTGTCGCCGACGACGACTGTATGACCGACGTCACCAAAGTGCCCGAAAACACCCCCTTGAAGCGGTTGCCCGCCATCGAGCGCATTATTGAGCGCAAGCGTTCGCCCGACGCCTTTTGCAAACCCTCGCTCATCAGCTTCATGCCGAAGAGAAAGAGCCCAAGGCTTCCCAACATCTGAAACAGAGTTCCCATAAAAAAATAAAAAGCTTTCTCATCATTGCGGAAAGCGCCGCCATATGCAAACCAAAACGGAAACATTCGGCGCGCAACCGCGCAAATTCCGCCGTTTGCGCTTGCATTGCGCGCGGGGAACGGCAGAGTCTTAACCGATGGAAAGCGTTGGCAAAAAGGCGTTGGCCGTATATTCGGGCGGGCTCGACTCCACGGTGCTGCTATACAAGCTTGCCGCCGAGTCGCGCGCCGCGGGCGCGCTCGGCGTCCTCTACGGGCAAAAGCACGCAAAGGAGCTGGAGTTCGCAAAATTCAACTGCAAAAAGCTCGGCGTTGGATACGCGCAGGCGGATCTGTCGCAGCTCGGGGCGCTCTTCGGCAAAAGCTCGCTCACCGACGCGGAAACCGAGGTGCCCGAGGGCGGATACCGCGAGGAAAATATGAAGTCCACCGTGGTGCCCAACCGCAACATGATAATGATTTCCGTCGCGGCGGCGCGCGCGATAGCCATCGGCGCGGGCTCCGTCGCCTACGCCGCCCACTCCGGCGACCACGCAATATATCCCGACTGCCGCCCCGAATTCGCCGACGCGCTCGCCGGCGCGCTCCGCCTTTGCCACTACTTTCCGATAGGGCTTGAACGGCCGTTCGTGGGAATGACCAAGGCGGATATCGTGCGGCTCGGAGCGGATCTGGGCGTGGATTTTTCCAAGACGTGGTCATGCTACAAGGGCGGCGAAAGACACTGCGGAAAATGCGGAACCTGCGCCGAGCGCAAAGAGGCGTTCCGCCTCGCGGGAATCCCCGACCCAACCGAATACGACGCCTGATGCAAGCCAAAGTCGCAGTCATACGCCACCCGCGGGAAAACGTCAAAAAGTGCTCCCTGCGCCGCCTGCACGGCAATCCGAACTTCGAGTTTTTCAGGGCGTCGGAAAAATTCTTCTTCGACGCCACGGGTTTTTTGCTGCTCGAAATGGGCGCCCCGCCCGTGACGCCCGCCGACGCCGGCCTGCCGATACTGCTGCTCGACAGCACCTGGCGGCTGCTGCCGTCGCTGCGCGCGAAAGTCGGCGGAAAATTCACAGCCCGCTCTATCCCGCCGGAAATCCGGACGGCGTACCCGCGCGTCTCCAAAGTCTTCGGAGATCCCGCGGGGCTCGCCACCGTCGAGGCGCTGTACGCCGCGACAAAGCTGTCCGGCAATCCCGACCCGTCCGTATTGAAAGGCTATCCGTTTGCGAGAAAATTCATGGAAATCAACGGGTGGCTATCCGACCTGCCCTCCCCCGATTTCTTCGACGCCTCCGAGAGCGTATTCTGCGGCGGCGCGCAAATTTAGTGTTGCCCCGCGCCCGACAAACGCGGAAAATGCCGCCCATGAAATCCGGCAGCGAAAATTGCGCCTTCGGGCGCAGGGAATTTTTGGGGGCGTCGGCGATGTCGCTCCTGGGGTATACTCTCTCGGTCAGCGTCCCCGAGGCGCGCGCGGACAGCGCGGCAAAAAGCCCCCTCGGGCGCGAGATAGAGGCCAAGACGAGGGGGAAATTTTTCGACTTCTCCGCGGAGCCGAACATGTCCAAAGAGGAGCTCAGGTGCGACGTCATGGTAGCGGGCGGCGGCCTCGCTGGAATTTGCGCGGCTCTCGCCGCCGCCCGCAACGGGGCGAAGACCGTCCTCGTCCAGGACAGGTCGAGGCTCGGGGGAAATTCGAGCAGCGAGATAAAAATGCACCCGCTCGGGGTGAACGGCGACAAATGGGGCTGGCGCGAGGCCGGAATCATCGAGGAAATAAAACTCGACAACGCCGCCAACAACCCGCAGCGCTCGTGGGAGATGTGGGACCTGCTCCTCTACGACAAGTGCGTCACCGAACCCAATCTCACTCTGCTGCTCGACACTTCCGTCTACGCCGCCGACGCCGAGGGGGGCAGAATATCCGCAGCCTACGCGCGCTGCGACAAAACCCTTAAAATCTACCGCATCAAGTCGAAAATTTACATAGACTGCACGGGCGATTCGAGGCTCGCGATGGAGGCGGGCGCGGAGCTCATGGCGGGCAGGGAAGGCTCCGAAAAATACGGGGAGCCGCTCGCCGACACCTACGAAAAGGGCAAATTCCTGTGCAGCTCCATAATGTTCACCTCCAAGGACTGCGGCAGGCCCGTCGCCTTCAAGGCTCCGGCGTGGGCGAAAAAAATCTCCGCCGAAGACCTCAAACTGCGCGACCCCGCAAAATGGGGCTTCGACTACGGCTATTGGTTCATATCGCACGGCGGCATGGCGGACACCATACGCGACAACGAGGTCATACGCTTCGAGCTGCTCTCCATCGTGCTCGGAGTGTGGGACTACATCAAAAACAGCGGCAAATACCCCGAGGCGGCAAACAGGGCGATCGACTTTGTGGGAATGATCCCCGGCAAGCGCGACAGCTACCGGATAGTCGGCGAGCGCGTCTTCACGCAGCGCGACATCGAAAAGGGATGGGAATCCATGCCCGACCAGGTCGGCGCCGTCGGCTGGCCGCTCGAAGACCAGACCTCGGAGGGATTCTACGCGCGCGGCAAAAAGCCGGCAATCTACGGCGGGCAGGTTCCGTTCTACAACCTGCCGCTTTCGATAATGTGCGCCAAGGGGTTTTCAAACCTGATGATGGCGGGGCGCAACATGAGCGCAAGCCACTTGGCGTTCACCTCCACGCGCGTGATGAACTCTTGCTCCGTGGCGGGCCAGGCGGCGGGGACGGCGGCGGCTATGTGCGCGAGGGAAAACCTCGCCCCGCGCGAAATTTCCGCGTCGGGGGAGCTCGCCGAAAGGCTGCGGCAAAACCTTTTGAAAGACGGCCAGATAATACTCGGGGCAAAAAACTCCGACCCCCTCGACTTGGCCAGAGCCGCGAAAATCTCGGCGACCGACTCGGCGGAGGGGACAAAGCCCGAAAATGTCGTCTCGGGCATGTGCTACGACATCGCGGGCTCAAACGGCAACCGCTGGAAAGCACCGATAGAAAAGTCCCCCGCCCTGTCGCTCGAATGGGGCGCGCCGCAGAAAATCGGGAAGCTAATTCTCAATCTCGACACGGGCTCGCGGCTGCTTACTCCCACCCTCGAAACCGGATTCGTGAAGCGGGTTATACAGGGCCCGCAGCCTGAGGCGCTCAGAGACTTCACAATTTCCGCGACGCTCGCGGACGGCTCGAAAAGGATTTTGGCGGACGTGCGGGGCAACTACCAGAAGAGGCTGGTTTTCGATTTCGAGCCCGCCGACATAGGGAAAATAGAAATAAAATGCCTCGCCACAAACGGCGCCCCGCAAGCCTCGATATTCGAAGTCCGCGCGTACGGCGCATAGCCTCCGCAATTTCCCGTTTCTTGGAATAAATATCCGGCTTGAATTTTCCTATGCGGAAAATTCCGGCGGTAGCCCGACAATCCTATTGACACTAATGAGCATTTTTGAGCATATATTTGCCCATGAAAGAGGCAACTATATTGGTTAGGGCGCGCGTCGATTCCAGAAAAGCAAGAAAGGCGGAAAAGATCTTCGCGCGCCTCGGGCTGAAAATGTCCGATGCGATAAACATATTTATTTCGCAAGTAGATCTGCGGGGAGATTTGCCGTTTGCGGTCACTACAAAGCCCGAAAGGCTGATGTCCGACGAAGAACAGGGCAAAATCTGGAACGAGGCGCTGGGTGAATATTAGGCAAAAGCCGCGGGCCGGCGAAATATGGATTGCCGATCTGGGGACGACCGGGAAAATACGTCCGGTTCTCGTACTCTACTATCCAAAGCCCGACGACTCCAGAATGCTTGCCATTGTCGCCCCGATAACTTCGCAAATACGCGGCGACGGAGAATATGACATAACCCATATAAAATGGCTTCCCAAACCCTCAGCAATAAATTTTCAAGGGCTCGGAAGCATTGACAGGCATTCGCTTTCGAGAAAGCTCGGGACTTTGCCAAAAAACGATCTGAACGAAGTCAAATCGAATCTGCGGAACCTTTTGAATCTCTGAAATTCAAGCGCATTGCATAAAATGCCTCGCCACAAACGGCGCCCCCCAGGCCTCGATATTCGAAGTCCGCGCGTACGGCGCATAGCATCCGCAATTTCCCGTTTCTTGGAATTTTTAATTGGAAATAAGAATCTGTCAATCCGTGTGGGCAATAGCCGCATTTCAAAGGCTCTACCTCTGCGGCAAACGCTCAGACTGCTTCTGAAACGATGAGGAATAAGCCGTTTTTTGGCGGCGGACAAAAAACGCGGCGGGGAGAGCAAGACCCTCGCCGCGGTTTTCGGAGCGGCTGAAAGCGGATTTTAATAGGACTTTGCGAATACCGCCTTTATACCCTCTTTGCCGGTGAAAATGCACTTTCCTTTCCCGCCGCCTTCGAGCGGTATGCAGCGCACCGTCACTTTCAGGTCGTTTTTGAGAGCCTCCTCCACCTCGCGCGAGCCGTCGTAATACGCCACCGCAAAGCCTCCGTGTATCTCCGGCTTCTTCGCGTTTTTGGGGGTGAAGAAAGAATAAAAATCGTCTTTGGAGGAAATCTCGACGGTGTTGCCGTCGCGGTACTTTTTCGCCCGCGCAAAAAGGGAGTCCTGTATGGATTTCAGGGTGTCGGCTATCGTCGCGGCAAACTCTGCGCGCGGAACCGACTTCTTTGAGCCGTCGTCGCGCCGAGCGGCAAACACGGCCTCCTGCGCCACGTCGCGCGGGCCGACTTCCGCCCTCACGGGCACGCCCTTTTTCACCCAGCTCCACACCTTCTCGCCCCCGCGCAGATCGCGCCTGTCGATTTCGACCCTGACCTGCTGCCCCGCGTATGTTTGGGCCGAGAGCTCCGCCTTTAAAGCGTCGCAGTATTCGAGAACCCGCGCGCGCTCCTCCTCCTTGTGCAGCACGGGCAGTATCACGACCTGCGCCGGTGCGAGGCGCGGCGGAAGCACGAGCCCGTCGTCGTCGGAGTGGGTCATCACCATGCCGCCGATAAGCCGCGTCGAGACCCCCCAGCTCGTCGTCCATGCGTACTCCTGCGAGCCGCTTTCCGAGAGGAATTTTATGCCGCTTGCCTTTGCGAAATTCTGCCCGAGAAAGTGCGACGTCCCCGCCTGCAACGCCTTTCTGTCCTGCATCATCGCCTCTATGCAATAGGTGTCCACCGCCCCGGGGAATTTTTCTCCCTCAGTCTTTTTGCCGCAGATTACGGGCATAGCCATGTAGTCCTGCGCGAACTCCTCGTAGACGCGCAGCATTTTCTGCGTCTCCTCCTCGGCCTCGGCGCGCGTAGCGTGGGCGGTGTGGCCCTCCTGCCAAAGAAATTCCGCCGTGCGCAAAAAGAGGCGCGTGCGCATCTCCCACCGCACGACATTCGCCCACTGGTTGACGAGAATCGGCAGGTCGCGGTACGACTGCACCCAGCGCGAGTACATTTCGCCGATGATGGTCTCGGAAGTCGGGCGTACGATCAGCGGCTCGTCGAGCGGCGAAGCGGGCACCAGCTTTCCGCCGGCGCCGAGCTGCAGGCGCGAGTGGGTGACCACCGCGCACTCCTTTGCGAACCCCTCAACGTGCTCCGCCTCCTTTTCGAGATAGCTCACGGGAATAAAGAGCGGGAAATAGGCGTTTGTGTGGCCAGTCGCCTTGAACATCTTGTCGAGCGCCGACTGCATGTTCTCCCAAAGGGAATACCCCCACGGCTTTATGACCATGCAGCCGCGGACGGGGCTGTTTTCCGCCAGGTCGGCGGCTTTGATTACCTGCTGGTACCACTCGGGATAGTCCTGTTCCCTCGTGGGCTGGATTGCGGTTCGTTTTTCCTGTGCCATATCGAAAAAAAAGCAGGCGGGGATTCTCGCCGAATCCCCGCGCGTTTTCAAGAGAGAAATCAGAACAGGGTGGGCTCGCCCTCCCCGTCCCGCGGCGGGCGGGCGGGGGATTTCGGGCTGTGTATGTGGCGCGGAACCTTGCCGAGGCGCTCCTCCACGGCGTCGTCTATCTCGCGCATGATTCTGTCGCAGATTTTCAGCGCGTGCATCTTTATCCACAGCGAAGTCGGGCTCCGGAGGGTGAAGTCCGCCGCGCCGTAGGCGTCGATTCTGCCGCTCTCCAAGAGCATGTCGTTCTGGGCGAACTCGGCCTCGCTGCCCGGGGTGTAGACCGCGTAGGCCTTCCCGCCGCCCTTGCGGACCACGGAGAACACGGGCACGTCGCTCGGCCCGTCCGCGACGTAAATCATGTTGCGCACGGGCACCCGCCTGTCCGCGTCGGCGATTTTGGCGTTCACGTCTATCTGCGGGTTTTTGTTCGTGCCCTTGTTGATTTCAAAGACAAAGCGCGTCTTGATGGTGTTGTCCACTATCATTCCGATCTGCGTTATCTGCCGCGAGAGGTCGGTCAGCCCGAATTCCGGCTGGCGCGAGAAGTACGGCGGGAACGGCTCCTCAACGAACTCGCAGCCGAAAATCCCGTCCACGTGGGCGGCTATGGCGCTGCCGCGTATCATCTCCGCCAGCCCCGTGCTTATTATATAGTGCTCGAGCGACACGTCGATGCCGTCTTTGCGCGCGCGCTCGGCAACGGCGGCGCGCAGTTCGTCGAAAAACTCGGGCAGCCCCGCGCGGAATTTCAGGCGCGCGCCGAGCTCGCGGAGCCTGGCGTTGTTGAGCCCGCGCATTCTGCCGTCGCGCACGAAGCTCAGCAGGTGGTTGAGATAGACGCTCTCCGGCGAGACCCTCACCCCGCGCTCGGCGTAGAGGGCGGGCAGCATGTTCACCTCTTTCCAGAAGAGCTTTTCGTCCACGCCGTACTCCTCGAAAATGGGGGTCTGCATGTATCCGTCGATAAGGGTCTTGTCGAAGTCCCACAGGCAGGCCACCACGTGCCTGCGGCGGATCGAGTTGTCGGCGTCGTGAATCATTGCCCTACGAGTTTCGCAAAAGCCGCCCGCATTGCAAGTTTTTACGCTCTGGCAGAGAAATCAGAACGACCGACACTATCACGAGCGCCATCCCGAACGCTATCCTGGCGGTGAAATCCTCCCCCAAAAACGCGGAGCAAAGCGCGACCGCCGTGGCGGGCTCGAACGCCCCCAAGACCGCCGCGACCGTCGGGCCCGCATAGCGTATGGAATAGGTGATAAACGTTATCGAGACGAAAGTCGGCAGGACGGCGAGAGCTGCGACGAGCCAGAACTCGGCGGCGGAATCGGGAATCTGGGGCGCGCGGGAATCCGCCGCAAGCTTCAGCCCCGCGGCAAGGGCGGCGAACAGCAGTGAGTAGAACGTCAGGCGCAATCCGTTCATAGCCGCAAGCCGCGTGACTTTTATCGCCACCATGTACGCCGCATAGGAGAACGCCGACGCCACGACGAGCGCGACGCCACCCGCGGTGACGCCGCCGTTTTCAAAGTCGGAGAGCAGCATCACCCCGCAGAGCGAAACCGCCATCGCCGCGGCGGTATTTATCCCCATGCGCGCCCCGAAGAAAGCCGCCATTATCGCCGCCGTGAAAACCGGATACAGGAAGAGAATCGCCGAGGCGACTCCCGCGGGCATGAGCGTAAAGCTCCAAAAGAGCGCCTGCGACGAGAACGCGAAGAGCGCGCCGAGCATAATCAGCAGCCCGGCCTCCGCGCGCGTCGTCCGGAAACCTCCCCCGAACGCCGCCACTGCCGGCGCGAGCAGAAGCGCCGCCGCCGAAAACCTGAAAAACAGCATGGAGTCCACCCCGTACCCGCCGCGCAGAAGCGGCACCGCAAATAGCGGATTCGTGCCGTAGGATACGGCTGAAACTATGCCGCACAGTATGCCCGCAAGCCTTTTCATAAAAAATCAAATCCCGCAATTGGAATGCGCGCAAAAAAATAGTAAAGCAAATTTGCCCGCTTCGGGGCGGTTTTCGTGGTCGGGCGGAGCGGGAGGTTGCGCAAGCGCGCCGCCGCGCGGCGGAAAGCGGGAAAGTCCGGAGCGGGGCAAAAAATCTCGGCGCCCCTTCCCCGCGCGCGCCGGTGCCGGCCGCATCCGCGCCATGCGCTCCGGAAGCGTTTTATGTTTGCCGGGCGCGGGAAATTTTCGGATAAACGGAAACTGCGCCCCCAAATGCAAAATAAAAAAAATCCAGAAAACGGCAATTCCGCCCCCGAGAAAAAGAGGGGGCTGGTAGTCTCGGTATTGCACGAGATAAGCCGCGTCGCCGTGCGCGTGAAGGACGTGTCGATGCTCTTGAAAGAGGTGCTCGACATCCTGCACGCGCAGATGAACCTCACCCGCGGGACGGTGACGCTCAAAAACGGCGACGTGCTCGTAATCCGCGCCTCCCACGGGCTCAGCGACGAGGAGCGCAAAAGGGGCGTCTACCGCGTCGGGGAAGGCGTGACGGGCGACGTGGCGGCGCGGGGGGTGTCGAGGATAGTGGAGGACATATCCAGGAGCCCCGACTTTCTAAACCGCACGGGCAGCCGTCACATGGACGTAAAAACCGCCTTTTTGTGCGTGCCCATCGTCTGCCGCAACAGCGTGATAGGAACCCTCAGCATAGACCGAGAAAACCCCACCCGCTACGAGCTCAAGCGCGACTTGAAACTGCTCGAAACCATCGCCAACATAATCGCCTACGCGGTGTCGGTGCTGTTGCTCGACATGGAGGAAAACGAAAAGCTCAACGCCGAAAACCGCGACCTGCGCGAGCGCATAGACCAGGAGCTCCGCCCCGAAAACGCGATAGGCTCGAGCCCCGCGATGCTCAAAGCCTACGAGCTAATCTCCGCGGCGGGGAGCGGGTCGGCGCACGTGCTGATACGCGGGGAGGTCGGCACGGGCAAGGACTTTGCCATGCGCGCGATAGCCAACGCAAAAATGTGGCGCAGCCGCCCGCTCGAAATCCTCGACTGCTCCACGATGCGCGATTCGCTCATAGACGCCGCTCTCTTCGGGTCGCAGTCGCCGTCGCACCGCACGCGGCCGGGGCTCGTAGAAAAGGCAGAAAACGGCATAGTGTACCTCGACTCTATGGGGCTGATAGGCCAGCCGCTGCAAGTGAAGCTGCTGAAATTCCTGACGGACGGGACGTATTCCCGCTGCGGCGAAACGAAAGTGCGCCGCTCCTGCGCGCGCATAATAGCCTCCACTTCCGGAGACCTCGAAACCCGCCTGCGCGACGGCATAATACGCCCCGACTTCTACTACCGCATAAGCGTGTTCACCATCAATATCCCCCCGCTGCGCCAGAGGCGCAGGGACATTCCGCAGCTTGCGAAATTTTTTCTGCAAAAGCACGCCGCCCTGCGCGGGAAAAAGATCACCGCAATCACGCCGGCGGCGATGAACATGCTTTGCGCCTACCACTGGCCCAGCAACGTGCGCGAGCTCGAAAACTGCATAGAGCGCGCGGTGATAATATCCGCCGGCCCCGCCATAGCGGAGTCGGACCTCCCCCCGTCGCTCCAGACCCCGCAGTCCACGAACACCTCGAAGCTCAAAGCCGACGAAAACATAGACTTCAAGAAGATGGTGGAAAACTTCGAGCGCGAAATAATCATAGAGGTGCTCGCCGCAAACGGGGGCAACGCCGCCGCCGCCGCGCGCCAACTCTCCGTCACGCGGCGCATACTCAACTACAAAATCTCAAAGCTCGACATCACCCCCAAGACCTTCAAGACAAAAAACGACCCCAAGCGCGAGGGGCGTTAGAAAAACCCTATGTAAATGGGGCGCGGAGAACTTGCGCTCTGCGCGTTCAATACGTCCGGCGCCGTCAAACCGCCCCGATTCCGCTCTACAACAAAAACAGCGCGCCGAGGCCTAAGAATATGAAGAATCCGCCCGTGTCGGTGCAGCCCGTCGCGAATATGGATGAGCCCGACGCCGGGTCGAGCCCGAACTTTTTAAGGGTAAAGGGTATGAAGCTGCCCATGAAGCCGCCGAGCGACATGTTTATCAGCATCGCCACCCAAACTATGGCGGAGAAGTCCCACCTGCGCGTGACCGCCATCGCGAGGCACGCCCCGAGCAGGCCGATGAGGAGCCCGTTCAGAAAGCCTTTCCAAGTCTCGCGCAGGCAGACGCGCGACATGTCGAACATCTCGACCTCCCCGAGGGCGATGGAGCGCACCGTCACCGCGAGCGTCTGCGCGCCCGTGTTCCCCCCTATGCCCGCGATTATCGGCATGAACACCGCAAGCACAGGCAAAACAGCTATGTCGGAGTCGAAAAACCCCACCACCGCCGACGCTACAAACGCCGTGCACAGGTTCACCAGCAGCCACGGGGAGCGCTGGCGTATGCTCGAAAAAATCGGGTCGAAAATCCCCTCGTCGGCGCCCGCGCCCGCCATCTTCTGGATGTCCTCGGTGTTCTCGTCGCGCATGATGTCGATAACGTCGTCGTGCGTGATGATGCCCAGCAGCTCGCCGTCGGAATCCACTACCGGCAGCGTGTGGAAATTCGTGTCCGCCATTATGTGGGCGACTATCTCCTTGTCCATCGTGGGCGCCAGAAGCCCGATGAGCCCCGTGCGCATTATGTGCCCCACGCGCGAGCCCTTAGGCGCAAGCAGCAGCGCGCGCATCGACACAACCCCCTGCAACACGTCGTCGGAGTCGACCACGTACAGATAGTAGATGTTTTCGTATTCGTCGCGCATTTTGCGCACCGCGCCTATGGCCTCGTCAATCGTCATCTCGGGGCGCAGGGTGGCGACGTGCGGGTTCATTATCGCGCCCGCAGTGTCCTCGGGGTATTCGAGCAGCTCAAGGACATCCTCCGCCGCTTCGGGCTGCGACTTCTGCATACCCTTCAAAAGCCTGTCGCGGTCGTCGTCCTCGAGCTCTCGCACGATGTCGGCGGCGTCGTCGGGCTCCATCTCGTTGAGGACGGAAACCGCGCGGTGCTCGCGCATTTCGGAGACGAGCTCGGCGGACTGCTCGGAGTCCATCTCGGAGACTATCTCCGAAACCTGCTCGGGGGAAAAGCGGCGCAGGATCTGCCGCTGGGTGTCCACGTCGAGGCGCGAGAGAAAGACCGACAGGATGTGGGGGCTGGTGCGCAGGAGCGTTTCGTCGTCGAGCCTGTCGAGCTCGGCGCTGTCGGCCATGCTCACCAGATCGTAAAGCGTATAGCCCTCTTCGCGGCGGGCGACATCGGCGGCTTTTTCTTCCTGCGGCATTGCTCTAAATCCCCATGACCGACATAAGCGTGAATATCTGCCTGAAACTCAACTCCGTTTTCGCCGAATTTTCAAGTTTTTTATCCCGCTTATCGGGAAGCGGCGTTCCGGCGCGCAGCGGGCGCAAAGCGAGCGTTCCGCAAATGGAACATGCGCGGCGGCGCGCCGTTCCATTGAACCGGCAAGCCTCTGCGGAGTAAAATAATGAACTACCGCGGGATAAAAACATCGCATAGCCAATCACCGCAAGGGGGGCTATGCCACAAAAAAAACAACAAACCGCGGCGGGGGATAGGAGCATTGCGAATACAATCTCCGTAAGGGGGGCTATGCCATAAAAAAAAACAACAAACCGCGGCGGGGGATAGGAGCATTGCGGATGCAATCTCCGTAAGGGGGGCTATGCCCCCCTTCAATAAAATGCTTGATTGGGGTGAAACTTTGGGAGATACTGGGCGTTGGAGAAAAGAGATGGCGCGTAAGATTACGTTATTGCCCGCCGGGGCGTATTTTGTAAAGAGGCTCGACGGGGTTGGGGGCATATCGGACGCCGATTTGCTCTCGATGGCGTTTGCGGAAATCGCTGCGGACGCGCCGGTGTCGGCGGACAGGTTAAAGTGCGGGGTTTACAGGGCGCGCGGGGGAAGCGCCACGGCTTTCGGGGCGGTGGACACTTCGGCGTTTGGAGATATGGGCGCGCAGGCGCTCATGGAGGCGGATTTGGCAATGCCGTCGTTTTGCGCGCTGCTGGCTTCCGGTTTGGAAGACGGGGAATATTTTTTTCTGCACGAAGGGTGCGTGTGCGCGGCAAGGCTTGAAGGCGGGGCGGCGGCGGACTTCGCCGCGCTCGACAACGCGGCGGACGCGGAAAAGGCGAAAGAGGAGCTCGCGGAATTTTTGGGATTTGACGCCCGCGGAGCCGCCGCGGTCGAGCTTGAATCCGCCTCGGCTTCCGGAAAATTCGCCGAATTTTCAGCGAAGATTTCCGGAGTGGAGGGCGCGCGGCGGGAAATGTCGTGGAGAGCGCCGCTGGCGGAGCTTGCATTATGCGACGTCAGGGGGGCGGATTTTCTGCGGGCGGCAAGGCTATCGCGGCGCAAGCGCAGGATTGCCGCGTGCGCGATTGCGCTGATACCCGCGGCGTTCGCGGCGCTCGCCGCGTTTCAGGCGGGAGTGATGTTGAAATCGCGCGAAATCGCGAAAACGGAAGAGGAGCTCGCCGCGATGGAGCCCGAGGCAAAAGCGATAGAGGCGCGAGTGGAGAGGATTGCGGCGTTTTCGGATCTCGCGCGGCCAAACCCCACGCCGCTCGAGCTGTTGTCCAAGATAAACGCCGCGCGCCCGGACGGGGTGGTCGCAGCGTCGTTTTCGCGGAAGGGGAGCTCGTTTGAGATCGCGGGGTCGAGCGGCGACCTCTCCAAAATAAACGAATTCGTGTCAAAGCTCAGGAATTTACCAGGGTTTGCGGACGTGAAATCGAAGAGCGACTCGTCGAAGAGCGCGTCCAAATTTTCCGTGACGGGGACGTTCAAGAAATGAGGATTGTCGAAAGGTTGAAGTCGTTTTGGGCGTCGCGCAAGCCGAGAGAGCGCGCGATGGCGCTCTGTTGCGCGGCGATAGTGGCGGCGCTCTGGTTTACGCTTCTGTCGCGCAAGAATGCGGAATATTCGGAGAGAATGCTGGATCTCGGCAGGCGTATGGCCACGGCGCGCGCCGCCATCGCCGGAGCGGACGCGGTGGCGGCTGCGGAAACGGAGCTTTCAAAGTCTTTCGACCCGTCCAAAGCGCTTTCTGCGGACAAGTTTCAGGCGGAAATAGACCGCTGCGCGCGGGAGGCGGGCGTTGAGTACAGGCTGTCGTCGGTCGCGTCCTCCGCGGAGGGAAGGTTCAAGGTTTACAGAGCGACCATGCAGATTTCAAAGACCGCAGACCTCCCGTCCATAATGAGGTTTGAGGCGGCCCTCAAAGCCCTTCGCCCCTATGTGTCGATAGCGGAAGCCTCGTTTTCCGGAGACGGGAAGGGGGCGGTGTCGGCGCAATATTCCATAGTGTCGTTTTCCCTGTGAGCGCCGGAAAGAACCGGCGGGAATGGAGCGAAAGCGGCGCCTGCGGGCGGAACTTTGAGCACGGCTGGCGGGAATGCCGCAAAATTTTTCTCCGTCGCAAGCGCACTGAAAACGAATAATCTTATAATTTATAGATATATATGGATAATATTTTCGGTTGACAACAATTGAAACGCGGTTAATTTGTTCACAATTAAAACCCAGTTCAAATGAAAATTTACCCCATTAAAAAATTGTACGCCGCGCTTCTTTCCGCCGCGCTTGCCGCCTCCGCGGGAGCTGCGGAGAACACGTATTACATTTGGGCGGGGGCAACCGCCCACTACGGCGAACCCAATCCCCTCAATTCTGAAAATTGGAGCACTTCCAACACTGAATACGTCGCCCCGCCCGAGGGGACGGAGATGAATTCGCCCGACGCCAACTGGGTATTCGACTACGGGGCGTACCTGCCCACTTCCGGAAGGCAGGACAATATTTATTATAGAATCGAGACTTCGACGCTCCGGTTGAATTCCATTTCAATAATAAACCACGACGCCACAACTACCGGATATTGGGACACAAACGGTTATCATGAGACGGGCGGAAACACCGGCATAAAGATCGTTTCAAATAAATCGGATTCTAACTGGAATATAGGAACCTTTACATACACGGGCGCTGCGGGTTCCGATGACAGGGGCGTAAATTTCGGAGCTGCAAACCGGGATTCCTCCCAGGCGATAATCACCGTGGGCGAAATGAACATCGGCTACGGGGAAAACAAGACGAGCTTTAGCATCGGCCCCGACGCCGCCGGAACCGCATACGCCACGGTTGAAAGCGGAAATGTCAAGGTTGGCGATCCGGTAAGCCTGTCGGATTCCTCCGGCCCGAAGTCGCTGACGATTACAGGCGATTTCAATATACACGGCAATACAACCGTCAACATGAACGTCTACAACAACGACGCCTCGGCAGTCCACTCCGAAGCCTCCCCCGACATGGTGGTGGGAGGGGTTGTGAGGATGACCCAAAACGAAAGCGGCACATCCCCCACATGGAATCTTTTGTACAGGTCGTCCACTGTAAGCTGGGCAACGGGAAATCCGAAAGTGCCCGCGACAAACACTTACATAAAAATAGGCGGCCTGGAGGGCACAGGAACGGTCACAAACAATTCCAGAACGCTCGAAGCAAGCACTGTAAAGCTGATATTCGCCAATGAGGCCGATTGCGAATTTACCGGCGGATTCACGGAAAACCGCTCCGATACGATAAAAACCGTCATGAGCGTGAAGATGGCGGGCAGGGACGGCGCCAAGCAGATAATCCACGCCGACGCCAAATTTACGGGCACAGTGGAAGTCGAGAGCGGAACCCTCATAATGAACAGCACAACGGCCCTCGGCAAACTCACCATGACCGGCGGCGCCTTTGGCGGCATAGAGGGGGGGATAATCGTATCCTCGGCCGAATGGCGCGGGGGAGACTTCATATTTTACAGCGCCGACGCGATGAACGGCGGATGGCCCGACATGGTAAAAATCGAGGGGACATTCGCAAAAGCGGGCGAAGGAAAAATCGGAATAGACTTCGCGGGTTTCGACCCGTCGGTGTGCATTGAAGACGGAATGGTTTTGGAACTCATAACCGCCCAGGCCCTCGAAGGTTTTTCCGACGACGCCGACGAAGACTTCTTGGCCAAAAATCTCGCAAACGGGTTTGCGGATTTCGAATGGGCAGGCAACACGCTTACCGTATCATTCTCCGCCGTTCCAGAGCCCGCCGCGCTCGCCGCAATCATAGGGGCGGCGGCCCTCGCAATCGCCGCTATTCGCAGGAAAAAATAGCGGATAAAATCCATGCCTTAAAGCTCCGGACGGAAAGTTCGGAGCTTTTTTGCATTTTCTTTCATATCAAAATATTCTTGACATAGTTAAGAATTTTTACAAATTTATCGCCAGTTTCGCGCACACGATTGAGAAAAATCCGGCGCGCACCAGTTAACATCCCGCCAGCACATCCATGAAAAAGATTCTCGCCCAATCCATCGCTCTGTTTGCAGTCGCCGCCTCCGCCGCGGCGGAGGACTTTTATTTTACCGGCGAGGGAACGCCCACCACGGGCAACCCGTCCGGCGCGTGGTCAACGCTCGCAGACGGTTCGTTTGTTCCAGTGGACAGGCTTCCCATGCAGGGCGAAGACAACCTGATATTTGACGGACAATACGCAAATTCAAACAACCTGTTCGTCACCACTGTCGACAATTACGGCAATGATATGACGATTCGTAACCTATCCCAGCAAAATATTTATGTAAACGCGGGGCGCGAACTATCCGGACAGGACGTATATTGGGAGCTCTCCGGAAAACTTTCAGTATCGGGCGTAGAAGGAGAATGGGACGGTTCCAACTTTACGGACAAATCAAAAAATTTTATTTTATCCTATACGGACGACTCTGTCGGCGAAACGTCGGGGCCTCCGCGCATAAACTTTTCTGCGGACTCCATAGAGGTAATGGCGGACGGCACGACCGCCACGGACAACATGACCCACAAGGCCAAGATTTCTCTCGGGACGTCCGGCAAAGCCCTCAATTCAATAACCGTAAACAAAGGAATCGACTTGTATTCAAGGTCGAACCTCACGCTCAACGCCGCGACAGTGAAAATCGGAGGCATCGTAAACTTTCAAGCAACAAGCTATAGAAACGCCGCAGTAATGAAGTTAAACGCCTCCGCAGGGACTTCCATGCGCGTGGAAGTCGGAGGGTTAGTCTCCAACGGCCAGTGCGCCGAAATAAGCAACACAACAAACTCTGCCGGAACCGAAACCACGCTTGTCTTCAAGAATGCGGCGGGCACCGACTACTCATACGGCGGCAAGCTTATGGACGGCAGCTACGGCGCGGGAGACGAATGGCACCTGTCAAAGCTCAACATAGAGATGGACGGCGACGGAATACAAAGGCTGTCCCCCCAAGACCCTGACAACTGTTTCTACACCGGAACTGTCACCGTAAAGCGCGGAGTTCTGTATCTGTACAATACCAAGAGCGCGGGCGATACATACTTGGAAGGCGGCAGGCTCGGCGTGCTGTATTCGGGCCACGCCTTCTATACAACCGGATTCCACTGGACGGCGGGCGCCGTACTCGAACTGGACGTGAAAAGCAGCCAGCGCGATACCCTCGCAATCGGAGGCATCCTCGAAAAAGCCGGCGACGGCAAGCTTGTATTCGCGCTCGACCTCACCGCGGGCGACTACGACGCCATAGG
>ENA-UEQL01001311-UEQL01001311.1-human-gut-metagenome-genome-assembly--contig:-NODE-1311-length-17461-cov-4.041417_pt1 | contig 17461 bp, 9 predicted proteins | sample MGYA00242905_ERZ507926 | MGnify/ENA primary metagenome ERZ507926 (study PRJEB26167, sample SAMN06115531) | human gut metagenome | host: Homo sapiens | place: China:Henan | collected 2015-09-09 | study...
AGAACACCTCGTTCATCGACGGCTACGGCCTCGGGAAATGGGGCGAGGGTCACAGCGTGGCCTACAACAAGGACGACGTGTCGGCCGTTGACGCGAATACGGAGACGGTCAAGCGCGAGGTGCTCGACTGGATCACGAAGCTCTATGCCAAGTATTTCACGCAGGTTCCCCTCGTTATCAACTACCACCGCGTGCTGGGACATCCCACGAGCGAGGGCACGGCCAATCCGAACAGCGAGAGTTTGGTCGCCTTGTCCGTGGCCAACGGCTATTGCCTGCGTCACGACGCCTTCGGCATGAACAACGCCAGCTGGGGTTACAGCACCTGGGAGAAGGCCATCGCCGCGCAGTGGCGCTATAAGGTCCCCATCATCATGGAGGGCGGTTACATCGTCAGCAGCCACAGCTATTGGAACGATCCGGCGGGCTATCGCCAGGGCCATCCCGAAGATGTCCGCCAGGGTGAATTCGACTCTTCGGCCGAGGCGCACGTCAATATGATGGACTTCCGCGTGGGGCAGGAGACCGAGTCGTGGTTCGGCGACGCTTTCAACCTCGTGCAGCGTTTTGTTTCCGAGGGCGGTTACCGCCTTTATCCCGACCAGGTGACCCTTCCCGACCAGGTGAACGCCGGCAGCCGCGTCAAGGTCGCTTCGCGCTGGCGCAACATGGGTTGGGGCTATTTCCCGAACAACCTTCCGCAGTGGAACTACAAATACAAGGTGGCCTTCGCTTTGATCGACGCTTCGGACAAGGCGCAGAAGGTCTTCGTCGACAAGGACTGCGAGCCTTCGACCTGGGTCGAGAGCAAGCCCTTCTCCTACACCTTCGAAACGCCGGCCGTCGATCTTCCCGCGGGGAAATACACGTGGGGCATCGCCATCGTTGACACGACGAAGGAGAACCGGCCTGCCATCCAGCTCGCCGTAAACAACGAAAAGACGGCCGAAGGCTGGGTGAAACTGCACGAAGTACAGATCAACTAACGCCTGAAAAACCATGAAGAGGGTTGCATTGCTTTCCGCAGCGCTGCTGCTGTCCGTCACCGCCTCCTTCGGGAGCGGCGTCCTGGTCGAGGCCGAGAGTTTCCGCGACAAGGGCGGGTGGGCCGTGGACCAGCAGTTCATGGACCAGATGGGTTCGCCCTACCTCATCGCGCACGGCATGGGCAAACCCGTGGCGGATGCCGTTACGACCGTCGAATTCCCCGAATCCGGGACTTATCACGCCTACGTGCGGACGTTCAACTGGGTCGCTCCCTGGTACGACGGCGAGGGCCCCGGGAGATTCTCCCTCCGGGTGGGGAAACGGACGCTGCCCGAGGTGCTGGGAAACCGGGGCCGGGAGTGGATGTGGCAGTATGCCGGACGGGTCGCTGTCCGGAAGGGGCCGGTCGAAGTTTCGCTGACCGACCTTTCCGGCTTCGACGGCCGCTGCGACGCCGTCTATTTCACCACCGAAGAGGGCGACGTCCCTCCGTCCGGAAGCGCGGAACTCGCTGCATTCCGCAAACGGATGCTCGGCATCCCCGCAACGCCGCAAACCGCCGAATCGTTCGATTTCGTCGTCGTGGGCGGCGGCATCGCAGGCATGTGCGCCGCGGCCGCGGCGTCCCGGCTGGGGTGCAGCGTCGCTCTGGTCAACGACCGCCCGGTGCTGGGCGGCAACAACAGCTCCGAAATTCGCGTGCACCTGGGCGGCGTCATCGAGCTTGGCCCCAACGAGGGACTGGGCCGCATGATCCGCGAATTCGGCCACTCGCGCGAAGGCAACGCCCGGCCGGCCGAAAACTACGAGGACGCGAAGAAAAGTGCGTTCATCGCCGGGGAGCAGAACGTGAAGCTGTTCTCCAGCTGCCGCGCCGTAGCGGTGAACAAAGAGGGCGGCCGGATAAAATCCGTAATCGTCCGCCACATCGAAACCGGGGAGGAGACGACGCTCGAAGCGCCGCTTTTCGCCGACTGCACGGGCGACGGAACCGTCGGATTCCTGGCCGGAGCCGACTACCGCATGGGCCGCGAGAGCCGCGACGAATTCGGCGAAACGCTGGCGCCCGAAACCGCCGACCGGATGACGATGGGTTCGTCCGTCCAATGGTATTCGGTCGACACGGGCCGCAAAACCTCGTTCCCGACGTTCAGCTACGGCGTGGAGTTCAACGCCGAAAACTGCGAGCGGGTGACGATGGGCGAATGGAAATGGGAGACGGGCATGAACCTCGACCAGATCCGCGATTTCGAACGCATCCGCGACTACGGCCTGCTGGTGATCTATTCGAACTGGAGCTTTCTCAAGAACGGCCTGAAAGACAATGCCAAGTACCGCAACCGCGAGCTGGGCTGGGTGGCCTATGTGGCCGGCAAACGCGAATCGCGGCGGCTTCTGGGCGACTACGTCCTCAAACAGGACGATATCGACAAGAACGTCTTCCACGAAGACGCCTCGTTCACCGCGACGTGGGACATCGACCTGCATTTTCCCGATTCGCTCAACTCCGTGCGCTTCCCGGGCCGGGAGTTCAAGGCCGCGACCAAACACATCCACATCTATCCCCATGCCGTGCCTTACCGGTGTCTCTACTCCCGCAATGTGGACAACCTGTTCATGGCCGGGCGGAACATCAGCGTGACGCACGTGGCCCTCGGGACGGTGCGGGTGATGCGCACGACGGGCATGATGGGCGAGGTGGTCGGCATGGCAGCCTCGCTGTGCCGCAAATACGACGCTTCGCCCCGCCTGATCTACCAGAAACACCTCGGAGAACTCCGCAGGCTGATGCGCGAAGGCGTCGGCAGAAAAGAGGGGATTCCCGATAACCAGAAATTCAACACGGGCGGTTCTCTGAAAGCGCCCCGCGCACTGCGCAACGACTGAAAACAACAATGAAAAAACTACTGACACTGCTGCTTGCGCTGCCCCTCGCATGGGGGCATGCCACAGCGCAGGAGAACGCGAAATATACGATCCTCCTCACCGGGGCCTCGTTCGCCTCGCCGCAGAACGGCTGGTTCGAAATCGGCTGCCGGCAACTGGACGCCCGGGCGCTCAACCGGGCCATCGGCGGCGAGTCGATCGCCGACACGGCCAACCGGATGGCCGAGGGCACGCTCTGGAACGCCGGGGAGCTGGACGAGATGGATGCGCTGGTCATCATGCAGGTCCACAACCGCGACGTCTCGGCCACGGGCGGCCTGAAAGAGAAGTACACCGATTACACGACGCCGTTCGACCGAAGCAACTACGCCGCAGCGTTCGATTACGTCATCAAACGCTACCAAAGCGAGTGTTACGCCCTGAAGGACGACCCGAAATCGAAGTACTACGGCACGAAATCGGGTAAACCCGCCGTCATCGTCCTCTGCACCGACTGGCACGACGCGCGGACGACCTACAACGCCGCCATACGGCGCCTCGCCGCACGGTGGGGCCTGCCGCTCGTGGAGTTCGACAGGAACATCGGCTTCTCGAAAGACACTCCGAACCCGGCCACCGGGACCCAGCAGAGCCTGCTCCACGCCCAGGACACGCAAACCATCGAAGGCGTCGCCTACGGGTGGCATCCCCAGCGGGGCCAAGACAAATACATCCAGCAGCGGATGGCTGCGATCTTTACCGACACGATGCGCAGAATCCTGCCGGCAAAATAGAATCCCGACCATGAAACACACACTCCCGATACTGTTCACGATGCTGCTCTGCGGCACGTCCGCCTTCCCGCAGGAGGGCTGTTACAGCCGTTTGCAGAACGACACCCTGACGATCGGCAACTCCCGGATCGAACGCCGGTTCGTCTGGAACGGCGGCAACCTGATGACGCAGAGCCTGACCGACTTTTCGTCAGGACAGGTGTGGACTTCCCGTTCCCTGACGCCCGACTTCAAGGTCGCGGGCGATACCCGAAGCACCGGCGGACGCTGCTCGACGAAACGGATCGCCGAAACCGACATCCATCCGGCGCGGCTGGAAGTCACCGTGGAATTTTCGCTGGGAACGCTCGACGTACGGCGGATTTACCGCATCTGCGCCGACACTCCGGCGATCGCCTGCGACACCTACCTCAAAGGCAGCGCCGCACAGCTTCCCGAGAGCCGGGCGGTCAACGCCGCCGACCGCAAGAACATCGAATCGACCGCCGACATGCAGTCGCAGCCGGTCGCCGCGACCCTCGACCGGTTCAACCCCGGCGGGTTCCACTGGCATACGCGGATCGTGGAGTTCCAGGACGTCACGGACTGGAACAACAACCTGGTCTTCGAAACCGACGTCATTCCCTACCGGAAAAACAGCTACCGGGGCAACCTGCTCTTCGCCCGCAACGCCGAGAACGGCCGCGGATTCTTCTTCCTGAAGGAAGCCCCCGGTTCGGGCGTGCAACTGGCCTATGGCGGCGGGGACTTCACGGCGGAGTTCGGCGATTTCACGGTGACGGGACTGGGCGTGACGGAGAAGGACCTCCGCGAAGGGGAGTGGGTGAAAGCCTACGGATGCGTCCTCGGAGTCTGGTCGGGCGGAGAACTCGAACAGTTGACGGCCCTGCGTAGCTACCAGAAAAATTTACGGAAGCTGCTTCCCGGACGCGACGAGATGGTGATGATGAACACATGGGGCGACCGCAGCCAGGACACGAAGGTGAACGAACGGTTCTGCCTGGCCGAGGTCCGCAAGGCCGCGCATCTGGGCATCACGCATTTCCAGATCGACGACGGCTGGCAGGTGGGCAAAAGCCCCAACTCCGCCGTGGCGAAGGGGTCGTTCAAAAACATCTGGGACACTCCCGACTACTGGAAGCCCGACCCGGAGAAATACCCCCGGGGATTGCACCCTGTCGTGGAGCTGGGCCGGGAACTGGGCGTGGAGATCTGCCTCTGGTTCAACCCGAGCGTACAGGACGGCTATGCCGACTGGGAGAAGGATGCGCAGGCCCTCGTCGGTCTCTACGACGAGTACGGCATCCGCACGTTCAAGATCGACGGACTGGCAATCCCCGACAAACGCTCCGAAAGCAACCTGCGGCGGCTGTTCGACCGCGTGCTGGAGCGGACGGGCGGCCGAGTGGTCTTCAACCTCGACGCCACGGCCGGACGCCGCGGAGGCTACCACATGTTCAACGAGTACGGCAACATTTTCCTCGAAAACCGTTACACCGACTGGCAGAACTACTACCCCTACTGGACGCTGCGCAACCTGTGGATGCTCTCCAAATACGTTCCCGCGGAGAAGCTCCAGATCGAGTTCCTCAACAAATGGCGCAACACGGAAAAATATGCCGGCGACCCGTTCGCCCCGGCCAATTACAGTTTCGAATACCTCTTCGCAACGACCATGGCCGGACAGCCGCTGGCCTGGATGGAGGCGAGCGGACTGCCCGAAGAGGCGCTGGGCATCGGCGCGCTGATCGAACGCTACAAAGAGGTGCAGCACGATTTCCACCGCGGAGTGATCCTCCCCGTGGGCGACGAACCGTCGGGCCGTTCGTGGACCGGATTCCAGTCGGTCGACGGCGAGCGGGGCTACCTGATCTTCTTCCGCGAGCAGAACCCCGACCGGAAGGCCCGGATCGAAACATGGCTCCCCGAGAACTCGAAAGTGCGCCTCACGCCGGTGCTGGGGAGCGGGAAGGCCGCCGTGCAGAAGACCGGACGCCGCGGAACGCTGGAGGTGGAACTTCCCGCGCCCAACGATTACACGATGTACCGCTACGAACTGATCCGCTGACGAACCACAAATCCTGATAACAATGAAAACACCGATAAAATTCATCCTGTCATTTGCTCTGCTGCTGCTCGCGGCGGCCGACATCGCAGCCCAGGAGCTGATCACCAACGTTTACGGACGCGACGTGCAGTCGCTCAACGGAAAGTGGGACGCCATCGTCGATCTCTACGATCAGGGCCGCAAAAACAAGATCTACCTCAACCGCAAGCCGGAGGGAAAGACCGATTTCTACGAATATTCGTTCGACAACGGCCTGCGGCTCGACGTTCCCTCGGACTGGAACTGTCAGATGCCCGAGCTGAAATACTACGAAGGCACGGTGTGGTATGCCCGGCGGTTCGACGCCCCCGAGCAGACCGGCCGGCGGCAGTTCCTCTATTTCGGAGCCGTCAGCTACCGCTGCCGGGTCTACCTCAACGGCGAGGAGATCGGCGCCCATGAAGGCGGATTCACACCCTTTGAGATCGAGGTGACGGGCCGCCTCAGGCCCGAAGGCAACTTTCTGGCCGTGGAGGTCAACAACACCCGCACCACAGACGCCATCCCGGCGATGGCCTTCGACTGGTGGAACTACGGCGGCATCACGCGCGACGTGATGCTCGTCAGCGTGCCCGACGCTTTTATCCGGGACTATTTCATCCGCCTCGGCAAGGATTCCGACGACCGGATCGACGCCGATGGGCAGCTGGCGGGCGCCGCTGCCGGAACGGCCGTACGGATCGAGATTCCCGAACTGAACGTAGACCGGACCGTCACTGCCGGAGCGACCGGTACGGCCTCGGCGTCGTTCCGGGTCAGGAGACTGCAACGCTGGTCCCCCGCCGATCCGAAACTTTACCGGGTGATCGTCTCCACGGACCGCGACCGGGTGGAGGAGTCGATCGGGTTCCGCAATATCCGCACCGAGGGCGAAGAGATCGTCCTCAACGGCTCGCCCGTGTTCCTCAAGTCGATCTCGTTCCACGAAGAGATCCCCCAGCGCATGGGCCGGGCACACTCCGAGGCCGACGCCGTGATGCTGCTCAGCGAGGCCAAGGCACTCGGCTGCAACATGATCCGTCTGGCGCACTACCCGCAGAACGAACATATCGTCCGGCTGGCCGAAAAGATGGGCTTCCTGCTCTGGGAGGAGATTCCCATCTGGCAGGGCATCGACTTCGCCAACGACCCAACCCGCGAAAAGGCGGGCCGCATGATCCGCGAGATGGTCACGCGCGACAAGAACCGCTGCGCCCTGACGTTTTGGGGCGTGGCCAACGAGACGCAGCCTTCCGGGCCGCGCAACGCCTTCCTGCGCCACCTGATCGCATGCTGCCGGGAGATCGACGACACGCGCCTGATCGTTGCGGCGTTCGATCTGGTGCGTTTCGACCGCCAGCGGCAGCTGTTCGTCATGGACGACCCGTTCATCGGGGAACTGGATGTCGTGGCCATCAACAAATACATGGGCTGGTATCACCCGTGGCCCCTCACGCCCGACAAGGCGGTGTGGGACGTGGCGCGCGGCAAACCGCTGATCATCTCCGAATTCGGCGGCGAGGCGCTCTACGGCCAGCACGGCCCGGCCGATGTGGCCAGCTCGTGGAGCGAGGAGTATCAGGAGGCCCTCTACCGCGACAACCTGCGCATGTTCGAGAACATCCCCAACCTGCGGGGCGTGTCGCCGTGGATTCTGTTCGACTTCCGCTCGCCGTTCCGCTTCCACCCCGCCAACCAGGAGGGCTGGAACCGCAAGGGGCTGGTTTCCGACCAGGGATACCGCAAGAAAGCGTGGTATCTGATGAAAGCCTATTACGACAAACATTAAAAGAAGATGAAGAAATTTTTGACATACACGCTTCTCGGCGTCCTGCTCGCAGGCTGCGCCGGAAGCGGGCGGGAACCGCTGGAGACCGTCGTGGACAAGGCGCTGGCCGGCGCCGAGCGGCAGACGCTGCTGATGGCCGAGAAGTACAGTGCGCGCGAAGGCCGCCTGCCGCGCACGTGGGAGAACGGCGAGGACGTCTCGTCGGATTCGCGCTGGTGGTGCAGCGGCTTTTTCCCGGGCGTGCTGTGGTACGTCTACGAGAACGGCCGCAACCCCCGGGTGCTGGAGTACGCCCGGATGTTCACCGCACGCGTCGAGCGGGAAAAACACACCACCGACAACCATGACGTGGGGTTCATGCTCTATTGCAGTTTCGGCAACGGACTGCGCCTCACGGGAGACAAGTCCTACGAGGAGGTGCTGCTCACCGGGGCGCGCTCGCTGGCGACGCGCTTCAAACCCGAAGTAGGGCTGATCCGCTCGTGGGACCACAACCGCGACAAATGGCAGTATCCGGTCATCATCGACAACATGATGAACCTCGAACTGCTGATGTGGGCCGCCGACCGTTCGGGCGACAAGTCGCTGCGCGACATGGCCGTATCGCATGCTGACAAGACGCTGAAACACCATTTCCGCCCCGACTTCAGCTCCTGCCACCTGGTCTCCTACGACACGATCTCGGGACAGCCCCATCTCAAGCAGACCCATCAGGGCCTCTCCGACTCCTCGGCCTGGAGCCGCGGACAGGCATGGGGACTCTACGGCTACACCTGCATGTACCGCCTCACGGGCGACGCCCGCTACCTCGAACAGGCCCGCGGCATCGCCGGATTCCTCATCAACCACAGGAACATGCCCGCCGACGGGATTCCCTACTGGGATTTCGACGCTCCGGCCCTCGCCTCCACGCCGCGCGACGCATCGGCGGCCGCGATCATGGCCTCGGCGCTGGTCGAGCTGAGCGGCTTCGTGCCCGCAGCCGAAGGGGAGCGGTACATGGCTTTCGCCGAAAAGCAGATCCGCACGCTGGCCTCGCCCGAATACACCGCTCCGGCGGGTGAGAACGGAGGCTTCATTCTCCGGCACAGCACGGGAGCCTATCCCTTCTCCTCGGAGGTCGACGTGCCGCTCACCTACGCCGACTACTATTATCTGGAGGCGCTCACGCGCATCAAACGCCGATTGCAGCCATGACCGCCGTGAAAAAATACGCGCTGCTGCCGCTCTGCGGCCTGACCCTGTTCTGCGCCCGGGCGCAGATGCCCGCGACAAACTACGATGAATCGCAGGTTCCGGCCTACACGCTGCCCGACCCGCTGACAACCATCGCCGGCAAAAAGGTGACTGACGCCGAAACGTGGACTTCGGAACGCCGTCCCGAACTGCTGTCGCTGTTCGAAAGCGAGGTCTACGGAAAAGCCCCCGGCCGCCCCGAGGGACTGCATTTCGAGGTCTTGAGCGAGGACCGCTACACGCTGGGCAACATGGCCACCCGCCGGGAGATCGCCGTCTACTTCACCGAGAGCGACGCACATTTCATGACCATCCTGCTCTACATCCCCAACAAACGCACCGACGCCGTTCCGGTCTTTCTGGGGCTGAATTTCAAGGGCAACCACACGATCTGCGACGACCCGTTGATTACGGAGTCCGTTTCGCGCATGAAGCCGCGCGCAGAGGGCGGCAGCGAAGTCCGCGCAAAAGGGTTCCCGCGCGCCGCGGCGGCATCGCGGTGGCCGGTCGAAATGCTGATCGCCAACGGCTACGGCCTCGCCACGATTTACCGCGGCGACATCGACCCCGACTACGACGACGGCTTCCAAAACGGCGTTCACCCGCTCTTTTACCGCGAGGGGCAGACCAAACCGGCCCCCGATGAATGGGGCACGATCGCAGCCTGGGCCTGGGGCTTGAGCCGTGCGATGGACTACCTCGAAACCGACGAGGATGTCGATGCCTCCCGCGTGGCGGTCATCGGGCATTCGCGGCACGGCAAAACGGCCCTTTGGGCCGCAGCCGTCGATCCGCGCTTCGCCATGGCCGTGTCGAACGACTCGGGATGCGGCGGCGCGGCGTTGTCGCGGCGTTGTTACGGCGAAACCGTAGCCAGGATCAACAGCCTTTTCCCGCATTGGTTTTGCGGGAACTTCAACCGGTATTCGGGCAACGAGGCGGCTTTGCCCGTCGACCAGCACGAACTGATTGCGCTGATAGCCCCGCGCCCGGTGTATATCGCCAGCGCCGTCGAGGACCGTTGGGCCGATCCGAAAGGCGAGTTCCTCGCGGGGGTCCACGCCACGCCGGTCTACGAGTTGTTCGGCCTGGAGGGACTTTCGGGAACGGAACTGCCCCAAACCGACGCGCCCGTGCTGTCGGGACACATCGGCCACCACGTCCGTTCGGGCGACCACGACATCACGCTCTACGACTGGCGGCAATTCGTGAAATTCGCGGACAAACACCTGAAACGATAATCTAAAACAACACCATACATGAAAAACCGGTTTATAAAACTGCTTCTCGCGGCCGTGCTGTTAGGCTCCCTCTCCCCGGCGGCCGCCCAGACCCGCGAAATGGACCTCTCGGGAGAGTGGAGGTTCCAGACGGACGTGATGGATTTCCGCAGGGGATCGCTTTCGCCGCGCTACAACCACCAACTCCAGGAGACCATCATGCTCCCCGGCATCACCGACGACTACAAAATCGGCTACAAATCGCCCTACCGCCATGTCGACCGCCTGACGCGCGTCTACGAGTACATGGGTCCGGCGTGGTATCAGCGCGACATCGAGTTCCCGGCCGACTGGAAGGGCAAGTGCATCTTCCTCTATTTCGAACGCACCCACTGGCTCAGCTCGGTATGGGTCGACACCAAGGAGGTGAGCCGACTGGACTACATCAGCGTCCCCCACAACCACGACCTGACGGATTTCGTCACCCCGGGCAAGACGCACCGCATCACGGTGTGCATCGACAACCGGTTCCAGTACAACACCCACAAATGGAACCACGCCCACACGGAGTTCACGCAGATCAACTGGAACGGCATCCTCGGCGAGATGAAACTCGTGGCCGTAGACCCCGTTTACATCGACGACATGCAGCTGTATCCCGACATCGAGACGAACAGCGTCGACGTGCGCCTGAAGATCGACAACCGCACGAAAAAGCCTTTCGAAGGAAAGGCGCTGCTCACCGTCTCGGGCAACGGCTTGCACGTAACGAAGGAGGTACCTGTCGGCGGCGAAGCGGAGGAGATCGACCTGACCGAAACCGTCGCGCTGGGCCGGGAGGCCAAACTCTGGGACGAATTCAACCCGAACCTCTACACCGTGGAGTGCACGCTGCTGACCGGCGCCGGAAAGGAGTCCTTCGAACATAAGAAGTCGGCGACGTTCGGCATGCGCGAAGTGGCGCAGGGCCGCAACCACATCCTGCTCAACGGCCGGCCGCTCCACCTGCGCGGAACCGTCGAGAACGCCGTGTTCCCGAAAACGGGCCACGCCCCGGTCTGCGACGCCGAATGGGAGCGTATCATGCGCATCGTCAAGGACTACGGACTGAACCACATCCGTTTCCACTCGTGGTGCCCTCCCGCCGCGGCTTTCCGCATGGCCGACCGCCACGGCGTCTACCTCGAAGTCGAGATGCCCATGTGGGGCAAGGACGCCGAGCCGGACGAAGCGCGCTACGACTTCTTCCGCCGCGAGATGCGCGCCATCCTCAAGGAGTACGGCAACCACCCCTCGTTCGTCCTCTACTGCAACGGCAACGAGATCACCGGCAACTTCGACTTCATCGAGGAGCTGACCGCCGACGGCCGCAAACTCGACACGCGGCATCTGTACAGCGGTTCGACGGCCCGCACGCGCGTCCCGTCCGACCAGTATTACGTCTCGCAGCAGACCAACAAAGGCCCCGTGAAGGTCTACGAGGGACGGCCCTCGACCGACTGGGACCGCAGCAAGGAGTCGGACGTGGACGTTCCGGTAATTTCCCACGAGTCGGGCCAGCGGTGCGTCTATCCCGACTTCCGCGAGATCGGGAAATACACGGGACCGGTCGAGGCCCGAAACTTCGAACTGTGGCGCGAGATGCTCACCGCCAACGGCATGGGCGATCAGGCCCACGACTTCTTCCGGGCCTCGGGCGCGCTGACCGTCGTGGAGTACAAGGCCGTGATCGAGGCGCTGCTCCGCTCGTCCAAATCGGCCGGATTTCAGCTCCTGTCGCTCAACGACTTCCCGGGCCAGGGTTACGCCCCGGTGGGTGTGCTCGATCCGTTCTGGGACTCCAAGGGCCTGGTGACGCCCGAGGATTGGCGGGCCTTCTGCGCGCCGACCGTGGTGCTGCTCCGCTACCCGAAAAGCGCCTGGTTCGAAGACGAAACCTTCACGGCAAAGGCCGAGGTCTACAACTTCGGCGCGGCGGCGCTCAAAAATGCGAAAATCCGCTGGTCGATCACCGACGGCAGCGGGAAAGCCATCGCCAAGGGCAGTCTGAAATCGCAGACCGTAGGCACCGACGGCGTGTTCCCCGTCGGGGAGTTCTCCGCTCCGCTCGGCAAGGTGCGAGGCCCGCAGAAGCTGACCGTGCACCTGAACGTCGGTGAAAAGACAAGCAACAGCTGGGACATCTGGGTCTATCCGCGCAACGCACAGCTGATGCAGTCGGATACGGAGGTGCTCTACACGACGGAGTTCGGCGAGCAGGCCAAACAGTACCTCGCCGCGGGGAAGAAAGTCGTCCTGACCCCCGCGCCGAACAAGGTCAAGGGGCGCAAATCGACCTTCCACAACCATTTCTGGAACCCGATCATGTTCGCCTGGGCGCCGATGACCATCGGCTGTCTGATTCACGCCGAGCAACCCGTGTTCGCCGACTTCCCGACCTCGTACCACACCGACTGGCAGTGGTGGGACATTCTGGAGAACGCCAAGGTGATCGAGATGCAGCAGACCCCGCGCCAGCTGCGGCCCTTCATCCAGGTGATCGACAGCTTCGACAACAACGAGAAACTCGGCATCGGCTTCGAGGCCCGCGTCGGCGGCGGCAAACTGCTCGTTCTGGCGGTCGACACGAAAAAGAAGATGGACCAGCGCCCCGCCACGCGCCAGCTGCTCGAAAGCATCGACCGCTACGTCCGCAGCGACCGTTTCGCTCCCGAGGTCACACTCGACGAGTCGTTCATCACCTCCTTCATGCGCTAAAACCGCACGATTATGAACAAGATCTGTCTACTGCTCTGCTGCCTGCTGCCCGGCCTGTTCCGGGCAGGGGCGCAGGAGCTGAAAATGACCGAATGCGCCCCTCTGACGCAGATTTACGGCGAGGTCAGCGAGTCCGACGAACTGCTTCCTATGGGCGATGTGGGGGTGGAATTCGGATACGTCCTCTACCAGGCCGCAATCACCGTTCCCGCAGGGGAGGCCGCGCTCGAACTGGAGAACGTGCGGGACTATGCCGCGGTTTACCTCGACGGCGTGTTTCAGGGAACCCTGACCGACAACCGAAAAACGCTGGTCCTGAAGGCAGAAACCGGCCAGCACACATTGCAGCTCTACGTCGAAAACATCGGCCGCATCACCTACGGCCCGGAGATTCTCGACAACTCGAAAGGACTCTTCGGCGAAGCCCGCCTCGGCGGCGAAACGATCGCCGGCTGGACGATCACCCCGCTCGAAGTGCGCGACACCGATCCCGAAACCCTCGAGTTCGAAGCCCTCGGCCCGTGCAACACGCCCTGTTTCCGGCGCGGGCAGTTCGACCGTGCGGCGCACGAAGGAGCCGTTTACCTCGACGTGTCGGGATGGGGCATGGGCGAGGTGTGGATCAACGGCCACTACCTCGGCTCGTTCTGGGACGAGGAGAAACAGCAGTCGATCCTCATTCCGGCCGAAATCCTCGCCGAAAAGGGGAACCGCATCGTGGTTTTCGACCTCAAAAACAACGACCCCGGCGCAACGATGCGCCTCTCGGACAAACCCGTGTTCAAATAACAAGCACAACCTATGAAAAAAATAACCGTTATCGCTCTGCTGCTGGCCGCCGCCCTCGGGGCGCAGGCCCGGAACGGGAGCGGAAAGCCCGCCTACAAGGACGCCGGACGCCCCGTCGAAGAGCGCGTCAGCGACCTGCTGTCGCGGATGACCCTCGAAGAGAAGGTCATGCAGCTCAACCAATACACGCTCGGCCGCAACGACAACGCCAACAACGTGGCCGATCCGGTGGACAAGATTCCCGCCGAAATCGGCTCGCTCATCTACTTCGACACCTCGCCCGGACTGCGCAACCGGCTTCAGAAAAAAGCCATCGAGCAGTCGCGGCTCGGAATCCCCGTGCTGTTCGGCTACGACGTGATCCACGGTTTCCGCACCACTTACCCCATTTCGCTGGCCCAGGCCTGCTCGTGGAATCCCGCACTGGTGAAGCAGGCCGCCGAAGTGGCCGCACAGGAGGCGCGGATGTCGGGCGTCGAGTGGACCTTCTCGCCGATGATCGACGTGGCGCGCGACGGCCGCTGGGGCCGTGTCTCGGAGGGCTACGGCGAAGATCCCTACGCCAACGCCGTCTACGGAGTGGCGGCGGTCGAAGGCTACCAGGGCGACAACCTCGCCGACTCCCGCCGCGTGGCCGCCTGCCTCAAGCATTTCGTCGGCTACGGCGCCTCGGAGGCCGGCCGCGACTACGTCTACACCGAAATCTCGCGTCAGACGCTCTGGGACACCTACATGCCGCCCTACCAGGCGGGCATCGAGGCCGGAGCCGCTACGGTGATGAGCTGCTTCAACGACATCAGCGGAACGCCCGGCACGGCCAATCCCTACATCCTGACCGAGGTGCTCAAGGAGCGCTGGGCGCACGACGGATTCGTCGTCTCGGACTGGGCCGCCATCGAACAGCTGCGCTCGCAGGGCGTGGCCACCGACCGGAAGGAGGCCGCCGAAAAGGCCTTCAACGCGGGTGTCGAAATGGACATGATGAACCGCTGTTACGACGCCCATCTGGCCGCCCTGGTCCGCGAAGGCAAGGTCTCGCAGGAGAAACTCGACGAGGCCGTGCGGCGCGTTCTGCGGCTGAAATTCCGGCTCGGGCTGTTCGAACGCCCCTACACCCCGGAGTCGGAGGAGACGGACCGGTTCCTGCTTCCCGCGAGCCTCGCCGTCGCCGAGCGGCTCGCCGAGGAGTCGATGGTGCTGCTGAAAAACGAGAACAACACGCTGCCGCTGAAAGCCGCCCGCCGCATCGCGGTCATCGGCCCGATGGCGCAGAACCGGCTGCACCTGCTCGGCGCGTGGTCGGCACACGGCCGCGAAGAGGACGCGGTGAGCCTCTTCGCCGGGCTGGAAAACGAATACCGGGGCCGCGCCGAACTGCTCTACGCCCGGGGCTGCGACTTCGACGGCGAGGACCGCTCCGGATTCCGTGAGGCTGTCGCCGCGGCCGCGGCTGCCGACGTGGTGGTCCTCTGCCTCGGGGAGAAAAAGCAGTGGAGCGGCGAGAACGCCTCGCGCTCGACGATCGCGCTTCCCGAAATCCAGGAGCAGCTGGCCGCCGAACTGACCCAGACCGGAAAACCGCTGGTTTTGGTTCTGTCCAGCGGCCGGCCGCTGGAGCTGTGCCGCCTCGAACCCCTCTGCGGGGCCATGGTGCAGATGTGGCAGCCCGGCATCCGGGGCGGAAACCCTCTCGCGGGAATTCTGTCGGGGAGGATCAACCCCTCGGGACGCCTCGCCATGACGTTCCCCCGCTCGACGGGCCAGATTCCGATCTACTACAACCGCCGCCAGAGCGGCCGCACCCATCAGGGCAAATATCAGGACATCCCCAGCACGCCGCTCTATGAATTCGGGCACGGCCTGAGCTATACGACGTTCGAATACGGCGACCTGCGCCCGTCGGCAACCACGCTGCGCCGCGGGGAAAAGACGACGGTCGAGGTCTCCGTGACCAACACGGGCGGCATGGACGGCGCCGAGACGGTTCACTGGTTCATATCGGACCCCGTATGCCGCATCTCACGCCCCGTCAGGGAGTTGAAACACTTCGAGAAACAGCCGATCCGCCGCGGCGAGACCCGCACGTTCCGGTTCGAGATCGACCCCGAAAAGGATTTGAGTTTCACGGACGGCGACGGCAACCGGTTCCTCGAACCGGGCGACTACTTCATCCTCGTAAAGGACAAAAAGGTGAAACTGACGCTGACGGACTGATCCCCGCTCCCATTAAAGGACAGAGCTGTAACCTGAAAAGTTACAGCTCTGTCCGTATCAGGCCGCAGTCACCCAGAGAACGGGACGCCCCGCCGATTCGCAGGAAAGCCGCCCCCTCACAGGCCCTTTGTCCACACGGGTACGGGCTGGGGCGAGGTGGTCGGGCCGAAGACCTTCAGACGACCGTCTTCGGTCACCTCCATCGGGTCGATGAAGACCATGCGCACATCGCCCGTCGGGGCCGTCCGGCCGTGGTAGACGCAGTACATCCCGCCGCCGGGAAGCTTCAACACCATATTGTGCCCCGTTCCCGTGACCTCGCCGCCCTTGTCCGCATTCTTCTCGAGGACCGGATTGTCCGACGATTTCACGAAGGGACCCAGCGGCGAACCGGCCGTAGCATAGCCCACCGCATAATGCTGCCCGCCGTAGAAGTTGGCGGAATACATCATGTAATAGGTCCCGTTTTCCTTGAAGGCGTACGACCCCTCGGTCCAGCGCCGGTTGACCTCTCCGGCGGTGACCGAACGGCTCTCCCACCCGGTTTGCGGGTCGGAGGCAGACTGCGGGGGCGTCAGCAGAGCGACCGGCTCGCCGATGACGCCGCTGAAATCGGGCTTCATCTCCACACCGTACACCCAGCTCTCCTCGATCTCGTCGAAAAGCCCCTTGTCGCGCGCCCACGCCGAAAGCTCGCTTTCGACGGGATGCTTGTAACAGCAGCGCGAATAATAGAGATACACCCGGCCGTCATCGTCCCACAATACGTTGGCGTCGATCACCGGATAGCCGGGATCGAACACCGGACGGTCATACAAGTCGGAAAAGGGACCCGACGGCGAATCGGCAACCGCCACCCCGATGCGGAACGTTTCGAGGTCGCCGTTCGGGTTATGCCGCCAGTTGGCACTGAAAAACAGGTAATAGCGGCCGTTGCGTTCATACACTTCGGGCGCCCAGAAGCAGTCGGTTCCCCATGCCGAGGCATTGCCGTCGTAGACGACATCGCCCTTCTGCCAGGTAACGAGGTCGTCCGAGACGCAGACGCGAAAACCCCGGATGTCGCCGCTCGTTCCGTACATATAGAATTTTCCGTCAGCGGCGTGGAGGATGAACGGGTCGCCGAACGCAACGTCGAGCGGATTACGATATGCAGGCGAGTCGCATCCGAGCAGGATCGCCGGCAGGAAGAAGATGAGCAGTTTTTTCATACAGGTTATTTGAATGGTTTGAATCCGTCGTAAAATGCCATTTGGCGCGTACTCCGACAAAATTATTCGTTTTATCCGATTTTCAGCCATGCCGTCACCCGATGGGCCGCAATTGATCAAAGAGTTATACATTATGGAAATATTTTTCCATTTTGCGCCGGGCCGGACACCTATCTTTGCAGGGTCCGGAGACTCCGAAGCCCGTTCGTCCGCGGCCCTCACCCCCGGTCCCAACCTTAAATCTTACGACCTATGAAACGATTGCTTCCATTAATCGCGACGTTGTTCGCCATCGCCTGCTGTGCGGCGCAAAACCTCCGAAAAGTGCCCCTGGCCGATCCTTTCATCCTGCTTTACGACGGGGTGTATTACGCCTATGGCACAGGCGCCGGAAGCGGCATCGAGGTGTGGACATCCCGCGACCTCTCCACGTGGGAGAGGGCCAAAGGCAACGCCCGCGACGGACTGGCCCTGCACCGCACGGATGTCTGGGGCGAAAAATGGTTCTGGGC
>ENA-UEQL01001316-UEQL01001316.1-human-gut-metagenome-genome-assembly--contig:-NODE-1316-length-17410-cov-6.304852_pt1 | contig 17410 bp, 14 predicted proteins | sample MGYA00242905_ERZ507926 | MGnify/ENA primary metagenome ERZ507926 (study PRJEB26167, sample SAMN06115531) | human gut metagenome | host: Homo sapiens | place: China:Henan | collected 2015-09-09...
TTATTCGTACATTTGCGAAGCATAACCCAAATACAATAACCATGAAATTTATTGGAATTATTCCTGCAAGATATGCATCTACACGCTTCCCCGCCAAACCTTTGGCACTACTGGGAGGCAAACCCGTGATACAAAGAGTTTATGAACAAGTGGCCGGTGTGCTGGACGAAGCTTATGTGGCTACCGACGACGAACGCATCGAAGCGGCTGTAAAGGCCTTCGGTGGAAAGGTGGTAATGACGTCGGTCGACCATAAGAGCGGTACCGACCGTTGCTACGAGGCTTACTGCAAGGTGGGCAGCGGCTATGACGTGGTGGTGAACATTCAGGGTGACGAACCGTTCATTCAGCGTTCGCAGCTGGAAGCTGTGAAGGCCTGCTTTGACGATGCGTCTACACAGATTGCCACACTTGTGAAACCGTTTACGCCTGCCGACGGATTTGATGCGCTGGAAAACGTGAACTCGCCCAAGGTGGTGGTGAACAAGGAGATGAAGGCACTCTATTTCAGCCGTTCCATCATTCCTTACCAGCGTAACCGCGACAAGAAGGAGTGGCTGGCCGGACATACGTATTACAAACATATCGGACTTTATGCCTACCGTGCTCCGGTGTTGAAGGAGATTACATCCCTTCCGCAGTCGTCGCTCGAACTGGCCGAATCGCTGGAGCAGTTGCGCTGGCTGGAGAACGGCTATTCCATCAAGGTGGGCATCAGCGAAGTGGAGACCATTGGTATTGACACGCCGCAGGATCTGGCACGGGCCGAAGAGTTTCTGCGCAATCAGCAGGAGGCACTATGACGCAGCTCGACCGTAGTGTGGCGCCTGCCATTCGTCAGCTGGAGCATTTTTCCATCTTGCAGCCGGAGCTACACCGTATGAAGAACGGTATGCCGTTGTATGTGCTTTCGGCCGGAAACGAAGACGTGATTCGTTTCGACCTGCTGGTGCGTAGCGGACAGCTCGACCAGTCGCAGCCGCTTCAGGCCGTGTTTACCAACCGCATGCTGCGTGAGGGAACGGTGCGCATGACGTCGGGCGAGATTGCCGAACGACTGGATTATTATGGGGCGTGGCTCGACCTTTCTTCTTCTGTGAACTGTGGATTTGTGACACTGTATACACTGACGAAACACCTTGACCGCACCATGGAGATTGTGGCCGGACTGGTGAAGGAGTCTGTGTTTCCGGAAGAGCAGTTCCGCATTATCTGCAACATCAACCGCCAGCAGTTCCTAGTGAACAACCAGCGGGTGGATGTACTGGCCCGCAAGCAGCTGAACCGTTCGCTTTTCGGTACTTCGCATCCGTTGGGACGCTATGCCGAACTGGAGGATTATGAACGCATTCAGGTGGAGGTGCTGAAGGATTTCTATCACCGCCATTATCATTCGGGCAACTGCTCCATGTACGTGTCGGGTAAGGTGACCCCCGAGGTGGTGCGCTGCATCGAACGTCACTGGGGAGAGGCGCCCTGGGGAAATTGTACGGCAGAGAAGGTGGAACGCACGTGGGACATCGTGAAGGATGCCCGCAAACGGGTTCACGTGGAGAAGGAGGATGCCTTGCAGAGTTCGCTCCGCATGGGTGGTTTCTCGCTCGACCGCAAGCATCCTGATTACCTGAAACTGCGTGTGCTGGTTACGCTGTTCGGAGGGTATTTCGGCAGTCGTCTGATGTCGAACATCCGTGAGGATAAGGGATATACCTACGGCATCGGGGCCGGACTGGTGTCTTATCCGGGCACGAGTCTGCTGGTGGTGAGTACGGAGGCGGCCAATGAATACATGGAGTCTGTCATCACGGAAGTGTATCATGAAATGGACTGTCTGCGTCAGGATAAGGTGCCGGCAGAAGAACTGGAGATGGTGCGCAACTACATGCTGGGCGATATGTGCCGTTCGTACGAGGGGGCATTCTCGCTCTCGGATGCCTGGATATTCATCGAAACGGCCGGATTGAAGCCCGACTTTTTTGATGCATCGCTGGCTGCCATTCGTGAGGTGACGTCCGACGAACTGCTTTCGCTGGCTCAGCGCTATTTCTGCAAAGAAAACTTAATAGAGGTAGTGGCAGGTAAAAAAGTATAAACCTTCCGGCTCGTGCAAAAGTAAAAAGACTATTTTTGAGCGGAATTAAAAAAGAGACTAAGAACGTGAGAAAGAACAAACATACATTATTTTTATTTGCCTTGCTGGCATTCAGCTCGGTATCGGCTTCGGCCCAGTTGTCATTGGGATACTACCAGTTTAAGGATGGTTCGGAATATACCGGCGAACTGAAAGGACGCCGCCCGAACGGAAAGGGAAAGACGGTGTTCCGCAATGGCGACGTGTACGAAGGCGAATATGTGAAGGGTAAACGCCAGGGTGAAGGTACCTACACTTTCAGCGACGGAGAAAAGTACGTGGGAGAGTGGTACGAAGACCAGCAGCACGGCAAGGGAACGTATTATTTCATGAACAACAACCGTTACGACGGGATGTGGCACACTGACTACCAGGAGGGTGAGGGTACGATGACCTATTATAACGGGGACTTATATACTGGAACCTGGCATCATGACAAGCGTAACGGACAGGGTACTTATACCTGGAAAGGTGGAGCGGTCTACACCGGCGAATGGAAGAATGACCTGAAGAACGGGAAGGGCACCATGGTGTGGGACGACAAGTCGAAGTATGAAGGCGACTGGAAGGACGGCATGCGTCACGGAAAGGGTACTTTCTACTATACCAACGGCGACAAGTACGTGGGCGACTGGAAAGATGATGTGCAGGATGGAAAGGGTATCTATTATTTCCAGAATGGTGAACGCTACGAGGGGGATTATGCCAACGGTGAACGCACGGGAAGGGGTATCTATACGTATCCGAACGGCGACAAATACGTAGGTCATTTCCTGAACGGACAGCAGGAGGGACAAGGCACGTTCACCTGGGCCAACGGAGCGGTGTACGACGGGCAATGGTCGAAGAACCAGCGCTCGGGTACCGGAAAATACAAGTGGGCCAACGGTGATGAATACGAAGGTCAGTGGAAGAACAACCTGGCCGAGGGAGAAGGTGTGCTTCACATGGCTGACGGTTCTGTCTATACAGGTTCTTTTGTACGTGGAAAGGAAGAAGGAAAGGGTGTGCTGATTGAAAAGGACGGCACTCGCTTTGAGGGCTTCTTCAAGCAGGGAAAGAAAGACGGTTCATTCGTAGAGATGGATGCCAACGGGAATATTGTCCGGAAAGGGACTTTCAGATACGGACGTTTATTGGAGGAGAAAAAATAATGATGGAATTATCCGAACTGACTTTGAAGGTGCGTGAACTGGCTGTAGCCACGGGAGCTTTTATCCGTGAGGAGCGGAAGAAGTTCAGCCGTGAGCGGATTGAGAAGAAGCACGCACACGATTATGTGTCGTATGTCGACAAGGAATCGGAACGAAGAATAGTAGCCTGTCTGCGGGAGTTGCTTCCCGAGGCAGGTTTTATTGCTGAAGAGGGGAGCGGAACTCACACCGACGAGGAGTATTGTTGGCTGGTTGACCCGCTGGACGGTACGACCAACTTCATTCATAACCATGCACCTTATTGTGTGAGCATTGCCTTGCGTAACCGTGAGGAAATCTTGCTGGGAGTGGTTTATGAAGTGTGCCGCGACGAGTGTTTCTGGACTTACAAGGGGGCGCCTGCTTATTGTAATGACCGACAGATTCGGGTGTCGCAGGTAGCTGTACCCGATGAGGCTTTTATGGCTTTCGGTCTTCCGTACGAAACGGAGGCTTACAAGCCGGTATTCAACCGCCTGATAGAAGGCTGCTACGGACATGTGGCAGGCATTCGGGTGGTCGGTGCGGCGGCTGCCGAGATGTGTTACGTGGCCGACGGGCGTTTTGAAGCGCGTGCCGAAGCCTTCACTTGTCCGTGGGATGTGGCGGCAGGTATCTTGCTGGTACAGAATGCCGGAGGAAGGGTGACCGACTTTTCCGGAGGTGATTCATGCTATTCCGGCCGCGAAGTGGTGGCTTCCAACGGAAAGGTGCACGATTTTTTGTTGAATCTGCTGGGATAATGTAAAAAAATATCGTTTTATTCGACAGATAAGAATTAATTTCGTAAGTTTGTGTGACTCAAAAGTAAAGAATATGGATATACCGGGCATATTGGATTTCCTGAAAGTACTGGCGGCAAACAACAACCGGGAGTGGTTTCAGGAACATAAAGCGGAATATTTGAGTGTGCAGGCAGACTTCGAGGAGTTGCTGGCAGGGGTGATTGCCCGCCTTTCGCCATGGGATGAAAGTGTGGCGCACGTCCTTCCGCGTGACTGCACGTATCGCATCTACCGGGATGTCCGTTTTTCTTCCGACAAGTCTCCTTATAAGACCCACATCGGAGGGTATATCAATGCAAGGGGAAAGAAATCCAATCACTGTGGTTATTATCTTCATCTGGAACCGGGCAACTGTATGCTGGCCGGAGGAAGTTGGTGCATGCCTGCCGATATGTTGCGGGCGGTGCGTCAGTCGGTGTGCGACCGCATTGATGAGTATCGTGCCATTGTGGAAGATCCGGCTTTCAAGGAGTATTTCCCGGTGGTAGGCGAGTCGCATCTGAAGACGGTGCCCAAGGGATTTCCGAAGGATTTTCCTTATCCGCAGTACATCCGTTGCAAGGATTTTACGGTGGCCTGCCGGGTGGAAGATGAGTTCTTTTCCCGTCCGGACTTTATGGAACGGATTATCGACGTGTTTCGCCAGCTGAAACGCTTTGCCGATTTTACAAATGAAACGATAGATGAGTTTGAATAAAATATTAACGACTTAAAACTGAAAGAATATGGTTATTGACAAATTGGAAAATTTGGAAAAATATGTGTCACTGAATCCTTTGTTTGCAGAGGCTGTAGCTTTCCTGAAGGCAACTGACTTGCAGGCACACGAAGTGGGGAAGGTAGTGCTGAAGGAAGGTGAACTGATGGTGAATTTTGCAGATGCACGTCCGAAGACAAAGGAAGAAGCGCGTCTGGAAACACACAATGATTTCATCGACATCCAGATTCCATTGTCGGGGGTGGAAGTAATGGGCTATATGCCGCGTACGGATTTGCCTGAAGCTGCTTACAATGCAGAAAAAGATATTACCTTCTATGAAGGACTGGCTACTGACTACCTGACCGTAAAGCCGGATATGTTTGCTATTTTCTTCCCGGAAGACGCACATGCACCGGGCGTAACTCCCGACGGAGTGAGAAAAGTGATTGTAAAAGTACGTGTCAAATAATTTCTAATTACTAATACTATGGACAAGGCATTGAATATCATAAAGAATGATCCGTGGCTGGAACCATATGCCGACGCTATCAACGGCCGTCATCAGCATGTGGTAGAAAAAGAAAAGGAACTGGTAGGAAAGAAGACATTGTCGGATTTTGCTACCGGACACATGTATTTCGGTTTGCACCGCACTGACAAGGGATGGACTTTCCGTGAATGGGCGCCGAATGCGACGGAAATCTACCTGGTGGGCGATTTCAACGACTGGCAGGAGAAGCCGGCTTTCCGCATGAAACGTGTGCGCAAGACGGGCAACTGGGAAATCAATCTGCCGGAAAAGGCCATGAAGCACGGCGACTTGTACAAGCTGAAAGTGTACTGGGAAGGTGGATGCGGTGAACGTATTCCGGCGTGGGCTACCCGCGTAGTGCAGGATGAACAGACCAGGATTTTCAGTGCACAGGTATGGAATCCGGAGAAACCGTATAAGTTCAAGAAAAAGACCTTTACGCCTAATGTGGCTCCGCTGATGATTTACGAATGCCACATCGGTATGGGACAGGATGCGGAAAAGGTTGGTACGTACAATGAATTCCGTGAGAATGTACTGCCGCGAATTGCGAAGGACGGATACAACTGTATTCAGATTATGGCCATTCAGGAACATCCTTATTACGGAAGTTTCGGCTATCATGTGTCCAGCTTCTTTGCTCCTTCTTCACGCTTCGGTACACCGGAAGAACTGAAACAGCTTATCGACACGGCACACCAGATGAACATTGCCGTGATTATGGATATCGTACACTCACACGCCGTGAAGAACGAGGTAGAAGGACTGGGCAACTTTGCCGGTGATCCTTGCCAGTATTTCTATCAGGGCGGACGTCGTGAACATCCGGCATGGGATTCGCTCTGCTTTGACTATGGCAAGAACGAGGTGATTCACTTCCTGTTGTCTAACTGTAAGTACTGGTTGGAAGAGTTTCATTTCGATGGTTTCCGTTTCGATGGGGTGACTTCTATGCTTTATTACAGTCACGGACTGGGTGAGGCTTTCTGCAACTATGGTGACTACTTCAACGGTCATCAGGATGACAATGCCATCTGTTACCTGACGCTGGCCAATCGGCTGATTCATGAAGTGAATCCGAAGGCCATTACCATTGCCGAGGAAGTATCGGGTATGCCGGGACTGGCTGCTCCGTTCGAAGACGGAGGTTACGGCTTCGATTACCGCATGGCCATGAACATTCCTGACTATTGGATTAAGATTATCAAGGAACGTCGCGATGAGGACTGGAAACCGTCCAGCCTGTTCTGGGAAGTGACTAACCGCCGCAAGGATGAAAAGACCATCTCTTACTGCGAAAGCCACGACCAGGCACTGGTGGGTGACAAGACCATCATCTTCCGCCTGATTGATGCCGACATGTACTGGCACTTCAAGATTGGCGACGAGAATGGAGTGGTGGAACGAGGCATTGCCCTGCACAAGATGATTCGTCTGCTCACGGCTTCTACCATCAACGGAGGTTACCTGAACTTTATGGGTAATGAATTCGGTCATCCGGAATGGATTGACTTCCCGCGCGAAGGCAACGGATGGTCATACAAGTATGCACGCCGTCAGTGGAACCTGGTTGATAATCCGGATTTGTGCTATCATTACCTGGGCGACTTCGATGAGGCGATGGTCAAGCTGATTCGCAGTGTGAAGAACATCCAGAAATCGGATGTCATCGAGGTATGGCATAACGATGGTGACCAGATTCTGGCATACCGCCGCAAGGATTTGGTGTTTGTGTTCAACTTCAACCCGACCCGTTCGTTTGCCGATTATGGCTTCCTCGTACCGAGAGGTGCCTACGACGTGGTTCTGAACACAGACAACAAGCAGTTTGGTGGATTCGGCTTCTCAGACGACAGTCTCCGCCACTTCACCTGTGCCGACCCGCTTTATGCAAAAGACAAGAAAGAATGGCTGAAACTGTATGTGCCGGCCCGTTCTGCAGTTGTATTAAAACGAGTGAAAGATTGAATTGATATTGTATGAGTGATTACACAAATGCATTTTATAAGAAGACTGCACGCATCATGATTGCTGTATGCGGTCTTCTTTTTTCTCTGTTTAGTTTTGTATATCTTTATGTGTTCCAGCGCGATGTGCTGGAAGCTCTTCATTTCTCGCTGGCACATGGAAAGACTACCTTTGCTCCGATGGCCAGCGCGCTGGTCATTACGCTGATTCTGCTGTTGCTGCGCTGGGGAGTAAACAGTCTGCTTGGGCTGAAGGGAAGGGTACGTGCCCTGGCGTATGTGCCGTCCTTTCTGGTGCTTTGTGCCCTGACGGATGTAGGGCGTGGAGTGTATATCTCCGACTACCATACTCCGTGGACCTGGCTGTTGCCTTTACTGGTGTTGCTGTTTGTGGGAATCGGTTACTGGTTGCGTGGAGTTTTTCGCGTACAGCTGAATCACGAAGGAAGTCTCTGGGGACTGGTCAACAGTAATCTGGCTGTCTTGTTGGGGTTGTGTCTGCTGACAGTGTGTGTGGGTAGTACCAACCGGCAGTTTCATCATGAGCTGGAGGCGGAACATTACCTGCGAGCCGGGGAGTATGACAAGGTGCTACGTGTAGGGGAAAAATCATTGGAGGCCAGCCGTACGCTGACCGCCTATCGTGCCGTGGCCTTGTCGCACTTGGGAAAGATGGGCGACAAGCTGTTTGCTTATCCGCAGTATTACCGTTCCGACGGGTTGTTCTTTGAAACGGATTCTCTGCACACGCTCCGTTATACGAACGATTCCATTTATTACCTGCTGGGAGCACGTCCTTATGAGGGAGAAGACCGCATGGTATTCCTGCGGAACATCTGCTACAAGGGAACGGGAAAATATACCTCGCTGGATTATTACCTTTCTGCCTTGCTGCTTGAAAAGAAACTGGACAGTTTCGCACAGGCCGTTCCCGATTTCTATTTGCCGGAAGATACCTTGCCGCGTTATTACCGGGAAGCTCTGACGCTGTATCATGTTCAGCGGAATGATACTGTATCTTTGCGTGCAGACAGTCTGACTTTAGATCGTTTCAAGGCTTACCAGACCTTGCAGCAGAAAGAGGGTTCTCCGCTGGAAGAACGCAACCGTATGCGTCGCGAGTTTGGCGATACCTACTGGTGGTACTATGATTATCAGGAATAAAAAACATTTGTGTGGAGATAAAAAATTAAGAGAGGCTGCCGGGGAAATGCAGCCTCTCTTATTTTTTAAAGAACAAACGCTTTTGCCCTTACAGCTGATATTTTCACAAATACCAATACTGTTCTTATCTATTACTATGAAAAATATCTTTATAACATCCGGTTCACTTGGGTTGTTCAGAGAAAAATGTAGTTTTAACACTTGTTTTGATTCTGTTTCTATCGTTTACATATTTCCTTGAAGTCACAATAAGTGCACCGGTCTTCTTCTTCCGTCTGACTGAAACTCAGGTCGGGATTGAAAATCTCTTCCAGGAGTGCCTGCAGGCGGGTTCTGAACTCTTCTTCCAGCAATGAAAAGTCTTCCACGGGAGTAGTTTTGTTATACGATTCCTTGAGCTGGACGACGGGCGAGTAATCTTCTGCCGCAGCTCGGTGAATGTAGAGCAGGGCAGGAGCTGCCTTCCGGTCATCATTCCGTTCACGCAGTTTCCGGCATACGATGGCGGCATACAGGAAAGTCTGGAACACGTAATTGGAACGTTTGGGGCCGGGTGTGAACAACGATTCTACGCTGGGCGGGGTGTCGGCCTTGCCTCCCGTTTTGTAGTCCACAATGCGGAGCACGTTGTCCTTGCTGTCCATGCGGTCGATAATTCCCCCCATGCGCGAGCGGATGGCTCCCTTGGGCGTCTGTATCTCTACGTCCTCCATGACCCGTTGTTCGGAGCCCACGAAGGTAAAGGGAGCGTGGCGCAGGTCGTTGCGAAGCAGTTGCTGAATGTAGCGCAGAATCACGGCGGAATTGATGAGCTGTACCCCGTTGTATTCTGGACGCTCGTCGGCAGGGAGGTGGAAGAACAGTTCCTTGAACCCGTTGTCCACGTAATTCTGTAGTTTCACTTCTTCCTGGAGCAGGGCTTCCAAGGTGTCTTTGCTGATGACTTTTCCGTGTGCCGTGAGCTCCTTGTAGATGTGTTCGGCAGCGTAGTGGAAGATGCTTCCGAATTTGGCCGAGTCGATTTCCGCACTCACCTCTTCGGGGGCTGCCAGTCCTGCTACGTACTTATAGTAAAACTTCAGCGGACAGTCCAGGTAGCAGTTCAGGGCTGACGGGGAAAGAAGGGCTTTCGGATTTACCCGCACGTCGAACACGCTCTGCATCCGTTTCATGATGTCGGGCGACTTGGGGATACAGATGGGTGAGGAAGCAATGGGCGACTGTTCTGCCTCCAGTTGTTTCCGCTGTACGGGATAGCCCCACTCAATCAGCAGCTGGAGCATGAAGCGCGACATCTCTCCCCGGTTCATGCCGTCGCTCACCGTGTTGTAGAGTAACGTAGCCTTCTCTGCCCGTTGCAGCAGGCGGTAGAAATAGTAGGCATAGACTGCAATCTTGTGGTCGATGGTTGTCATACCGAACGCCTTGCGCAGGTTATAGGGGATGAACGAAGCATCACCGCCTGCCTTGGGCAACTGACCTTCGTTGACCGACAGCAGAATGACGTGGCGGAAATCCAGGTTACGTGTTTCTAGTACTCCCATCACCTGCATACCGATGGCCGGCTCTCCGTGGAAAGGAATGCTGGCTGTCGACATGACGCGTACCAGCAGGCGGTGGAAGGTGGCAGGTTGTACCTCCAGGTCCTTGCTTTCAAGCAGGGCATGGAAGCGGTTGACCATGGTGAAGCTTTTGAACAAGGCTTCGCGATAGAGCTGGTCGAGGGCATTGCTGGTGGAAGCTGCCTGCTTGCGATACAGCTGCGCCACCTGCTTCAAGATATCGGCCAGCCGCTTGCACAACTCCAGGTTGTGGCTGCACGGTTTGAACAGCAGCGACAAGGCCTCGTCCCGTTCCAGTTCCGAGGGCATGGGATAGAAGCGGTTCTTCTCCGTCAGTTCCTTTTCCAGCGGAGCGGCTTCTCCGGAAAGCAGTTGCGTGTACGGATGCTTCAGCACGCTGATGACTTCGGCAAACTGGTAGCGTCCGCTGCGGGAATTGTAGCCCGCAATGTGCAGTTCCAGCAACGTCTTTACGAAGCTGTAGGCCGGTGTCTGCGAGAGCGGGAAACCCATGGTGATGTTGATGTGGCGCACGTTGTCCGGCAGTGAGTGAAGTACAGGTTGCAGCATGGCCTCGTTGCAGAGCACCACGGCCGTTTCCTTTTCGTTCTCCGTCAGGTTCTCCCGAATCCATTGCGGCAGGTAACGTGCCTGTCCGTTCTCCGTAGGCGATTCGATGAAGGTAATTTTCTTCGGATGGTTCAGGTGGTCGAACAGGGAAGGCGGCAATTCCGAGGGGAAATTCTTCAGGTTGCGGCGGATAAACTCGCCTGCCTCGTGCGGATGCTTGTTCAGGTAGAAGGTATCGTAGTCCCAGTAGAACAGGGCCTTTCCTGCCTCGTGCAACTTGCTGAACAGGGTTTGTTCCACCTTATTCAGCACGTTGAATCCCACGAACACATATTTGTCGTAGGGAAACTGCTGTACGTCCATAGTCTCTGTCACCTCGCGGTAGAGCATTCCTTCGTAGGCGATGCCCTGCTCGCGGAGCAATTTCTTGTATTGCGTATAGATGTCGCCCAGCACGTCCCACAATGAGATGAAACGTCGCTTCAGTTCCGTGACCTGCTCGATGGAGAAATTACGGAAAAACTGACTTAATGCTTCCTTCTGTCCTTCCTCCAGGAAGTCATATTCGCCCGTCAGCTTGTTTAGGTCCTTCAGGTTGCTGAACAGCGCCTTGGTGTCGGCCATGTTCTTGTCAGCATCGTCAAAGTCGCTGATGAGCATCTCGCCCCAGAAGTAGAATTCGTCCAGGGTTTCCTCCGTTACCTTAAAATTAAATTTACTTTTAAAATTTTCAAAACATTCTTGACAAATCCAATTAGTTTGTCCTGTTTTCGAATTAAAATAACAATATCCTCCCGAAACACAATCCTCCTCTAAATTTTGTAAATTTGAAATTTTTTTCCAACAAAATTCGCAGTGTTCATGGTCATTTTTTTTTTTGAAGGTAAAAACTTCTTAAAAACAAAAACTTTTCCATCCAAATGACCATTATATCCCGAAAGTCTCCAATCATCATTATTTGTTTTTTTCATATATCCTATTTCCTTTTCCTAAAAAATCTATATAACCTCCACCAAACTCCATTCGAATCTCTCCAATCCCAATGTGGTTTAATTGGAGCTGGATGTTGTAAATCCGGACGTAAAGATTGGCCTGTATTTGGATTATAGTAATTAGCTTTGGGATTTGCCCTATTTTGAAAACCATCAGGAATTTTATTAGGATTATTACCCGGATATCTTGGATTAAACTTCATATAAACATTACCTAATATTGTCCCAATTGATGAAGTAACATTTAATCCTATATACAATCCATCATATAAATTTCCCCCCATCCAGTTGCGTACTTCATTTTTACCAATTGTTCCAGACACAATTTCATTTAAGCCAAATGCCATTGTTCCTATTCCTGCTAATATTAAAGCACCTCCAATAATCCACCCCATTGGCCCAAAACTTAATAGCCCAATACCTGTATGTATAGCACTTCCACCATTAATCATAGAGCTTATGCCACCAGCTATTTGCACTCCAAAAATCTCAGAAATGCCCCAACTCACTAATGTTCCAATTGCAAAACTAATTAACAATGTGCTGATTGCAAAATGCCCAGTCGGATCAAAATATAAAATGGGATTGTTGCGACAGTAAGAATAGAGATTGCAGCCCTCAGGAATATTAAATCCGGATTCTATGCCGACCGACGGTACGTCGGCGTTTAGGAAACGACCTGTGGTGTAGTCGTAGAAACGGGTTGTAAGGTAGTATAGCCCTATACACGAAACCATGTAATAGCCTCTGTACCTGAAAGGGTTGAGTGAACCTACTCCGTCCGTGTCAAGCATGAGGTAGCATGTCCCCCAAGCGTCGTAGGCATACTCCGCTTTCTTCACTCCGTTTTTGTCGTAGATTTCCGTCACGTCTCCGAAAATGTTTCTGCGGAAGAAATATTGGTTCCCGTCTACAAACATTCCGCAGATCCCGTCTGCGTCATAACAGTATTTTATGTTCTTTACTTCGTTTGTCAAAAGCGTCCCGTCTATATTCGTCACTTTTTCAGACAGGATTCTGTCTCCGTCTCGCGTTATTTCTTTGCTGTATACGTTGGTCGCTACGGCTCCGCCCCAGATTACATAATTCTGAACTTGCATTATACCGGTGAGCATTCCGTTGCCGTCGTAACTCAAATCCGTATATTTCGTGTCCGATTCGGCATACTTGACCGGTCTTTTTCCCTCCCAGGTCAACGTACTGTCCTTGTACTTTGTAGGGTTGCCCGAGCTGTCGTAGGCAAAAGAGCTTGTTCCGTAGCTGCCCCAGCTTGTGAGTTGGTCTTTCCAGTAAGAATCGCCGTAGCCGTAGTCCCGGCTGGACACCAACGCTCCCGTTGAGGGGTTGTACTCCTCTTTCCTGGTTATGTTTCCTCCGTTGTCGTAGGTATAACGCCATTCGCTGCCTATTGCCAAATTTGTCTCTTTTGTCAGTCTGTTTAGGCTGTCGTACTCGTAACTTATGTTTTTGCCCGTGTCAAACACGTTCTTTATTTCGGTAAGTTAAAAGTAATAATTATATCTCCGTTATTTACTTGCATGGAATTAACTTAAACAGCCAAACTTCCGCCGTATATGCAAGGCACTAAATATATTCCAATTGAAATTGCCAAACACCAATTACTTGACAAAATAGGCTCAAAAACATCGGGAAATATCCATAGCAAGAAATACATTATTATTGCAACAAGAAATATTATGAAATGGATTATTACCGGAATTATCTTTATATACAGTAAAGGATTGTCATCAGTATCCTTAAACGGTAATTTTCTCAAAACAGAATTCGGTTTGACATAGCCTTTTTTAGGCCCGTTTCGACCGCGCCTGTTTGCCAAATCATTGAACCTCCAACCCGCTCTGCCGTCGATTTGAGTCAATATACTTATAACCAACCCAAAAAACGAAAAAATAAGCAACGAAAATAAGCAAAAATAATACATAATATTACCTCATTGCAAAAAATCCAATAATCGGTTTAAACCTAAGGAAATCAAACCGCTCGAAGCTGTTGTTGCCCATATGGTTATTACACTTTTAGTAAAGTTTTTAGTTACAATTGAATTTATTGCCGTATTTATTGCCTTTCTATACAGTCTATTCACCGATACCATTTGTTTGCTATTGGCTCCGTACCTCTGCGCTGTGGTAATCAAGGCTCTCACTCCTTGGTCGGCGCGTCCATCGAGCTTGTCGGCAATCACTTTCATGTTTCTTGCTCCGGCTTTGCTTAAATAACCGGAAATTACTCCCAAGCCGGTTGCAATCAAAGCTCCGCTCCAAGTCATGTCTTCACCGTGCAAAATGCAACTCACTGCATATTGCCCGAAACCGGACGCTCCTCCTGCCAACATCGAACCCCAAAGCGGTATACCGCTGGCTGCCAGCAAAACCGAACCCGCCGCCAACGCTCCGTCAATCAAAGCCTGCCATACTTCTTCAACCCCTGATTGATAATGATAACGATGAAGCAGGCTGCCAGGTTCATCAGGAAAGGAGACATGCCGATAGCAAGCGAATCGAATACAATCTTACGTTTCAGACGGAATATCCCCCGGTGGAAATGCAACAGCTCGTCCTTATTGCTGAAAAGCTTGAACTGCCACGTCAAAGAGATGACTTGCGCCACAATGGTAGCGACGGCAGCGCCACGTATGCCCCAGCCGAAACCATAGATAAACACCGGGTCGAGTATGGTATTGATAACCACCGTGGCTATGGTGGCATACATCGCCTTCTGCGGATGCCCTGAAGAGCGTAGCACTGCATTCAGCCCCAGATAGAGGTGCGTAACGGCATTTCCCAAAAGGATAATCTGCATATAATCCCTGGCGTAGCCCACCGTCTGGTCACTGCCTCCGAAGAAATAGAGAATCGGGTCGAGAAAGAGCATGACAATGATGATAAAGGCCACTCCCAGCACCATGTTCAGCACAAAGACATTGCCCAGCACACGCTGTGCCGTGTCATAATCCCTCTGCCCCAGCTTGACGGAAATCAGTGTAGAGGCTCCCACACCCACCAGCGAGCCGAACGCCGCAGCCAGATTCATCAACGGGAAAGTCAACGCCAATCCCGAAATAGCCATCGTCCCAACGCCGTGACCGATGAAGATACTGTCTACCATATTATATAAAGAGGATGCCGTCATTGCGATGATTGCCGGAACGGCATATTGCATCAAGAGTTTACCTATACTTTCCGTCCCCAACGCCGAGGGAGTCTTTTGTCCTGCCATATTATATACCTATTTCTTTTTAGCGGGTGCAAAGGTACTCTTTTTTTAAAACAGAACAGCAGAAAAAACACCTTAAACCTGCACACTATGCGGATGATTTATGCTATCTTTGCGATTCAATGATAAATCATAAGATATGATTACCATAATCATACCGTATGATTGATATAATCATACCGTATGATTGGCACATTCATACCGTATGAACCATGCCTGACCTACCGGTTGAGCCGGACACATAATAACAACAAGCCCCCATGGCATTCTATAAGAAAGTAAAACAGAAAGGCGACGACAAATGGCACCCAAGAGCCGTCACCAAAGGACATCCCTATACAACGGATGAAATAGCCCGATTATTGTCGGAAATGTCTACGGTAACCCCGGGAGATACTTATGCAGTATTAATGAACCTTGGTGAAGTGCTGGGCAAGCTGATGAGCTCGGGACACTCCGTAAAGCTAAAGGGCATCGGGACGTTCTACTACACCTGCCGTTCGGAAGGCACCGGGGTAGACACCCCAGAAGAAGTGAGTCCGGCGCAAATCACTGCGGTGCAGATACGCTTCATCCCCGAATACTACCGCGGGCAATGCGGACAAGTGACGGAACGCACCCTCCTCTCCCCGCATATCGAATGGGTAGATACCGAAGGAGAGGATTAATGTCACTCCCCGTTCCCTATATTTCAAGGAAAAAGGTTCGCTATCTGAAAAATGTTTCGTACTTTTGTACCCAAATTGAGTGAAATATAGCGAAATGAACGTATTAGAACTAAGTGAACAAGAAATCATTCGTCGCAACAGCATGAATGAACTTCGCGCGATGGGCATTGAGCCTTATCCCGCAGCAGAGTATGTAACAAATGCTTTCTCTACCGATATTAAAGCTGAATTCAACGACGATGCAGAGCCTCGCCAAGTGTCCGTTGCCGGACGTATCATGAGCCGCCGTATCATGGGTAAAGCATCTTTCATCGAATTGCAGGACTCCAAAGGACGCATCCAGGTATATATCACCCGCGATGACATCTGCCCGGACGAGGACAAGGAGATGTACAACACCGTGTTCAAACGTTTGCTCGATTTAGGCGACTTCATCGGTATCGAAGGATTCGTATTCCGTACCCAGATGGGCGAAATCAGCATCCATGCCAAGAAGCTGACCGTACTTGCAAAGAGCATCAAGCCCCTGCCTATCGTGAAATATAAGGATGGTGTGGCTTACGACTCTTTCGAGGACCCCGAACTGCGCTACCGTCAGCGTTATGTAGACCTTATCGTAAACGACGGCGTGAAAGAAAAATTCCTGAAGCGTGCCACCGTCATCAAGACCATGCGTGCCGTGCTGGATGAAGCCGGCTACACGGAAGTGGAGACGCCGATTCTTCAATCCATCCCCGGTGGAGCAAGCGCCCGTCCGTTCATCACCCACCATAACTCTCTGGATATGGACCTCTACCTGCGTATCGCCACCGAGCTTTACTTGAAGCGACTGATTGTGGGCGGATTCGAAGGTGTATATGAAATAGGCAAGAACTTCCGTAACGAGGGTATGGACAAGAACCATAACCCGGAATTCACTTGTATGGAGCTGTACGTGCAGTACAAGGACTACAACTGGATGATGAGCTTTACGGAGAAATTGCTGGAACGCATCTGTATCGCCGTAAACGGCTGTACAGAAACCGAGATAGACGGCAAGACCATCAGCTTCAAAGCTCCCTACCGCCGTCTGCCCATCCTGGAAGCCATCAAGGAAAAGACCGGATACGACCTCGAAGGAAAGAGCGAGGACGAAATCCGCCAGGTGTGCAAGGAACTGAATATGGAGATTGACGACACCATGGGCAAGGGTAAGCTGATTGATGAAATCTTCGGCGAATTCTGCGAAGGTACTTTCATACAGCCCACTTTCATCACCGATTATCCCGTAGAGATGAGCCCGCTGACCAAGATGCACCGCAGCAAGCCGGGACTGACCGAACGCTTCGAGCTGATGGTGAACGGCAAGGAACTTGCCAACGCTTACAGCGAGCTGAACGACCCGATAGACCAGGAAGAACGCTTCAAAGACCAACTCCGCTTGAGCGAAAAGGGAGACGACGAAGCGATGTTCATCGACCAGGACTTCCTGAAAGCATTGCAATACGGTATGCCTCCCACATCGGGCATCGGTATCGGCATCGACCGTCTGACCATGTTAATGACGGGCGAATCCTTTATCCAAGAAGTGCTTTTCTTCCCGCAGATGCGTCCGGAAAAGGTTATCCCCAAAGATGCTCCTGCACGATACACGGAACTGGGCATCCCAGAAGATTGGGTAGCCGTAATCCAGAAGGCCGGCTACAACCTGGTGAGTGACATGAAAGATGTGAATCCGCAAAAACTCCACATGGACATCTGCGGTATCAACAAGAAATATAAATTGGAACTGGCAAACCCGACCGTAAACGAAGTTGCTGACTGGGTCGGAAGAATTAAGAATTAAAAATTAAAGAATTAAATAGGCAAGATTAAAGATAAGAGGAGGAGGAAGGTACTCCTTTCCCCTCTTTTAATTTTTAATTTTTAATTA
>ENA-UEQL01001320-UEQL01001320.1-human-gut-metagenome-genome-assembly--contig:-NODE-1320-length-17397-cov-10.006928_pt1 | contig 17397 bp, 16 predicted proteins | sample MGYA00242905_ERZ507926 | MGnify/ENA primary metagenome ERZ507926 (study PRJEB26167, sample SAMN06115531) | human gut metagenome | host: Homo sapiens | place: China:Henan | collected 2015-09-09...
GCAGATACAGGCAATATTATGCCGCCGAAGACTACTTGGTTTGAACCGAAACTGCGTTCGGGACTGGTGATTCATAAGTTAGATTAAAAAATATCTGTAAGATGATGCGAAAATCATTGTTGATAGGGACTATATCAGTAGATGTGACGCTTGATTGATGTAGAAAAAATAGTGACGGGATATGCCCGGGATAGTGACGGTATCGTTGTGGTATACCGTCACTATTTTTATTGGATAGCGTCACTATTTTTAATTCCCCCAACTGCCTATCATCGATAAGTGGAACATTAATATTTCCAAATGATAGATTGACTTTTCTCATTAAAGCCGTATCTTTGCAACATGACTGCTGAAGATACTTATAAAACCATCATTGAGCCTTCCGAAGGTATTTATACGGAAAAACGAAGCAAGTTCATTGCTATAGCCCTTCCTGTGCGTACTCTCGATGAGATAAAGATGCATCTTGAAACGTATCAGAAAAAGTATTATGATGCACGGCATGTATGCTATGCTTATATGTTGGGAGCTGCGCGAAAGGATTTCCGTGCCAATGACAACGGAGAACCTTCCGGAACAGCGGGTAAACCTATTCTCGGACAGATAAACTCGAATGAACTGACGGATATACTGATTATAGTAGTTCGTTATTTTGGAGGAATCAAGTTGGGGACAAGTGGATTGATTGTTGCTTACAAGGCCGCTGCTGCCGAAGCGATTGCTGCCGCTACTATTATAGAAAAGACGGTAGATGAGGATGTGACGGTAATGTTTGAATATCCTTTTATGAATGATGTCATGCGCATTGTGAAAGAAGAGGAACCGGAGATTCTTAATCAGTCGTATGACATGGATTGTAGCATGACATTGCGGATTCGTCGTTCGATGATGCCTAAGTTGCGTGCACGTTTGGAGAAGGTGGAGACAGCGCGGATTCTTGATGATGAGAATATTTTGTAGGTAAGATTGTACGCAAAAGAACTACTCGCAAACTTTGTCGCATAGCATTCGGCATTCAGGATATTGATCAGAAGCAGATTGCCTACAATATCGAAGACATCACCGATAAGAATGATTGGATTGCCATCATTCATGCAGACGGAAACGGATTGGGACAGATTGTACAAGAGTTTGGTGATAAACCAGAAGGGTTTAAGCAGTTCTCCAAGGATTTGGACAAGAACACCAAAGCCGCAGCCGTTAGTGCATTTGAATACATCCGCCAAATTTACACATGGGGGGACATTATTCCTATCCGCCCATTAGTATTGGGTGGTGATGATTTTACGGTTATCTGCCGTGCGGACTTGGCATTAGATTATGTAATCAAGTTCATCGAGGAGTTTGAGAGCAAGAATAAGTTCAAGGGCGAAAAGAAAACCTATGAACTTACTGCTTGCGCCGGTATTGCTTATATCAAGTCGTCTTTCCCATTCTACTATGGGTACGAATTGGCAGAATCGCTTTGCTCGGCAGCCAAGAAAGATACTAAGAAGTTCAACCAAGAATGCCCTGCATCGTGTATCCAGTTCCATAAAGTACAGGACAGTTTTGTAGAAGACTATCAAGACATTGTAAAGCGCGAGTTGCACCCGACGAAAGATATTTCGTTCAAGTTCGGACCATATTATTGTAGCGACCAAAATAAACCTGCCGGCAGATGGAGCGTGGCAGAATTGAAAGATGCTGCCAGTAAGTTGGTTTCCGAGGAGAAAGAAGGGAATGCTATCAAGTCGCATATCCGCCAATGGCTGACGCTTATCCACGATGGGCAGACGGGTAAAGCAGGCCAAAAACTATGGCGAATGAAAGAGTTGTATCGCGGATCTAGGAAATGGTTAGATTTGATAAATAAATTGACCGATAACAAGGTAATGCGTAAGGAAAAGGATGACAACAATAAAGATATAGATGTTACCTATTATCCCGCATACGATGTGTTGGTACAACACACTATTAATACACAAGTAACGAAAGAAAAGGAGAAAACGAAATGAAGACAATAAAGTATCAAATCCAATTCCATTCCTATTGGCATTGTGGGAGTGGATTGGCAGCAGGTGCCGGTGTGGATGCGCTGGTGGTAAAAGATGCCAAAGGACTGCCTTTTGTACCCGGCAAAACCATCAAAGGCCTGCTGCGCGAGGCAATGGAGGAACTACACGCCTTTGATACAGAAAGTAACAAGTACAGTAATGAAGATTTTGTTGCATTGTTCGGTTATTTTGATGAGGATACCAAAGAGCATACAGCCGCTACAGCCTTTTTCAGCAATGCAGAGTTAACAAAGGACGAACAAGAGGCTATCGTCAACGAAAAATTGCAAGAGCACTTGTACAAGGCGGTTTCCTCTACGGCTATCGATGTGGTAAAGGGTATTGCCAAAGAGCATAGTCTGCGTAAGATAGAGGTGGTGGTGCCTTGCGAGTTGTATGGCAAGATATACAATGTACCCGATAATATAGCAAAAGAACTGACCCGTGCTATGGGGTTCATCAAGACAATGGGAACGAACCGCAACCGTGGTCTCGGACGCTGCACTATTAAAAAGGAGGAAATACTATGAAAGTACTAAAATACAAGGTTGAGTTACAGACCGACATCATTCTCAATCAGAAAGCCGCTACTGAAGGTGCAAACACAACGCTGGACTTTATTCCGGGAGGTTGTTTTTTGGGCGTAGTGGCACGAAAAATCTACGAGGAGAACAACACACAAAGCCTCACTATTTTCCATAGCGGGAAAGTGCGTTTTGGCGATGCACATCCCGCCAATGGGGAGGTGCGCACCTTGCGTGTACCTGCGATGATGATGCACCCAAAGTTGAACAAAGAGGAGTATTACATTAGTGCTGCTATACATCCTAAGGATGATGCAGCCCAAAAGGAACTGCGCGAACTGCAACTCAAACAGTGTCGGACAGGTTTTTATGATTTTAGTCAGAATCCCGCCCTTGAGGTTGAAGCCGAAACATCCTTCGCCATCAAAAGTGCATACGACAAGGAGAAACGCACTTCGCGCGAAGGAAAGATGTATGGCTATGAGTCTTTGCGCAAAGGGCTGACGCTCTATTTTGAGGTGGAAGTGGAGGATGAGGCGTTGGCAGAAACCATCGGCAAAGCCCTTGTTGGTACCAAGCATATCGGGCGTTCTCGCTCTGCACAATATGGGTTGGTGAAGATACAGCCATACGGCTTTCAGGCCATTGACGCTACAAAGTGTCCTAGCAAAGACGAAATATATGTCTATGCCGACGGGCGACTGATATTCCTTGATGCTAACGGATTGCCTACTTTCCGACCGACGGCAAAAGATTTGGGTATTGGAAATGGTAAAATAGATTGGCAAAAATCACAGGTGCGTACCTTCCAATATGCGCCGTGGAATGCCACACGCCAATGTTTTGATACCGATCGATGTGGTATAGAGAAAGGTAGTGTATTGGTGGTTAAATGCACAGGCGATACACCTACCATTTCGCCCCGATATGTCGGTTCTTATCAAAATGAGGGTTTCGGCAAGGTGCTGTATAACCCGGCATTCTTGGAAGCGGCAGCAAACGACCAATATGGCAAAGCGGTATATCAGTTGAAAAAGAAAGAGAAGGAGGAAGGGCAAGAAACGACTACTGCTGCAACTGCGACAAAAGCAGAAGAAACGACATTGCTCAAATACCTGCGTTTGGAGAATGAACAAGCCAAAATCACATTTGATATATACAAGTATGTAAAAAAGTGGGTAGATGATTATGCAAGTTCATTCGCATCTAAGGAGTTTGCTTCGCAATGGAGTACTATTCGTGCGCTCGCTTCTATCCGCAAGGCCGAAAAGACAGTATGGAATATGCTCTTTGAAAAAGAGGATGGCTACTTGGAACATGGTATTGCCAAAGATAAATGGGATGAAGGAGGCAGAAAAAAGAAATTACAAGAATTTATCAATGGATTGCCAGAGAATATGGACAATGAAGATGTCCGTTTGGCAGTCGTTAACTTAGCAGCAGAAATGGCAAAACGCTGCAGAAGAAAGGAGGAACAGAAATGAAAAATCAATCAAGTAAGTATTCGCATCGCTATCTCGCATGCTTCATCATCGAAGCCGAGACCCCCATCGCCGTAGGTTCCGGCGAGAAAGATATAGAAACCGATTCACTCGTGGCACTCGATGTCAATGGGTTGCCCTACTTACCGGGTACTACCATTGCAGGTGTGGTCCGCAGTATGTTCGATGCCGTTGATAACAATCCCTTATGGGGCTATCAAGAAAAGAAAGACGGACACGGCTCGGAGATTATCTTTTCAGAAGGGCGTATCCTAAATAGCAAAGGCGAAGTGATGGACGGGTTGCGGGATAACTCCGTTTTTGATGACGACATACTCAAACATTATGCCTATCTGCCTATTCGCCAACATGTGCGCATTAGTAGCAAAGGTGTAGCAGATAACGCAGGTAAATTTGACGAACAAGTGGTTTATGCCGGCACTCGCTTCTGCTTTGAGTTGGAGATGGTTTCGGACGGAGAGAATAAGGATAAGTTTGACGAACTAATCAACGCCGTTCGTATGGAAACATTCCGTTTGGGTGGCGGTTCACGAAAAGGCTTTGGCAAAATCAAAGTGGTGTCTGTGAAAACCGCAGATATTGATTTGAGGAATAGAGAGCAAGCCGACCGCTATTTGAAGAAGTCTTCCAATCTCAAAGATTGCAACGAATGGTGGAATGGCCAGACTAATCAATGCGAAACGGACGCTATCGCTACCGATAAGTTTGTTACCTATCATATCGAATTGCATCCGCAAGACTTTATTTTCTTTGGCAGCGGATTAGCAGACAAAAATGGCGATGCCGATATGACCACTGTCAAAGCCAAACGCATTCATTGGGATAGCGATGGTTGCGGGAGAATGCAAGAAGACTTAATCCTTATTCCTGCATCTGCGTTGAAGGGGGCTTTGCGCCATCGTGTTGCATACAATTTCAACAAGATCAAGCAAAATTTCATCGATACCAAAGAAGGAATTCCCGATACACCGCAAAACGAAGCCGTGAAAGCCTTGTTTGGTTTTGCGGATACTGTCCAACAGTGTGGTAAGGTGCTGTTCTCGGATATTATAGAAGATCCGAAGAAGCAGGGGAAGGCAGCCCAAACACATCTCTTCAACCATGTAGCCATCGACCGTTTTACGGGCGGCACTATTAACGGTGCACTCTTCACCGAACAAGCCGACTATGTCGCCGGACAAACCTACGAAACCGATATACTGGTCAGCAAAGAGGCACTTACCGCCCCAGACATTAAGGCTGCGTGGGAAAAGACACTTGATGATTTGTGTGGCGGGTTACTGCCATTAGGCGGTAGTACCAATCGTGGACATGGTATATTAAAGGAAAATGGGAAATCAAATTAAAGAACAATTATGGAAACAATCAATATAGAAAAATTTACGGGTTATGTTTGGTATAGCGACCAAACGAGCCCTAAGGTATATCAAAACGAGCCTTTAGTTCTAACTTTGAACGAGAAGGAGAATCCCTTTGTGGTAGAAGCCAATTTCACCGATGGCAAGACTTCGCATAGTATCCGCTATGTGGATGGGAAATATATCCATCGTTCGCATAGCCTTTCTGATTCGGGCGAGTACACAGAAATAAGAGTATTTCCACAATCCATGCCGAATGTGTATAAAATGCTCTTCCGCCGCTATTGGAAAGAAGAGGAGGATTCCCTTTGCAATGATTGGCCGGTCTTGCAACCCGCTGAATTAGTATTTGTCAAATTTATAGAAGAAAAGGAGGATAAAAAATGATTACCGCACCATTCAATTTTGTGCCACTGAGCAGCAAAGTATATTATCCCGATTGGGCGAACCAAGTTTCGCAAGATATACCGTTTTCTGATGGAGAAGATGGGGTGATTGAACTGGCTATTGTCAATCAAACGCCCTTATTTACTCGCAACGGGCATGCTCGTTCTTCGGAAGAACTTTATTCATCGCATATTGATGTAAATGGTACTCGCCGTTATTTTATCCCTGGTACAACTCTGAAAGGTTGTTTCCGCAGCGTGATGGAGATCTTGTCTTTCGGCAAGATGACGCAATATAATGACGACTCGTTTGGAATGCCACGCGAGTTTGACACAAAAAATAGTGCCAACAAGCCCTATATGGACGCTGTCAAAAATACAAAATGTGGTTGGTTAAAGCAAGTGGAAGATGGGAAATATATCATACGACCTTGTAAAGAAGGGATACAAAAGATTCATTATATAGATATCCTAAAGTATTTTATTGGCTTTTATGCTGAAGATGAAACCTTAGAGGCTAGACAAAAAAGTCTTCAAGGTGATGGCATTTATCCTATATTCCATGTAAATGAGGATACTATTTCGTATAAGCAGAATAAACAATTAAAGTATGTACCAGCAGGCGACTACAAGGTGGTATGTACCGGCTACATCGATGGGAAGAAACACGAATACTTATTCTCAGAGCAACTTGCAGAGGAAAAAGAAGTAGATAACACCGTTTTCAAGGCGTTTGAATCTATCCATAGTAGGAACGACGCGTATGGAAATTACGACAAGAAAGGATTTTTGTATCGGTTATTGCATGATGAGGGGAAAGAGATTCCTGTGTTCTATGTAGAGCAAAATGGGAAAATAGCGGCGATTGGTTTGACGCGAATGCTGCGATACCCATACAAATATACGGTGGGTGAAGCTGTTAAAAATGCGTGTCCGGACATAGAGAGTGCAAAACCGGATTTAGCAGAAACTATATTTGGCTATATTCGTAGTAGTGAGCAGATGAAAGGGCGTGTTGTTTTCTCGCATGCTTTCTGTGAAAATAATGCAATCGCTGACGATAAGTTGATACATGTTTCCGGGATCTTGGGGCAGCCAAAGGCTTCGTATTATCCGTTCTACCTTAGCCAGAGCAGCAGAGACAGAAAATATGTTACTTACGATACTGCCGGACTGAAAATAGCAGGTAGAAAGCGTTATCGCATTTCTGATGGCTCTACATTTCATTTGCCTCAGAACGAGAAAAACGATAAAGTAGGTACTTCTTTTCTTGCCTTGCCTGCTAACAATGTCTTCCATAGTAAGATCATTGTACACAACTTGCGCAAAGTAGAAATAGGTGCACTTTTGTCTGCTATTACTCTGAATCGAACAGAAGGTTGTTTCCACAATCTCGGTTTGGCAAAGTCGTTTGGATATGGTAAAATAACATGTTCTGTATCGTTAAAGGAACTTCAATATGATGAGGAAACTTATATTCGTGCCTTTGAAGAAGAAATGATAGGTGCCGGATTTGATATGAATATAGAGTCAGGTTTGCAGCAATTAGTAGCGATTGCCTCTCCGCACACATCCGACGATATGCAGATGATGGATCTTGAAGGATATGGAAATGGAAAAAATAACAATGATTTCTCAGTCTTGTCAGAAAGCCCTAAGCACATTGCTACTATTATTCCTGAAAATGAGAAAGCGGAAATAAAACAAAAACGCAGAGAGCAAGACGAAATAAGACGCAAACAAAGAGAGGAACGCGAGCAAGCACAAAGAAAAAAGCAACAACAAGAAGACTATTTGCATCAGGCAATAGATACTATAGAAAAGTATATGGAGGCTTCTCAGTGGAACGATGCACTTCGGTTATTGGATGAAGCGGAACCAATAGCATCGGAATTAGGTGTAAGCACCGTTGAAATAGAAAGCAAAAAGCAGTATTGTCAGCAGCAACTTGCAGCAAAGCACTCGCAACCCTTATCAGATGTATTACAGGGGAAAAAGACCTTAGGAAATGTCCAAGGAACTACAAGTACATGGTGTAAGAGCCACCCGGAAGCCTTCTCCGAGGTCGAGTTGCAAGCATTGGTAGATGCTATCAAAACTCTCCCCCCCCAAGAGCAGAAAAAACTTCCGAGTATGCGTTCTAAGTTCGAAAAGACACTTGCCGCAGATTGGGCAACTAAATTGTATAACTTACTAAAATAAACTACCTTATGAATATACTTGTTGCAAATATCAGCATTTTGCCTAAGGTGCAGCAGCAGTTGCGCTCTTACACCTTACTATTTGGAGGAGCAACACAGGATACTATAGAAGCCTGCCAAACAAACGAAAGTATTGCGAAAGCGTTTGCAGCCTATAAGAAGTTGCAAGAGTCTGGTGGAATACACAAGGCTATCGCTTTGGTTTCTACTGAAGTATGCAACGACTCGGTAGAATGGGCAGGTAATAAGACCACACTGCAGTATTACAGCGAGGTCATACACAACCTATGGCCACAAGCAGAACTATTGCCTATTTACATTGCTTCGAAAGAACCGGAGGATCTGTTGAAAGAACTTGTCGCTCACTTTAGTACCAACGATTGTATCTATATAGATGCGGCAGGAGGGCGTCGAACAGATATAAATATCATATTGCAAACGGCTAAGATTATGCAATATGTTGGGGTGGAAGCAGAAATGTCGTTGTACGCAGATATACAATCAACCAATAACTTTATTCGTGACACTTCTGAGTTTACTGAGATTGAAAATCTATCAGCTGCCCTTAGTGAATTTATGTTTACAGGTCGTGCAGACCTATTGAGCAACATCTCCAATCCTACTACATCCGAGGAATGGAAAACCTTATTTGAAGCAATGCAAAAATTCTCAGATTGTATCAGTATTGGTGATGTAGATAATTTGGATACTATCTTAGAGAGTGTTCAAGATGCAGTGGCTCGATGCAAGAAGGTTGATGCAATCGATGTCTCCTCTGTGATTATACAGCGATTCTTGCCTATATTTGAAGAAAGAATCATAGGTAAAGGAACCCAAGTAGATTATTTGCAGGTTATTCAGTGGTGTGTCGATAACAAGATGGTACAACAAGCATTGACTATCATAGTAGAGAAGTTGCCTAAATATCTGATTGATAACAAGTATTTCTATCCACGCACCATAGATAAGAAACAGGCCATAGAAGAAGAGGCCAATAAAGACTCAATGTTTCATGGTAATTGGGAGGCATACGCACTATATAAGTGCTTGTTAAGTTCTCTATCTGCCCAATCACCATTAGTAGAAGAACTTAAACGAGCCATTCAAAATAGGGAAAAACCGGGCAAACAAAGTCCGGAAGTCTGCAAAGCATTAATCACATTAAGAGCATTCAACAATCCTAGATGGGAGTGTAAAAAGGTCTCTATGCCTGGCAAGAAAGAGTTAGAAAATTTCATAGAAAAGCAAAACATCAACAAATATGATAGTCTACTTAACTCGGTATTAAACAATGACACTGTATTGAATGCTTTATTAGATCTAAAAAAAGAAACAAAAAAAGAAACGATTACCAATAAGTTGGAAGCGATAGCCCGCATTCAACAATCGGGTGCGCCACAGCAATTCAAATATCACGAGAACTTGAATTGGCAATACTTTGAAAAAGTGCTGTATGCGTATGTGTATGTTAAAGCAGTTCGCAACCAAATAAATCACGCCTCATCTGAAGAAAACCTGACAGAAGCAGACAAACAGGTGCTACTAAGTCAAGGACTTGATTGCAATACCCATTCTCTATCTACCATCTGTGAGAATATCAAGTTCTTGATAGAGAATGTAAAAGATTCTATTAAGAAAGAAGAGATAATCTCCGCACCAATTATTGAAAAAACTGAATACAATGGTAATGCCGGTGATGAGATAAGTGCATTATGCCACAAAGCAGGATATGTTACGATAGAAGGCTTGAATTATGAAGTGCAGATGTTTGTCAATCGTGCAGTAGATAAGCAAAGTCTAATCGGAAAAGTGGTTAAAGTAAAAGCAGAACAATTCAGAAAGGGGACAAAGATATTGTCTGCCGTTAGATATATCAACCCTAATCCGTCAATAGATTTAGGTGAAATAAAAATCTAATAATTCCCTATGCTAATCAACTTATCTAATCACCCCACAGCGATGTGGTTGCCGGAGCAGACAGAGGCGGCACATAGGACTTATGGCGAGGTATTCGACCTGCCTTTCCCCACTGTGCCTGCGGATGCCGATGAGGCGGACATACAAACCATAGCACAAGAGTATCTAAACAAAGTGCAAGTCATAGCACAAGAGTATCAGTCGAAGGTGCAAGCCATCACCCCCCCGGCTGAGGCTGTGGTGCATATCATGGGCGAGATGACGCTCACCTACGCCCTCGTCTGCTTGCTCAAACAGGCAGGCTACACCTGCGTTGCCTCTACCTCCGTGCGCGAAGTCTATGAGGAAGAACCCGGCAAAAAAACTGCCGTCTTTCGCTTTGTGCGATTCCGAAAGTACTGAGTAATAGACCGATAATTGCACGCACCCCCATAAATGAGCGAGGTTATGCCCCTCTTTTTATCAGACAAGGATATGGTAGCGAGCAATTCTGAAATTTTCAAAGTACTCAACGCTCTCATCGAGCAAAAATAGCCTGCTACCCACAACCACATAGTCGCTCAACAGCCAACAACACACGCAAAATCATAGTCCCTATGGAACTGGTACTCTCCACATTCGGCACCAACCTCAACATCGACAACAACGGTTTTGTCGTCTCGCAGGGCAGGGAGCGTCAGCGTATTCCGGTGGACAGCGTGAGCAGTATCCAAATCAGCAAGGGTGCGAGTATCACCAGCGATGCCGCCCTCCTCGCTATCGAAAACGAGATTCCCATCCTTTTCGTGGACAAGAACGGTCATCCCAAGGGGCGTGTCTGGAGCCCGCAATACGGCTCTATCTCCACTATCCGCAAGGGGCAACTCAATTTCACTGCCTCGCGCGGGGCGGTGGCTTGGATCAAGGGTGTCCTCGAGCGCAAGATCACCAATCAGCAGGCACTCATCATGACGATGAATCACTCGCCCGAGACGCAAGCCGATGCCGAGCGGGACATCCATCGCCTGGAGGTCTATCGCAACAAGATTCTCACAATCGATGCCGAACGCACGGCGGACATCGCTGCCGAACTACGAGGTTGGGAGGGGGCTGCGGCTCGAATCTATTTTGCTGCACTCAATCGCTATCTGCCTGAGCATCTGCGTTTTGCCGAGCGCACGCAGCACCCCGCGCAAGACCCCGTCAATGCGTTTCTCAACTACGGCTATGGCATCCTCTACGGCAAAGTGGAAGGCGCACTCATCAAGGCGGGTATAGACCCTTACATCGGCATTCTGCACCGCGACGAGTACAACCGCCCCGTGCTCGTCTATGATGTCATCGAGATCTATCGAATGTGGGTGGACTATGTGGTGTACAACCTCGCGTGCCAGAATGTCATCACCGACGACTACTATTCTGTGCGCCCCGACGGCTCCTATTGGCTCGAAACGCTCGGGCGGCGTATCATCATCCAGTCGCTCAACGACTATTTGGACGAACTCATCGAACTGAACGGGCTCTCACGCTCTCGCGAAACACATATATCGCTCTATGCGCAGAATCTCGCACAGACTTTCAAATTGTATAACACAAAATAAATCAACTGCTTATGCTATACCTTGGCGAACACCTCACGGCTACTGCCGGCACTCTGCAACCTATCTCCGAAGAGCAACTCCTTGCGCGTATCGTCAGTCCCTCAGAGGAGTTCAAATCGCAAATCGTGCAACTGCGCACTATCCGCACACTCGACGCTAAACGCTATTCCGAACTCAAGCGCAATCTGCCCTATTTCGTGTGTGGCAAGTTCGACCCGCCCGTGCGCCGAACGGAGAATTTTGCCCACTGCTCCTCGTTCGTGTTGGATATCGACCACATCTCCGACAAGGGTCTCGACAAAGCCCAACTGCGTCAAACGCTCCTTGCCGACACGCGCGTCATGCTCTGCTACACCTCGCCAAGCGAGGACGGCTTCAAACTGCTGTTCCGGCTCGCCGAACCTTGCTACGACAAGGGTATCTTCTCCGTTTTCTATCACGCTTTTGCGGAGGCTTTTGCCCGCCAATACGCCATCGAGCAGGTCGTCGATGCCCGCACTTGCGATGTAACGCGTGCTTGTTTCCTCAGTTACGACCCCGATGCGCACTACAATCCTTTGGCGGAAGCGGTGGACATCAATGCCTATATCAACCCCAACGACAGCATCTCTATGTTCGACCAAAAGCACGCCGCTGAGCGGGCACAGGCTGCCGCTGCACAAAAGCAACCGAATGCGGAGCCTGCACATGCCGAACCGACCGACGAGTCGTTGCAGAAAATCAAGGAGGTCTTAGGCTTGTATCGTGCCAGGAAAGAGCCGACGGTGGTGTTTGTACCGGAGCAACTGAACGCCGTAATGACCGGACTGCAGGACTTCCTCGCCACATTAGATATAGTGGTCAATGAGGTCTCCGACATCAACTATGGCAAGAAGATCAAGGTGAGCCTAGGTATCAAAAAGGCGGAGTGCAATCTCTTCTATGGCAAGCGAGGCTTCACGGCGGTCCAATCGCCCCGCACCGGCACCGACCACGAACTCAACGCCATGCTCCAAGAACTCCTCTACGCCTACCTCGCCACCCTATAAAGTGTCTGATAATGAGATAAATAATTCTTCTTATCGCTGAGAGTCCAAAAGTCTAACTTCTAACAGCGTAGCGGTCCCATTTCTAACAGCGCAGCGATCTATCCCTTATGTCCCGCACCAAGAATGCCAAAGACTATCTCCTTGTCCTTCAGCGGCTTGTCGCTGAGGGCGCGCTCGACCAACCTGCCCCTAACCGCCACGGGGTGGAGTGGGAAGGGCTGCCAGACATCTCGCAGCGGGTGCAGGCCATCTTCAGTGTAGCACAACAGAAAAAGAAATCAACCGACATGTTATTTTTTGTGATGTACGACATCGAAAGCAACAAGGTGCGCCGTTATGTCGTCAAGTACCTCGAACGCAAGGGCTGTATGCGTGTGCAGAAGTCCATTTTCCTCGCCAACCTCCCCATGGAGAAGTACCAGGACATCCGCAACGACCTCGCCGAGGTGCAGGCGGCGTACGACAACCAAGACAGCATCCTCATCGTACCCATCACCACCGACTACCTGCGCTCGATGAAGGTCATTGGGCAGAACCTCGACATCGACATCATCACCCACACCCGAACCACACTCTTTTTCTGATACCCCTACCCTTTCCACATCTGGCCATAAAATGAGACCGAAGCCGTAGCAACCCTTTAGTTGGACGATGCTAACCAAATTGCTATTCGCATAAGATTGAAAACAATTTGAAATAAATTGAGGGATTCCATATATTTTTTGCAACAAAGGCAACATATATCCAATTTTTGTTGTATCTTTGTAGGCAGTTTCGGATGTGGCAGTATGGAGCCTATACATAGCGACTGTGTATAATGACTATAGCGATGGTGCATAGTAACGATAGTGCCTGCACATACCGGTTATGGAATCCACGCATACAGGCTATGGAATTTCGGACATCGATAACTTAAACAAATACATAAATATGGCGACACAAGCAGAATTAGATGAGCGATATATGGAGTTGGCACTCCACGAAGCAGAATTGGCTTTTGAGCAAGACGAGGTGCCCGTAGGTTGCGTGATTGTATCACACGGGCAAATCATCGGGCGCGGACACAACTTAACCGAAACATTGCAGGATGTAACGGCTCATGCCGAGATGCAAGCCCTCACCGCAGCCGCACAAACTATCGGCGGCAAGTATCTGCCCGATGCCACCTTGTATGTAACCGTAGAGCCATGCGTGATGTGCGCAGGTGCCATCGGTTGGGCGCAAGTTGGGCGCGTGGTGTATGGTTGCGATGACAGCAAACGCGGGTTCAGTGTCTTTGCTCCCCGTACCTTACATCCCAAAACCACCATTACCCAAGGTGTCCTCTCCTCTCGCGCCCAAGTACTCATGCAGAATTTCTTCCAAGCCCACAGATAAAAACACTCTCATAGCCTATGCTTTTTTGTCGCTAATTGCTGTGGATTGTTATCCTCTGTATATTCATTGTTTCATATATATTGGGGTTGTTATCCCCTGTATATTTGTCTATATTTGATTAAATTTTCCGTGTATTTGTTTCCAAATCGTAGCACATTGCATTGTCTTCCCCCTATTTTTCTTACTGTTCACATCGGGTGATTAGTAGGTGATTAATAGATGATTCAGTAAAGGGAAGGGAATCGGGGTCTATCGGGTGATTCAAAAAGCGCAAAGCACTGTTTTGCGAGCGTTAGCGAGCGCGCTTTTTCGTATCTCCCTCTATAACAACAATAGGCTGCCCATTCCGAGCAGCCTATCTATCTATCTTACAAATGTCGTTAATCGTCAACGACACATTGTCCCATTACGGTGTATATCTTATCGCCCCTGCGTATATACACCTGCCCGTCGCGGATAATCTTTTGTGCAGCAACAGACTGATTTTCTGCCGTTTGCTCCATACCGGTAGCAACCCCCGTGGTGCTAAACTCGCCAGTGTAGGTCTGCAAGGTGGCATTGGTCGCGTCTTTCACAGTCATACCAAATGTGTAGCGGGTGGATTCGCTCAAGCCCGTAACCGTGAAACGGAAACCTGCGGCGGTCTGTTCGGCGGCACAATGTGTCTGTCCGTTGCGTGCGGGGGCAAAAGCAATACTCGTCAGTTGTCCGTTGGCGTTGAAAATCAGCGTACAGAACACTTCGCCGTCTTTGCGAATCTCCAAGTTGTAGGAGGCAGCCGATTCATCCGCCCGCCATACAAACACTGCCTCGTTGTCCGAGGGCGTTACCGTAACCGTCCCGTCGGTGGTGGTATTCTCCGCACCGATACATTGGATATACTTGAACGACCCGAATACCGCATCCATCTGATAATCACGCAGATTGTCGCATGGCACGTGCAAATATACGTTGTAGTTGGCAAACGAACTATTTTCTGCCACAGGTGGTTCCACTGCATACGAATAGATGTCATACAACTTACGGCACCCCGCAAACGCATTGGCACCAATAGAAGTCAGCGTACTCGGCAATTCTATCTTGCCCAATTTCACAAAGCCGTTAAACGCATTGTTGCCGATACCGGTAATACCCCGCTCCAAAATAACCCCATTGGTCGTATCGCGGAATAAGAGCCACGGCATATCATTTTCGTTGTAATCATACATATTGCCCGTTCCCGAAATAGTAAGCGTATGCCCCTCATACTTCCAATAAAGATTATCGCCGCATTTTCCAGAGGTTATTGGAGCAAACTCAGCGGTAAAGGTTATATCCTTTGTAACCGTCACCAATCGCGGATTATCTGTGTTGCCATCCGTCCAACGCACAAAATGGCGATGTTCGTTTTCGGGTATAGCAGAGACATTTATTTTTTGTCCCGGATCACACCTAATCACATTGGCACTTTCGCACCCATTGGCGTAAAGTGTAAACGTATAATAGTTGGCGGCATGGCACCAACCGACTATTGATAATGCAATAGCACTTAAAAATAGTTTTGTTTTCCATTGTAAAAGTTGTTTTATTCCATTTGTATTTTGTTATTTTGATATTCGTAAAAAGTTTCTGCCGATTGCGCCGGTTAGCCTGCTCCGCAGGCGCGCAACCGAAAGAAACTTTTTGCGTGTGTTGTGTGTTCTTTTCCGATGTGAGAGGGTTCTTATGCTACGGGCAGACAGGGCGGACAGACCGACCGTAGTCGCGACCGCTGGGATACCCGATCATGTCGTACGAACCGAAGTCAAGGCACCACGCGTCGAGCGAGTCGTACTCGTTGAGCGACGAAGACCAATAGCGGCCGCCGTCGCCGACAATGTAGAGATCCGCGTCGCTGCGACAGCCCGCAGCGGGAAGAAAAATGGAGTTGCTGTTCGTTTTACTGGTTACTCGGTAGCCATTGATGCCGTTTTGTGTGGTCCACGTCCAAGTGCATCGTTCGCGCAACTCTGTCCACTCGGCATCGGTCGGCATACGCCAACTACCACCCCAATTCACACGAGCGGCATCGTCTTCGGGGTCCAAAGTGGTCTTGTAGTCGGTAAAGCCATTGTCGCCGTAACTTGCATTATAGCAGTACTTTGTGAGTTTTGGGTATTCCCTAGATGTTCCATTGGCGTACTTGTAAGTATTCCATAAGTATTTCTCTTTGGGCAAGACTTCTCCCCACGCATAGTAGTTGCCGTAGTCTTCGGGTTTCTCGGCACCGATGTTGCATGACGCCCATTTGATGCCGCTCGGAAGACCGAGATCAACGGCTTGTACGTCAGCAGGGGCTGGCGCATGGCCACCCTTATACCCATTCTTACTACAATCGTCATATACATTGTAGTTCCATACATCGTCTGCCCACACTGACACTCCCATCAGCAGAGCGATACTTAGTAGTACTTTTTTCATAAATTTGTTATTTAAGTTATTAGAATGTATTTATTTGCGAAGCCACTGTATCACTTTGGTGATATTCGTTAGCGTAAAATCCCACAAAATAGCAGACGGACCACCTGTTATTCCCTCTCCTAAACCTTTCGCAAAGGCTTTTACGATTTCCAATACAGCCGTTTGCAAAGTAATACTTTTGTCTTGTTTTTGAAAAGCGGAAAGAATATCCTGTTTCTCTTGTTCGGAAAGCATTGTTTTCGTCAGCAAATAGGTCAGATTGTCAAGACTGATGATCATCATTTCAGAATTAAAGGAACGATCTCCAAAACGACCATCTTTCTTGAGCAAGTTGTCTATATAAAGGTACAATCCTTTATTTTCCATAACAAACTCAACATGTTGCTCATCCTTCATTTGTGGTTTAGCAATCTTCAATAGTTCGCGGAACTGCTCATTATATGAATTCATCTCCGGCTGCAGATACTTAAGGTCTGCTTCATATCTCAACCGTTTAATTTTGGACTGCGGGATTTTTAGTTTTACACTCAGTTCGTAATCATTCAGATTGCGATACTCATCCTTTTGAAGCATACAATACAAGATGTACACCTCAAAATCATTTTTGTTCATGCTTCCCCAACCTCGTTGAAGATACATGTCGAAGAATGAATCTGTCATAGATATTAAATATTTATGCCTACTCTTGAATGGGATTTTCGGCACACTCCCTATTATCGTATTTGTTCACATATAGGCACACAAAAAACGCGGACTTCTGTTAGTAAATCCGCCATTGTGGTCCTGAGAAAACCGTGTCATCGAAAATACATGCAGAAACCCACGCGTGTATATCGTACATGCGCATACCCAATATATTAGGTATACGCAAGTGTGGATACACCCATGAGCATCTACCAATGTCTTGCTATCGAACAAAACTTATGAAATTTCGCAGTCGTTACCAATGCTCGTATTTATAATATTGTCGGGCGGACTGCAGGACGCTTACTCGTATTTCTGCCGCGACGGCGTGTTTGCCAACGCTCAGACGGGTAACGTCGTGTTTT
>ENA-UEQL01001328-UEQL01001328.1-human-gut-metagenome-genome-assembly--contig:-NODE-1328-length-17316-cov-8.595278_pt1 | contig 17316 bp, 15 predicted proteins | sample MGYA00242905_ERZ507926 | MGnify/ENA primary metagenome ERZ507926 (study PRJEB26167, sample SAMN06115531) | human gut metagenome | host: Homo sapiens | place: China:Henan | collected 2015-09-09...
GCTTACGTGAATTTTGACATCACAGCCTCAGCCGAAGACATTAAAGAAACGGAAATGTAATGTGTAACGGCAAGATTGTTGTTACAGGAACAGTCAACGGCAACACAAATTCATCAGAGTTTTTCGCTGATGTAGCTAAGGTTGAGGGTGAAATTGTTTCAACAGGAACTGTAAAGATAGGTGCAGGATCTGTTATCATCGGCAATATCTCAGCATCTTCAGCAGTTATCGCAGGAGCTGTAAAGGGCGATATAGATGTTCAGGGACCTGTTGTAGTAGATACTTCTGCAGTTATCATGGGTAATATCAAGTCACGTTCAGTACAGATTAACAACGGTGCCGTTATCGAGGGCTTCTGTTCTCAGACATACGCTGATATCGATGTTCAGGGACTTTTCGAGGGTAAATAAATATGAGTAGAATATTACTAAAATTAAGTGGTGAAGCACTTGCAGGTGATAAGCACCACGGCTTTGATGAGGCTACAGTCATTGAGGTTGCAAAACAGGTTAAACAGATTGTTGATAATGGTACACAGGTAGGTATTGTTATCGGTGGTGGAAACTTCTGGAGAGGCAGAACGAGTGAGACCATCGACCGCACAAAGGCTGACCAGATTGGTATGCTTGCTACAGTTATGAACTGCATTTATGTATCAGATATTTTTAGATATGTTGGAATGAAGACAGCGGTTCTCACTCCGTTTGAATGTGGCAATATGACAAAGCTTTTCTCTAAGGACAGAGCAAACAAGTATTTTGCACATGATATGGTAGTTTTCTTTGCCGGTGGTACAGGCCATCCTTATTTCTCAACAGATACAGCCACAGTGCTTCGTGCAATTGAGATTGAGGCAGATGCTGTGGCGGCGGTCATATTTGTAGGGGAACCATCGGCCTTGGTTGATGGTACCGTTCTTAAAACGGTGATCGGTCTTGGATAGGGTATATGCCAGCCAGCCGGTAGTCTTGCCCAATGTTTTCTGTACCATCAGTTCCAGACCGAAGGAGCGGCCTTCGCCCATTTCCACTTTTTCTTCCCAGTTGGTAGAGGTGCCGAAGAAGGATACACCGTCTTGATATTCAAGTATGTGTTTCATCTGTTTATAATATCCCTCGACGGAGAACTCCCAACCCGGCAGTCCGGAATAGTAGCCTCCTATGGAGAACTGGTTGGCATACATCGGACTGATGTCTTTGGTAATGGGTACCCAGAGGTCGGTAGGCATAGACAGCGGAGTAGAGGACAGCAGATGCACATACTGTGCCATGCACGTATAGGATGCTTTGGCAGAATATCCTTGTCCGAGGTCATAGCGGGCGGAAAGGCGGGGCTGCAGCGAATAGTAGCTTTTCCCTTGTGTGTGGAACAGCGATGTGCGTACACCTGCATTCAGACTGAGCCTGGCGTTTACATTGAAATTGTCTTCGGCGTAAAGGGAGATTTCTTGTCCGCGCATGGCATGGCTGTTGCTGGTATTGTAAACCGTATCTTCCTGGAGGGCGCCATTATCTATATCTTGTATTTTCGAGGTAGCTATTCCCGGACGGAACGTATGGTGGATGTACTCTGCACCGAACTTGATGTGGTGCTGCGGCATGGGGGTGTAGTCAAAGTCCATACGCGCACTCCAGTCACGGATACCGGAGTTGAACTTGGAGGAGTAATAGTATCTGTCTTGTACTTTATTGGCGACAGTATAGGTATCTTCTATGTTTCCGTCCAGCCCCATCTCATATTTGTTGTATGAGACGGTGGTGTTGCAAAACAGCTTGCTGTTGAATACATAGTTCCAGCGGCCGTAGGCGATGGTGTTTCCCCAATTCAGATGGCTGTTGTCCTTGGAATAATTCTTAATGCTGTTGTCGTAATTGTCACCGTGGTAGTCACTGTCATAATGATAGTGGTCTTTCCCCTTGTAGAAACTGAGGAAGATGCGGCTACGGTCGCTGAACTTATGATTGACCTTTGCATTGACGTCGTAAAAATAGTAGTTGTATTTGTCGGAATAGGTGTCGTCTTTGTCTACAATGAGATTTTTGAAGAATAGGGTGGGGATGGCTCGTGCGCTGAAACTGAAGGAGGTCCGTTCTTTCCAGATAGGGCCTTCGATATGCAGTTTGTCCGTCAACAGGCCTATGCTGAATGCGCCGTGGTATTTATGCATGTCTCCGTCGTTGGTCCGTACATCTACTATAGACGAAAGACGCCCGCCGTAGCGGGCAGGAAAAGAACTTTTGAAGAGTGTGGTGTTCTTTACCGCTTCGGGCGTAAAGATGGAGAATACTCCCAGCAGGTGGTCTGCGTTGTAAACTGGAATTCCGTCCAGCATAACCAGGTTTTGGTCGGGACCTCCCCCTCGCACATACATGCCTGCAAAACCTTCCATACCGGCTTGCACACCCGGCATCAGCTGAATGGTCTTCAGCAGGTCGGCTTCTCCCAATATGGACGGGGTATGCCTGATTTGTGTCATCGGTATCTCATGCGCTCCCATGGCTGTGCTTTCTATGCCGGCCTCCCGCTTGTCCGAGAGCACCACGACCTCTGCCAGCTGGTTATTGCTGTCCAGCCTGACGTTGAGTAAGGTGTCTTTCGTCAGTTCGAACCGGCTATGCCGGCTTTCGTAGCCCAGGTAGGAGAAAACCAGTTCCGTTTCCCCTTCCGGCAGGGTGAGGGAATAGAAACCGAAAGGATTGGTGGCAGTACCTGTGGAACGACGACTCTCAAGGATATTGGCACCAATCAGCGTCTCGGAAGACGCTCCGTCGGTCACGTATCCGCTGATGGTGAACTTACGGCTAACGGGTTTCTGCGGCACGGGCCGCTTATGGAGTAGAATGTGCTTTCCGGATATTTCGAACGTGATGGGTTCGTTTTCAAAGGCACGTTGCAATATCTCACTGATGTTCTTTTGTTTCATCTCCAGTGTGATGCGGTGCGTGAGCTTTACTTCTTCCCCATAGATGAAGGAGAATCCGGTTGCATTTTCCAGTTGCTTCACGAAACTCTCTAAAGTTGCGTTACGGATATTCAGGTTTATACGTGTTTCCTTGTTTTGTGCCTGTGCATGGAGTGAGGCGCTTAAAAGAACCACACACATCAGAAGTACGGTTCTGATGCGGTGGTGCGAACAGATAGTAGAGCTGGTCATTGTCAGTTAAGTTTAGTAGTAAGTATAATAGTGTTGTTTTCTTTTTTATAGGTAAAGTTGCCGGCGTCCTTCAGTAGGTCGAGGATTTCTGTAAGACTCTCCCCTTCGCGGAAGGTAGCTGTCATATGATAGTTCTTCAGGCTGTCTCCTTCGATACGTATATCGGTACGGAACGTTTCGGAAAGTTGACGGACGATTTCCTGCAAGGGTTGCTGATCGAATGTCAGTACGCTATGGATTACTTGGGTTTCCTCGGTAGTATGTATGGCTTCTGTGGGAATGGCTTCCCGTTGTGGTGCTACGTATAAGAACTGATAGGCTGCCCAGCTCGTTACACAGAGCAGGACTACGGCTGCGGCACTGGCTGTACGCATCCAGAACCGCTTCATGCTGCGGCGCTTTAGCAAACGGCTTTCCAGCAGCCTCCAGCTGTTCTCTGCCGTAAAGCGTCCTCGTGGGGAACGGGTAGAAGCAACCAGTTTGTTCAGTACCTTGTCGAAATTCTCGTTATTCACTTTCATTTTTGGCAATTTATTAAGAGCCTATGACTCCTTTTCTGCATGTAAAGACAGCTCCTTTTCAGGAATTCCCTATGCCTATATCCTGAAATAATGTTAATCTAAAGCTCTTTGTCCGTGAAAGTCTGTCCTACCTACGTATGACTTCCTTGTTTCTCTGTTTCAATCAATAGGGAAGGTGTGCTCGAGATGTGCATCTCATGTTGTGCGAGATGTGTATCTCATGCAGCTCGAGATGTATATCTCATACATGCATACGCGGCTTCTTGCAAGGAAGATGAAGCAGAGTTCACTCCGTCAGCAATGCTTCCTTGAGTCTTGTGAGTGCTTTTTGCAGTTGCGCGTCTACTGTCTTTGTGCTGATGTTCAGCTCCTCCGCCACTTGTGCATAGCTTTGTTTCTCTTCGCGCAGGCGGATGAATACTTCACGGCAACGCTCCGGCAGGCGGTCGAGCGCCTTGACATATCGGGCAAACAGTTCTTCGCTGATAAGAGTGTCTTCGGGAGAATCGGCCTGGCCGGAAACTTCGGGAAGCTGTTCGGACGAGAGTGTAGGGTGCCGGTTCTCTTTTTCCAGGTAATTGAGGGAGGCGTTTTTGGTAAGGATAAAGCAGTAATCCTCTATGTTGTTCACTTCCGGCAGCCGGGCGCGTTGTTCCCAAAGCTTCATGAAGACGTCGAGCACAATTTCTTGCGCCCATTCTTCGTGCTTCACGAAATAGCAGGCAATACGGAACAAGCGGTCGTAGCACAGATTGTAGAAACTGTGAAAAGCCCGTTCCGAGTCTTCTTCCTTCATTTGGCGCAAGTAGCGTCTGACTTCTTGTTCGGTCATGCAGTCTCCCGGTTTTGCTGTTAATCAATGAACATCAGGTCGCTTATTATGCCGTCCGAAACAAAGATGCCTTCCCGGGTCAGGCGCAGGCGGTCTGCCTGCATCTCCAGTTTGTGGCTTTGGAGGTGGGGGGCTGCCATTTTCGTGCAATATTGGCACAACTCTGTGCCGAAGGCTTCTTCCGTATATGTCAGGGAGATTCCCCACATGGTACGCAGGGAAGTCATGATGTATTCATTGTAACGGGTCACTTTATCCAGAATTTCTGTTTCGGAGGAACGGTGCCCCTCTTCAATGGACTTTATGTATCCTTCCAGAGAAGCTGTGTTCCATTCCCTTGTCTCCGCATTGAAGGAGTGGGCGGAAGGGCCACAGCCCAAATACGGAATGCCTTTCCAGTAAGCAGTGTTGTGGCGTGAGTACATGCCGGGCTTGCAGAAGTTGGATATTTCGTAATGCTCATACCCCGCGGCTCCCAGGGTGTCCATGAGTGCCGAGAAGAAGCGCACGCTACTCTCTTCATCTACTTCGCTGATACGATGGCTCTGCAGCATTTCGTAGATGCGGGTGCCTTTTTCGTAAGTCAGATGATAAGCGGAGATATGCTCCACATCAAGGCCGACGGCTTGTTGCAGGTCGCGTTCCCACCGTTGGTCTGTTTCATCCGGTAGTCCATAGATGAGGTCGATGCTGATATTCCGGAAGCCGGCTTGGCGGAGGCGGTGTATGGCTGCGATGGCTTGCGCGGCATTGTGCCGGCGGTTCAACAGTTTCAGGGTGGGGGCGTCGAATGTTTGTATCCCCATGCTTATGCGGTTGAAGGGGAGGGTGCGCAGCATGGACACATATTCTTCCGTCAGGTCGTCGGGATTGGCCTCGAGGGTAATTTCTTCGGCATGTTCTGTTCCATACACCTCTTTGATAGTCCGGAATATCTGCTCGAAATCTTCGTGAGCGAGCTGTGAGGGAGTTCCTCCACCAAAGTAGATGGTCTCTATCGGTTCTTCCTTCAGATAACCCTTGCGGGTTTTCAGTTCAGTGCACAAGGCACGGATGTACTGCTGCTTCAATTCGCTGCGAGTGGTGGAATAGAAATCGCAATAGATACAGCGCGTCTTGCAAAAAGGTATATGAATATAGATGCCTGCCATGGTATGCTTATGGATATTTGTTGCAAAAATAGTCTTTTGGCGGGAGAATATATCGGTTTTCGGGACATTTAATGTAATATGGAAGTAGTCAGTGTCTTGGTGGAGATTCTCAGTTTTGTCTGTAATCCGGAAAAATAGAACATTTTTTGAGTCGTATGGAAATTCATTATTCCGAATAAACTCCTTTCCTTTGTTATCAGAAAAAGGAATGGGTGTCTATTAAAATAATGAGTAATATGTTTGAAGGACTTGACTTTTGGTTTGAACAGATTATAGCTTATTGCATTGCCCTCGTACTGGTGCAGTTCATGAAGAAACAAATATAGCGGCAAATACTTTATTCACTTCCGTCGTAGCACGGTTTAATCTTAGGCTTTTTCTTGTGATTTCTGAGCTTTTGGGGTACTAATGACCGATATTTACCCCTTTTTGAAACAATAGTGCCCCCGAAATTACCGGGAATGGGGTAATTTTGCAGTATTGAAAAACAAACTTAAATAATATCATGAGAAAAAGTAACTACTTATGGCTGCTGCTGGTGGCAGTTTTATTGCTGCCCGCTCAGGAAATGGCTGCCAAGAAGAAAAAAGAGAAGGAAGTGACAGACCGCGAACTTTGGGCCGGGGTGTTGTATCAAATGGCTGCTCCGGTACTGAGCAATATGAGTGAAGGGAAGCTCCAGAAAAATATGCAGGTGGAGCTTAGTCCCACTTGGGATGGACGCGACAAACGGGTGACCTATATGGAATGTTTCGGCCGTCTGATGGCGGGGTTGGCGCCCTGGCTCTCTTTGCCGGACGATGACACTGCCGAAGGCAAGCAGCGCAGGCAGCTCCGCGAATGGGCATTGAAAAGTTATGCGCAGGCGGTAGACCCTAAAAGCCAGGATTACCTGCTTTGGCGGAAAGAGGGACAGCCGCTGGTCGATGCCGCTTATGTTGCTGAAAGCTTCCTGCGAGGATACGATGCTTTGTGGGTGCCTCTGGATAGTTTGACTAAACGGCGTTACATTGAAGAGTTCACCCAGTTGCGCCGTGTGGACCCTCCTTATACCAACTGGCTGCTGTTCTCGTCTACGGTAGAATGCTTTCTGCGCAAGGCAGGTGCCAAGAGTGATGCTTACCGTATTGTCTCCGCTCTGCGCAAGGTGGAAGAGTGGTATGTAGGCGACGGCTTTTATAGTGACGGACCGGGATTTGCCTTTGACTATTACAACAGCTTCGTACTCCATCCCATGTATGTGGAGTGTCTGGAAGTCTTTACGAACAGTGGAAAAAATAAGATATGGAATGCGCCGGATTGCAATTTCCAGCGTGCCCAGAAGCGCATGCAGCGTTTCGGCATGATTCTGGAACGTTTCATCTCTCCCGAGGGGGCCTTCCCCGTATTCGGGCGTTCCATTACCTACCGCACCGGTACCCTCCAGCCATTGGCTTTGTTGGCATGGCGTGGATGGTTGCCCAAGGAATTGTCGAACGGACAGGTACGTGCTGCCATGACAGCTGTCATCAACCGTATGTTCGGTGACAACCGGAACTTCAACGAGAAAGGTTTTCTGACATTGGGATTCAATGGTTCCCAGCCTCATATCTCCGACTGGTATACTAACAACGGCAGCCTTTACATGGCTTCCCTGGCATTCTTGCCCCTGGGTTTGCCCGCCGACCATCCGTTCTGGACAGATGCTCCGCAGGCATGGACCTCGAAAAAGGCGTGGGGTGGTGAAGAATTCCCCAAAGACCATGCCTATTATGAGTAAGACTGATTCATTTTTTATAGTATTTATATTAATTGTTTGGGGGATTGGTGGATTTCCGGTGGCACTCTGTGCGCAGGGTGCTGCCGGTGTCCTTCCCGAAACGCATCTGGTGGAAGTGGGGAAAGGATACAGCCAGACTTCCGTCAACACCGCCGTATTCCGTAATAATTCGCTGGTGACGCAAGGTGACGAGCAATACATCAGTTACTATGATGCGGAAGGGTTCCTGACTCTTGGAAAACGGAACCTCCATGCCGGACAGTGGACACTGCACCGTACACAGTATAAAGGGAATGTGAAGGATGCCCATAACGTCATCAGCATGATGCTGGACGGTGACGGGTATATTCATGTAGCCTTCGACCATCACGGACAGCCCTTGAACTACTGTCGCAGCATTGCACCCCATTCGCTGGAATTGGGTGAGAAGGAGCCCATGACGGGCGTGGATGAAGGCAATGTAACCTATCCGGAGTTTTATCTGCTGTCCGGAGGCGACCTGCTGTTTGCATACCGTTCCGGTTCTTCCGGCCGGGGCAACCTGGTGATGAACCGCTATTCCTTGAAGGAGAAGAAATGGAGCCGTGTGCAGGATGTACTGATTGATGGCGAGAACAAGCGCAATGCTTACTGGCAGCTATATGTAGATGAGCTTGGAACCATCCATTTGTCGTGGGTCTGGCGCGAGACTTGGCATGTGGAAACCAACCATGACCTATGCTACGCCCGTTCCTTTGACAATGGCGTAACATGGTATAAGGCAAATGGCAAGAGATATGATTTGCCCATCCGTCTGGGTAATGCGGAGTATGCCTGCCGCATTCCTCAGAATTCGGAACTGATAAACCAGACCAGCATGAGTGCCGATGCAGGCGGCAATCCGTACATTGCTTCCTATTGGCGCGACCCGGACAGCGACGTCCCGCAATACCGGATTGTCTGGCATGACGGGCAGATGTGGCACAGCCGCCAGGTCTCCGGGCGTACCACTCCGTTTTCCCTGAAAGGTGGAGGCACGAAGATGATTCCGATGGCCCGTCCGCGCATCGTAGTAGATGGCGGGGAGATATTTTATGTATTCAGGGATGAAGAACGGGGGAGCAAAGTCTCTTTGGCGCACGCTACGGATGTGGCAAACAGTAAGTGGAGCATCAGCGATTTGACCGACTTCACTGTCGGTGCCTGGGAACCGTCTCATGACACGGAATTGTGGAAGAGCAGGAAGCGGCTGCATCTATTTGTGCAGCATGCCAAGCAAGGAGACGGAGAGCGGGTTGTGGAGTTTGCACCGCAACCGGTGTATGTATTGGAAGTGATAAGATAAAAGAACAGTATTAGTATATGAAAACGACATGCTTATTTTTATTGGGTTTGGCTTTTTGCTGGGGACTGTTCTCATGCACCGCTCAGCAGCCGAAACCGGAAGAAGTGATTGAGATTATCAATCGGGTGAACAACTATTGGCAGGAGACCCATCCGCAACATGGGCGCTCTTTCTGGGACAATGCCGCCTATCATACGGGAAACATGGAGGTGTTCTTCCTGACCGGTAATCCGGAATGCTATGCCTATTCCGAGGCGTGGGCAGAACATAATGAATGGAAAGGCGCGAAGAGTGACAACAAGGAAGAGTGGAAGTACAGCTATGGGGAGAGTGATGATTATGTGCTTTTCGGTGATTATCAGATTTGTTTCCAGACTTATGCGGATTTGTATACCGTGAAGCCGGATTCCGGGAAGATAGCCCGTGCGCGCGAAGTGATGGAATACCAGATGAGTACGGACAAGAACGATTATTGGTGGTGGGCGGACGGACTTTACATGGTAATGCCCGTTATGACAAAGATGTACAAGCTGACCGGCAATCCGTTATATCTGGAGAAACTGCATGAATACTGGACCTATGCCAACAGTATCATGTACGATTCGGAGGAAGGCCTATACTATCGCGACGGCAAATATATTTATCCAAAACACAAAAGTGTGAATGGTAAGAAAGACTTCTGGGCACGTGGCGACGGTTGGGTGCTGGCTGCTTTGGCAAAGGTACTGAAAGACCTGCCCGAAACAGACCAATACCGCCAGGAGTACATAGACCGCTTCCAGACGATGGCCAAATCCGTGGCTGCCTGCCAGCAGCCGGAAGGCTACTGGACACGCAGTATGCTCGACCCTGAGCATGCTCCCGGTCCTGAAACCAGCGGTACGGCTTTCTTTACCTATGGTCTGTTATGGGGGATGAACAACGGCTTGCTGGACAAGGCTGCTTATCAACCCGTAGTGATGAAGGCGTGGAATTATCTGACTACTGTAGCCTTGCAGCCCGATGGCCGCATAGGGTATGTACAGCCGATTGGCGAGAAAGCCATTCCCGGACAAGTGGTTGATGCCAACTCTACTGCTAACTTTGGGGTAGGGGCATTTCTGCTGGCAGCTTGTGAGATGGTGCGTTTTTTGAATGCCGACTGATTGGAGAGATTAAATAAGTGTATATGTTACACAACATATACACTTTCTTTGTATTATAATGTATATAGTGTTAATTTTACACCCGTTAAAAGGTTTAATATAAAAAGATTATGATTGTACGGATGAAAAACACTTTCCGGATGCTTTTGGCGGCAATGTTATTGTCGTTGTTTGCACTTCCGGGATATTCCTGGCAAAAATCCTTTCCCGAAAAAGATTATGTAGCTTATTTGTTCACTTATTTCACTGGGAATAGTGGCGATGAAGAAGCTGTGCGCTATGCTGTAAGCATGGACGGTTATACCTACTGGGCATTGAATGATAATGAACCGGTAATCGACTCGAAAGTCATCAGCTCCACCGGGGGAGTCCGCGACCCGCATATCCTTCGTTGCGAGGATGGCAAGACTTTCTATATGGTAGTGACAGATATGGTTTCAGCCAATGGATGGAGTTCCAACCGTGCCATGGTTTTGCTGAAATCTACCGACTTGGTCAACTGGTCCCACTCCGTTATCAATATACAGAAACGTTATTCAGGTCAGGAGGATTTGAAGCGTGTATGGGCTCCGCAGACTACATCCAAGACCCGAACAAGTTCTTCACCCGCAACAACGATATGCCGCGTTATCCATACCAGACCATCTGGCCCTACACCGACTTTGTACAGCACAAACTCTGTATGGAGAAAGATATCCGTACCGGTTGGTGCCGCACCACTCCACTATGGGGCCGCAGTTTGCACCAGAAAATCACAGGCGATGCGTACGAAGCACGTATGCACGATACACGTGCCCGCAATGTGGTGGAGGCTATCATGTGGCACGGCTACAGCGAGGAGAGCGACGCCTTTGAGACAACCAAAGCCTTCTACAACCTGTCGAAAGCCGACCGCGACGCACTAGTGAAATTTGTGAACGCCATCTGATCTCGATGTGCGTCTCCGCTCCACTAATGACGGTTACACAGAGGAACAAAAGGGAACATTAATTACCATGTAATTAGACATTAATTCCTTTGTTCCGCTTATGCTCTACGGGACTCCATTAAACGCCACTAAATAGCCATTAAAACTGTCATTTTGTCCCGAATGCAGAGAATGTAGAGATTGCATTATCTGCTTTTGGGAAAAATAGACAGGATGTAGGGGGCGCTACCGGAAACTGTGCGCAAGAAGCGCAAAATTAGCGAGATAATGCAAAGAAAAGCCGATAGAATTTGGATAATCGGAAATTTTGTAGTAATTTTGCAGCCGATTTGCGCTGAGTCTCTGGCGATTGAAGTAGGTAGCGGGCAAGCGGGACGACAGTCCGGCGAGAAGCAAGCACCGAATAGTAGTGAATACTCTGCGCTGTAACCATTTAATTATCAAACAGAAATGGATTTGATTAAGATTGCCGAAGAGGCATTCGCCGGTGAAAAGAAAGAGTTTCCGGCATTCAAAGCCGGTGATCAGATCACGGTGGCTTATCGTATTAAAGAGGGTAACAAGGAGCGTATCCAGGAGTTCCGTGGCGATGTAATCGCTATTCACGGCAGCGAGGACAAGAAACGCTTCACCGTTCGCAAGATGTCGGGCAATGTAGGTGTAGAGCGTATCTTCCCTATGGACAGCCCCTTCATTGAGAGCATCACCGTTAACAAGTACGGTAAGGTTCGTCGCTCGAAGATTTACTACCTCCGCAACCTCACAGGTAAGAAGGCTCGTATTCAAGAACGCCGAGTTAAGTAAACCAAAAGGAAAAAGAAAGAGCCGCAAGGCTCTTTTTTTTTCGAGGATACTGAGGGACATCCCAAAGCCCCTCCAAGGGAGGGGATGTGTGTGCGGGGGAGGGGAGAACAAGGAATAAAGAACAAAGAACAAGGATAAAAAGCAGATTAGGCTATGTCCGGATTTCGTTTAGAGAGTGCATATAAGCCGACAGGCGATCAACCGCAGGCGATAGAGTCGCTTGTGAGCGGTGTGCGTGCGGGTGCGCCGGCACAGGTGTTGCTGGGCGTAACGGGAAGCGGAAAGACTTTTACGGTGGCGAATGTAATCAACCAACTAAACCGCCCCACCCTAATCATGAGCCACAACAAGACACTTGCGGCCCAGTTGTACTCGGAGATGAAGGCCTTTTTTCCGCACAATGCCGTGGAGTATTTTGTATCGTACTACGACTACTACCAGCCCGAAGCGTATATCCCCTCGACCGACACCTATATAGATAAGGACTTGAGTATCAATGAGGAGATTGACCGCCTGCGTCTGTCCGCCGTAGCCGCCCTGCTGAGCGGGCGAAAGGATGTGATTGTGGTGTCGTCGGTGAGTTGTATCTATGGTTTGGGTTCTCCGCAAGACTTCACGCAGAACTGTATCTCGCTAAGGCGTGGCGAATACCTGCCGATGGACGAGTTTCTGAAACAGTTGGTAGCCGCACAGTATATCCGCAACGACATCGAGTTGGCTCGCGGGCGTTTCCGCGTGAAAGGCGACACGGTGGATATTGCGTTGGCCTACGCCGACTATGTGGTGCGTATTGAGTTTTTCGGGAACGAGGTAGATACTATCTCGACGGTTGACCCCGTGGACGGCAGCATGATAGAGGAGTTTGACAAATACAACATCTCGCCTGCGACGATCTTCTGCACCAGTCAGGAGCATATAGCGTCTGCGATGTCGCAAATCAAATTGGATCTTGCCAATCAGGTAAACTATTTTCAGGAGATAGGCGAACCGCTCTATGCGAAGCGTATCGAGGAGCGTGTAAAATACGACCTGGAGATGATACAGGAACTCGGTTACTGCTCGGGTGTGGAGAACTACAGCCGATATTTCGACGGTCGTGAGGCGGGCAGTCCACCCTATTGTTTGCTGGATTACTTCCCGAAAGACATGCTGCTGGTGATAGACGAGAGCCATGTAACCGTACCTCAGATACGAGGGATGTACGGTGGGGACAAGTCGCGCAAAGATAACCTCGTCAACTACGGTTTTCGTCTGCCTGCGGCACGCGATAACCGCCCGTTGACCTTCGATGAGTTTGAGCAGAAGACGGGGCAGACGATCTATGTATCGGCGACACCCGATGAATATGAGTTGCAGCGTTCGGAAGGTGTGGTGATAGACCAGGTCATCCGTCCGACAGGTCTGCTTGACCCCGAGATAGATGTGCGCCCGACGGAGCATCAAGTGGACGACCTGATGGAGGAGATACAGCAGCGCATTCAGAAAGATGAGCGTGTGCTGGTAACGACACTGACGAAGCGTATGGCAGAGGAACTGGACGAGTATCTGCGTCGATACGGCATTCGCTCTGCTTATATCCACTCGGACATAGACACGATAGAGCGGGTGAAGATCATGGAGGACTTGCGCAAGGGCTTGTACGATGTGCTGGTGGGTGTGAACCTGCTGCGTGAGGGATTGGACTTGCCGGAGGTAAGCCTGGTAGCGATATTAGACGCCGACAAGCAGGGTTTCTTGCGCGATAAACGAAGTCTGACACAGACGGTAGGGCGTGCGGCAAGGCATGTGAACGGCAAGGCGATTATGTACGGCGACACCATCACTGCGGCCATGCAAGCGACGATAGACGAGACTAACCGCAGGCGCAAGATACAGATGGCATACAACGAGGCACACCACATCACGCCAACGGCGATAAAGAAAGACATCAACACCTCGGCTCTTGCCTCGCTCTACAAAGACCCCGAGCAGGAGAAAGAGAAAGTGGAGCAAGCGATACGCGAGTCGTGGAAGAGTGCGGACTGGCAGAAAATGGACAAGAAAGCGTTGGGCAAAGCCATTGAACAGAAACGGCGTGCGATGCTGGCTGCCGCCAAGGAGTTGGACTTCGACAACGCCGCACGGCTACGCGATGAGATGCTCGCTATGGAGAACCGCTTGGAGGCGATTACAGGACAATGACCTCCCCAAGCCCCTCCATGGGAGGGGATGTAGCACAGCGAGGACATAGACTCCGTTAATACCGGTTAATGGACGATTAAACATGTAATTACCCTTGGTTTTTCAACATATACTTATCATGTAATTAAACATATAATTAGGCATATTTTCCTATTTCTCTTTACACAAAAACATTCAATAATGTGTTCAAGAATTTTACAAAAACATCTACTATACGGCTGCTAATTTCCAAAAACTAAATTAGTGTTTGTATTGTATGGGTTCTCTATGCAAGCCATATAGTTCGTTAAAACTACCATTAGAACGAGGAGGTTATAAATTATGAAAAAGGCTGTCGGACATGGGTCGGACAGCCTTTTTCTATTTATTTCTCGCAAACTTACGCCTTGAACGGAACCTTACCTTTTGTAGGACAAAAATCTGCACTTTAGCGGGTAGAGCCGTACCTTCTATAGGGCTGCGCCTTAGCGGGCGGAGGAGCTGGCTTGGCGGGCGATGGCGAGTTGCATACCGCGGATCTCTGCCAGTTCGCGCATACGACCGAGGAGGGTATAGCCGGGGTTGGTGCGTTTGGCGGCATTGAGGTCGTCGCAGATACAGTGTCCATGGTCGGGACGGAGCGGGATCGAGCAGCCTCGGCGTTGCTCCACCTCGTACATGGCACGGAGGAACTCGTAGGTATCGAGGTCGCCCTCGAAGGTCCATTTCTCGTAGAAATCGCCCTCGGGTGTCTGAGTGACGGCACGGAGATGCACGAAATTGATACGCTCACCAAAACGGCGCATCATATCGATGAGGTCGTGTTTGCCTGCGCCACCGAAAGAGCCTGTACACAGACACAGTCCGTTGCTCGGGTTAGGAACCGCATCGATAAGCAACTGAAAATCAGCCGCTGAGGAGAGTACACGCGGCAACCCGAGAATAGGCATAGGGGGGTCGTCGGGGTGGATGACAAGCGATATACCCGCTTCGTCTGCCACGGGGCATACCTCACGCAAGAAATAGATGAGGTTAGCACGCAGACGGTCGGCATCGATATGCTTGTAGCGGAGGAGTTGCTCACGGAATTGGTCGAGCGTGAAGGACTCTTCGGAACCGGGAAGACCCATAATCATCGTGCGCGTAAGTGTCTGAATATCAGCGGGCGACATCTGTTGATAGCGTGCATAGGCGCGTGCTTTGTCGGTCTCGGAATACTCGCTATCCGCTCCCTCACGACGAAGGATGTATAGGTCGAAAGCGATGTATGCTGCCCGCTCGAACATCAGTCCGTGGCTGCCATCGGGAAAGACATAATCGAGGTTGGTGCGCGTCCAATCGAGCACAGGCATAAAATTGTAGGTAACCATACGGATACCGCACTCGCCGAGGTTGCGGAGAGTCTGCTTGTAATGGTCGATATAACGCTGATAATCACCCTCTTGCGTCTTGATATGCTCGTGTACGGGAACGGACTCGACACCCGTCCACTGCAATCCTGCCGCCTCTATCTCGGCTTTGCGTTTGCGTATCTCATCGAGCGACCAAATATCGCCGTTGGGGATATGGTGAAGGGCGGTGATGACGCCTGTAGCACCCGCCATGCGGATGTCGGCAAGCGAAACGGGGTCGTTAGGCCCGTACCAACGCATTGTTTGAATCATAGTGCTTAAAAGTAATTGTTAATAAATACTAAGTAGCAGTGTTTATCAGAACTCGGTTAGGTCTCGATTAGGTTTCGACAAGAACTCGACGAAAGCAGGGAATAGAAATATAAAAATACCATTACAAATCGGGGTTATTTTTAACCAAATACTATCTTTTGTCTAAACAGAGCCCTGTCGTTTCGAGTGCGTTCTAAACCACGAAAAGGCGTGCCATACGCTGCTACCCGACGAAGGAAGGCGTTTCTCTATCAGATAGAGAAAGCGTCGAAGCCGCCATCTACGACTGCAAGCGTACCCGTAACGAAGGAGGAAGCGTCGGAGATGAGGTAGTGGATCGTACCGTGGAGTTCTTCGGGTTCACCAAATCGGCCTGCTGGTGTATGCGCCACTACCTGTTGCCCGCGGAGGGTAAGCGAGCCATCGGGGTTGGTGAGCAAGGCACGGTTCTGATTGGTAACGAGGAAGCCCGGGACGATAGCGTTGACACGGATGTCGGGACTGAACTTCATAGCCATCTCGCCAGCCATGAACTTGGTGTAACTGGCGATAGCCGCCTTGGCTGCGCTGTATCCGACCACGCGTGTGAGGGGGCGTAGAGCCGACTCGGAACAGAAATTGACGATAGCACCTTTCTTGTTGTCGCACAGGACTTTACCGAACACCTTGGTAGGCAGTACGGTGCCGAAGAGGTTGAGATCGACCACCTTGCGGAAAGCCTCTTGGTCGAGATCGAGGAAGGTTTTGTCGGGTGCGATAGTAGCCCCAGCCATATTGCCGCCTGCGGCGTTGAGGAGGACATCGATAGTGCCATATTTAGCGAGGATGTCGGTGCGGTTTTGAATGAGTGCCTGCTCATCGAGGACATTGGTGGTGAGGAACATGCCCTCGCCCACTTGGTTGAGTTGTTGCTCGAAAGCACGGCCAGCCTCCTCGTTACGATCGAGAACGACGACACGCGCACCTTGCTCGGCAAGGTAGAGGGCAATGCTCTGCCCGAGGACACCGCAGCCGCCTGTAAGGACGACTACTTTGCCTGAGATATCAAAGAGATTTTTCATATTGATAATGAATTGATGAATTATCAAAAATTGATTTCGTTGCCGAGTGCATCGTAGGTCTTGTTGCCACGAAGAATCAGCACTTGCCCATTGCGGATCACTTTTTGTGCCTTTTCGACAGCAGTAGCGGTTGCCTCGATAGCGGAGGGGACACCGGCTTTGGGATAGATAGTGATTGACTTTGCGTAGAAGCGTTGGTTGGCGGCAGTGGCTTGGTTGATACGGATAGTGGTAACCTTATCGGCAGGTTTCCAAACGCAGTCTTCAAAGACTTTGTTGCCGGCAGAGAGCGTGAAAGCCGTGGTATCTCCGGCTAAGACATTGATTGCGAGGAAGCCATCTGCGCCCTCTTTTTCGCTGTACATTGCTGCAGAGATAACGATAGAATCTACCTCGACGGGCGTAGCAAGAGTGAACTCGATGATACCTTTTTTGGAAGAAGTACCGAACTTTGCACCGCAACCGATACGCGCAGGAAAGATATTATCACGCTTGTCGATAGAGGCTACACTATCGGTTTCGCCAAAAATAGAAGCCACATCTTTGGTATAGGCGGTACCACCATCGCCATCTGTTTTTTCGCATTCCACGAAACTGAGGGTGTAGGACTGAGCCGAAGCCATAAGACAAGGCAGAAGTACTGCTAAAGAAAGAAGAAGTTTTTTCATTTGTTTATTTGTTTATTAGTTTATAAGTTTATTTTTTGAGCGGTACGCCGAAGAGGGTGTACTTGTTGCCGGCACGGAGGATATAGATTTGTCCGTTCTCGATGATTTTGACAGCGGGCATGGTCTTGCTTGTTTGCGGGATAGC
>ENA-UEQL01001329-UEQL01001329.1-human-gut-metagenome-genome-assembly--contig:-NODE-1329-length-17306-cov-11.176795_pt1 | contig 17306 bp, 16 predicted proteins | sample MGYA00242905_ERZ507926 | MGnify/ENA primary metagenome ERZ507926 (study PRJEB26167, sample SAMN06115531) | human gut metagenome | host: Homo sapiens | place: China:Henan | collected 2015-09-09...
AATGGCAATTGTCAGTCCCAAAGATGATGCAACGGAATGGCACGAATTTTAAAAAGTATATGAGAATGCGGAGCGACTGAAAATTGAAATTAATATTTTAAATTCGCTTATAGGCGCACAAGATATTGAAAACGCATTTGAAAACATAGTAGAAAAATATCCTGAGTGTATTAAAGCTATACCAATTTTACTTGCGGTAAGGGAAAATGAAATTTACTGCCAAGACGAAAACGGAGCTGTCAATTACAGATTCGACAGAAAAGCTCAAACTGCTGAGCAATACAAATATTTTATGCGCAATACTGGACTTTTTGATATGTTGCAAAACCATGTTATTTGTAATTTGTATGATTATGTTACCGGTGTTGAAGTTGGGTTGGGATCTAACGGACGCAAAAACCGCGGTGGTCATCAAATGGAAGATTTGGTAGAAAGCTATTTGAAAAAGTCTCATGTTGAATATTACAAGGAAATGTATTTGACAGAAATTGAGGAGAAGTGGGATATAGATCTTTCCGCTATTTCAGCGGAGGGGACTTCTACAAAACGCTGGGATTTTGTTGTCAAAACACCGTTATGTATATATGTTATTGAGACAAATTTTTATACAAGCAGTGGCTCAAAACGCAATGAAACGGCAAGAAGCTATAAAATGATAGCGGAGGAATCAAAAAACATTAAGGGTTTCAATTTTGTCTGGATTACAGACGGCGGTGGTTGGACAAGCGCAAGACGAAATCTTGAAGAAACTTTTAATGTATTGGATGATATCTATAATATTGCAGATATGGAAAATGGCGTTCTTGAGTGTCTTTTCAAATAACGAGAAAATAATCATGTAAAACATTGGTCGCCATCTTGCCAAAAAGCGCAATGCTTAAAACACAAAAAAATACCGGCAGCTCCGCATGAAAACGGGACTGCCGGATTTTTTTACAGCTTTAATTATTTGCCGAACAGCAGGAGCAGGAAACCGGCGGCAACAGCCGAGCCGATAACGCCCGCGACGTTCGGACCCATTGCGTGCATGAGTAGGAAGTTCGTCGGGTTGGCCTTGCGTCCCTCAACCTGCGAAACGCGCGCCGCCATGGGAACGGCGGAGACGCCTGCAGAGCCGATGAGGGGGTTGACCTTGCCCTTGGTGACGAGGTACATGACCTTGCCGAGAAGCACGCCGCCTGCGGTCGAGAAGCAGAATGCCGTCAGACCGAGGATGATGATGAATATGGTCTGCTTCGACAGGAAGGTCTGACCGTTTGCCGTTGCGCCGACGGTGACGCCGAGCATGATGGTGACGATATTGGTCAGAGCGTTCTGCGCGGTGTCGCTGAGTCTTTCAACAACGCCGCTCTCTCTGAACAGGTTGCCGAGCATGAACATACCGATAAGCGGAGCGACGGAGGGAAGCATGAAAGCGCAGATGACAAGCACGACGACGGGGAAGATAATCTTCTCTGTCTTGCTGACGGTTCTGAGCTGCTTCATCTCGACTGCACGCTCCTTCTTTGTGGTAAGAAGCTTCATGATGGGCGGCTGAATAATCGGGATAAGAGCCATATACGAATATGCCGCAACTGCTATCGGTGCGAGCAGGTGAGCCGCAAGCTTCGAGGCGAGGAATATAGCCGTCGGGCCGTCCGCGCCGCCGATGATGCCGATAGCGGCAGCCTCCTGCGGGGTGAAGCCGAGCAGGATAGCGATAGTGAAGGCAACATAGATGCCGAGCTGTGCGGCGGCGCCGAGCAGCAGGCTCATCGGGTTTGCGAGCAGGGGACCGAAGTCGGTCATCGCTCCGACGCCCATGAAGATAAGGCACGGGAAGATACTGCTCTTGACGCCCGCATATATCAGGCGCAGGATTCCGATATCATACCAGTGCGCGCCCTCCCGTATTGTTGTACTCAGCGGGTCGATAATGCCGGTCGGGTCATCCATAAGACCTGCGCCGGGCAGGTTTGCAAGCAGGATACCGAACGCGATGGGAAGCAGCAGAAGAGGTTCGAATTTTTTGGCAATGGCCAGATAGAGCAGGACGAACGACACGAGGATCATTACGCCCTCTCTCCAGGTGAGCACGGCGAGACCCGAGCTCTCCCAGAAGCCTTTTAAGATTCCGAGTATGTCCATTTACTATCCCCCTTAGCCGACTACGGCGAGCAGTGCGTCCGTAGCGACGGTCGAGCCCTTCTGGACGGTGAGCTGTCTGACAGTGCCGTCGCAGGGAGCGACTATTTCGTTTTCCATCTTCATAGCCTCAAGAATGAGGAGTATATCTCCGGCCTTTACGGAAGAGCCTACGTTGACGTTGACGCTCAGTATCGTGCCGGGCATGGGAGAGAGAACCTTCTGACCCTCTGCGGCTGCTGCGGGAGCGGCGGCAGGGGCGGGAGCTGCTGCGGGGGCGACGGGTGCGGCAGCTGCGGGAGCCGCGGGAGCGGCGTCGGTAACAGCGGTTATAACGGCGTCGGTCTCCTCGACCTCGACCTCATAGTTTTTGCCGTTTAATGTAACAACATATTTCATGATTACAATTCCTTTCAGTTGTCGGCGAGAGCCGCATCAGTCTATCTTCTTTATGGATTTGAACAGCAGTCTGTTGAGCGGGACTCCGCTCTCGTCGCTGACTATTGCCATAATGACCGCAGCGGTCGGCTCGTCAACGCCGTCAAGGTCTAATGTGCCCTGCGACTGTGTGCCGGGCAGGGGAGTTCCGGCAGCGGCGGCCTGCTGCGCGGGTGCGGGAGCATCGGAATCGGCATTTTTCTTGCCTTTCTTGGCCGCGATATTCTCGCCGAGTCTGACAACGCGGGAGATTATCATGATAAGCACGGCAAGGATGATAAGCAGCAAGAATACCATAAGGATTCCGAAGAGGGAGACCTGAAGAGCGAAAACAAGCTTTTCGCCCATAGGCATATACATGTCAAAGTTATCAAACATGGATAAAACCATTCCTTTCTGCCGAGGCTCAGTCGAGTCTCTCTATCTTATATTTGAAAGTGTTCTTCTTTCTCTCGTCGCGCTTGTCGAAGAACGCTTCCGCCTGTGTCGGGAAGGCTATATAAGAGAGAACATCCTCGTCGCAGGTCGCTCTGTCGCCGAGATACTCTCTTGCAGCCGGGAGACCGGGCTCAAGCAGGTCCGCATAGCGGCAGGTTATCGGCTTCTCGTCGCCGAGAACCTTCTTCTGCAGCTCCTCATTTATCTTGCCGGGAGCCTTGCCGTATTCGCCCTTGATATAGTTCTTAACTTCCTTGGAGATGTTCTTGTATCTCTCACCCGCGAGCACGTTTGCGGTCGCCTGAACGCCGACCATCTGGCTCATGGGGGTGACGAGCGGAGGATAGCCGAGATCCTCGCGGACTCTCGGGGTTTCCGCGAGAACTTCATCGAGCTTGTCAAGCTTCTTCTGCGCTGTCAGCTGAGCGACAAGGTTCGAGAGCATTCCGCCGGGGATCTGATAGTTGAGAGCGTCGGTCTGAGTTGTCAAAACGACGGGGTTGAGCAGTCCGCTCTTGAGAGCGTCGTTGCGAACGGGCTTGAAGAAATCGTTGATTTTCTTAAGCGTGCCCATATCGAGCGGGACTTCGTAGCCCTCTTTCTCGAAAATGTAGGCCATAGTCTCTGTGGGCGGCTGAGAGGTGCCGTTTGAGAAGCAGGAGATAGCGGTGTCGATAACATCCGCGCCGGCTTCAACGGCCTTCTGCAGGGTCACGGGGCCGAGGCCTGTGGTCGAGTGAGTGTGGACGATAACGGGGAGCGATATATTCTCCTTTATGCCCTTGACAAGATCGTAAGCGCTCTGGGGATCCATGATGCCCGCCATGTCCTTTATGCAGACGGACTGAACGCCCATGCTCTCGAGGTCTTTTGCGAGCTTGATGTAGCTTTCGATGTTGTGGATGGGGCTGGTGGTGTAGCAAATGGTTCCGGATGCGTGAGCGCCGCACTTAACAGTTTCGTCAACTGCCGTTTCGATGTTTCTCAGGTCGTTGAGGGCGTCAAATATGCGGATGATGTCGATACCGTTTTCAACGCTCTTTCTGACAAAAAGACGGACGACATCGTCGGGATAATGCTTATAGCCCAGAAGATTCTGACCTCTGAGGAGCATCTGAAGCTTGGTGTTCGGGCAGGCCTTGCGAATCTTGCGCAGGCGCTCCCACGGGTCTTCGTTGAGATAACGCAGGCAGGAGTCGAACGTGGCGCCGCCCCAGCACTCGAGCGAATAGTAGCCGGCCTTGTCAAGCTCCGGCAGTATTCCCTCGAAAGCCTCAAAGGGCATACGGGTCGCAATAAGCGACTGATTCGCGTCTCTAAGGACAGTCTCGGTGAAATTTACTTTCATGTGTTTCGCTCTCCTTTGGAATTTGTAAACTTGCTTAAAAATCAGAACTCGATGCGCGAGGCGATGTAGCTTTCAAGCTCGTCTATCGCAATACGCTCCTGCTTCATCGTGTCGCGGTCGCGCACGGTCACGCAGTGATCCTCGACGGAGTCGAAGTCAAAGGTGATGCAAAGCGGAGTGCCGATCTCGTCCTGGCGGCGATAGCGCTTGCCGATGGAGCCGGTCTCGTCGAAGTCGACCATGAATTTGCGGCTAAGCTCGTCGCAAATCCTGACAGCCTCGCCGGACAGCTTCTTCGACAGGGGAAGCACCGCGGCCTTGTAGGGCGCGACGACGGGGGAGAGGTGGAGCACCACGCGGGTGTCGTTCTTCTCTGCGTCGATAACTTCCTCGTCATACGCTTCGCACAGCAGCGCGAGCACGGTTCTGTCGAGTCCGTAGGTGGATTCTATTATATAGGGAATGAACTTCTCGTTCGTCTCGGGATCGAGGTAGTCCATTTTCTGACCGCTGTATTCCTGATGTCTCGTCAGGTCGAAGTCCGTTCTGTTGTGGGTGCCGTTTATCTCGCCCCAGCCGAACGGGAAGAGGAACTCTATGTCGCACGCGGCCTTGGCGTAGTGAGCGAGCTTCTCATGGTCGTGGAAGCGCAGATGCTCGGGAGCTATGCCGAGATCCTCAAAATACTTCTTGCCGAACTGCTTGAAGTAGTCATAGAGCTCGTTGTCGGAGCCCTTCTTGCAGAAAGTCTGGAACTCCATCTGCTCGAACTCGATGGTTCTGAAGGTGAAGTTGCCGGGGGTTATCTCGTTTCTGAACGCCTTGCCTATCTGACCGATGCTGAAGGGCAGCTTTGCTCTCATCGAGCGCTGGACGTTGAGGAAGTTTACATATTCGCCCTGCGCGTTTTCGGGACGCAGATAGATTATGCTCTTGGCGTCGTTGGTGACTCCGCGGTAGGTCTGGAACATGAGGTTGAACTCTCTTATGTCCGTGAAGTTGTGCTTGCCGCAGTGGGGGCAGGGGATGGAGTGAGCCTTAATGAACTCAAACATCTCCTCCTTGGTCATGCTGTCGGGATGGGCGTTGGGGTCGAAATTCTCGATGAGAGTATCGGCTCTGTGGCGCATTTTGCATTCCTTGCAGTCGAGCAGCGGGTCGGAGAAGCTGGCGATGTGTCCGCTCGCCTCCCAGACTCTCGGGTGCATGAGAATGTCCGCGTCAACCTCGTAGCTGTTTCTGCGCTCCTGAATGAATCTCTTGCGCCAGGTGTCCTTGACGTTGTTTTTCATTCTCGCGCCCAGCGGACCGTAGTCCCAGGTGTTCGCAAGACCGCCGTAGATGTCGCTTCCGGCAAAAATAAAGCCTCTGTTCTTGCACAGGGCGACGATTTTTTCCATTGTTTTTTCAGTATTGTTTAGCATAAGTGCTTTCTCCCCTATTATTCATTCCAGCATATGATAATCTAAAAAACGCCAAAAGTCAAGGCACGTAAAGGAGATTTTGACCGCTTGTCCGCCCGCCTTTTTGTGCGTTATTCCGCAAGGCGGATTTTGTCTGTGCATTTTGCCGAAAATAGTGCGGACAAAGCGCCGAAAAACATAAACAGTAACGGAATATCGATATAAAAAGAACAATAAAATTTTTCGCCGGGTCTTTGATAAAAAATATTTTTTTATCCGACCGACGCTTTTTCAACATCGTATTGACAAATCCGGGTTTTACTGTAAAATTATATTGTTATAATAGCGGCTATATTATATAAAACAAAGCAAAGAGGGGAAAACAGTGAGTAAAAAGGACTCAAAGATATCGTCGTTCTTCGGAAAGATAGGCCCCATGGTGGGCTACAATTTCGCAAGCATACTTTTCGGCGGCGGCTCGTACATTATCTCGCTCTATTTTCTGTCATTTTTGACCGAGGTCGAAAAGCTCAGACCCGACCAGGCCGGAATGGTCATTGCCATGGCTCACATCTGGGACGCGGTCACAGACCCCGTTATGGGCATCATAACCGACCGCACCCGCTCGAAATACGGCAGACACAGAAGATATCTGCTCTGGGGCTTTGTTCCGATAGCGGTTTCGTATTTCTGCCTGTGGACCTCGTTCGGCATCTCGGCCACCGGCAACACGACTGCGACAATGCTCTACTATATGCTCGCCTATATGCTCTATAACACGGCGCTGACTCTCGTCACCGTGCCCCATGTTGCCATGCTGCCCGTTGTCGCGCCCGAGTATTCGCTGCGCACGCAGTATAACTCGGTGCAGTATATAATGAACTCCGTGGGCATGGTTACTTCCTTCCTGCTCGTGTCGCTGTCGCTCGGCTTTACGAACATGGAGATGTCCGCCGCTTCAAGACCGAAGTTTATGTTCTTCGGCGCGATTTTGTGCCTGTGGTTCTCGCTGCCCCTGCTCGTGACCTTCAAATGCACGAAGGAGCCGAGCTCGCTCGATATGAAGCTGCCGCCCTTTAACGCGACAATGCTTATCGAGGAGTATAAGCAGGTGTTCCGCAACAAGGCGTTCAGACGCTATTTTGCACTGAACTCGATGTATACCATGGCAAAGGGCTTCTATGCTAACTCCAACCAGTATTTCATCAGATATATCGCCCAGCGCTTCGGCTATTTCAATACCCTGCAATCGATTGCGGGCGCGTCCGAGGCGTCGGGCTTCCCGATAAACTATCTTATGACGATGAAAAAGGGCAAGCAGCTGTGCGGAAAGATTTTAACTCCGATTATGGCCGCCGGACTTATAATGAACCTTTTCATCAACAAGAACACCCCGCTTTGGGTCATTATTATTGCTATATTCCTCTATAATTTCGGCTTCTCCGGCCCCGGCTTCACCGCCACCAATATCCAGCCCGATGTTACGGATGTTGACGAGATGATAACGGGCCGCCGCCGAGAGGGCGTTATCTCAACGTTTAATACGCTCATCAAAAAGACCATAAACGGACTTATGAGCGCGTTCACCGGCTTCATTCTCAACGGCTTCGGCCTGCGCACCGGCGCGGAGAATGCGAACGCCCTCGAGCAGACCGCCAAGGGCATATTCGGCCTGCGACTGACCTACTGCATACTGCCGCTCATCTTTGTCGCCCTTGTCTATGTCTGCGTGTTCACCTATAAGATGACCCGAGAGGATCACAAGATGATAATCGAGGCGATAAAAGAGAAGAAGGAGACGGGCAGATGCACTCTGACCCCCGAGCAGATAAAGCGCTGCGAGGAAATAGCGGGTCAGAGCTTCGGCGATATGTGGATAGGCAGACCGTCTGCGGATACTCTTTTCGCCGAGCTTGACTAAAGACCCACGAAAGGATCAAAGAATTGTCTACGAAGAAAGAAAACATCAGAAATTTCAGCATTATAGCGCACATCGACCACGGCAAATCGACCCTTGCGGACAGACTCCTTGAGCTGACCGACTCCGTGGCGAAGCGCGATATGACCGCCCAGATTCTCGACAACATGGATCTGGAGCGCGAGCGCGGAATAACAATAAAGGCGCACGCGGTCAAGATGGACTACACCGCGAGCGACGGCGAGGTCTATGAGCTCAATCTTATCGACACTCCCGGCCACGTCGATTTCAACTATGAGGTCTCGCGCTCCCTTGCCGCGTGCGAGGGTGCGGTGCTCATAATCGACGCGTCGCAGGGCATCGAGGCGCAGACGCTGGCGAACACCTATTTGGCGCTCGACCACGACCTCGAGATAGTCCCGGTTATCAATAAAATTGACCTGCCCGCAGCCGACCCCGACAGAGTTGCCGAGGAGGTTGAGGAGATAATCGGACTCGACTGCTCGAACGCCCCGCGCGTCTCGGCAAAGACGGGCGAAAATGTAGAGGCCGTGCTCGAACGCATAGTTCTGGATATCCCCGCGCCCGAGACCGACGATAATTTGCCGCTCAGAGCGCTTATCTTCGACTCTGTCTATGACAGCTACAAGGGCGTTATCGTCTACGTGCGAATAAAAGAGGGCAGGATTAAGGCGGGCGACACCATGCGCATGATGGCGACCGGCGCACAGTTTACCGTCGTCGAGGTCGGCTATATGCGCGCTACGAGCATGGAGCCTGCCGAAGAGCTGACCTCGGGCGAGGTCGGATATATTACCGCCTCGATAAAGACCGTCAGCGACGCCCGCGTCGGCGACACCGTGACGACCGCGGAGAACCCCGCAAAAGAGCCGCTTGCAGGCTACCGCAAGGTGAACCCGATGGTTTTCTGCGGCGTATATCCCGCCGACGGCGCGGACTACGAGAACCTGCGCGACGCGCTCGAAAAGCTCCAGCTCAACGATGCCTCGCTCTCATATGAGCCGGAGACCTCCGGCGCGCTCGGCTTCGGCTTCCGCTGCGGCTTTTTGGGTCTGCTCCACCTCGAGATAATCCAGGAGCGCCTTGAGCGCGAATACGACCTCGACCTCGTGACCACCGTTCCGAGCGTCATATATAAGATACACCTGACCGACGGCAGGGTTATCGAAATCGATAACCCGACTCACTATCCCGACCCCGTCAATATCGATTACAGCGAGGAGCCGTTCACCAACGCGCATATCTATTCGCCGCCCGAATATGTCGGCGCGATAATGGACTTGTGCCAGGAGCGCCGCGGCGTGTTCAGGAACATGACCTATATCGCCTCCGACCGCGTGGACATCCTCTATGAGCTGCCGCTCAACGAGATAATCTACGATTTCTTCGATTCTCTCAAGTCGCGCACCCGCGGCTATGCGTCGTTTGACTATGAGATAACCGATTACCGCCGCTCGAACCTCGTAAAGCTCGACGTTCTCCTGAACGGCGAGATAATCGACGCGCTTTCGTTTATTATCCACTCCGACAAGGCATACGGGCGCGCAAGAAAGATAGCCGAAAAGCTCAAGGATAATATCCCGCGTCAGCTGTTTGAGATTCCGATTCAGATAGCCATCGGCGGCAAGGTCATTGCCCGCGAGACAGTCAAGGCGATGAGAAAAGACGTTCTTGCCAAGTGCTACGGCGGCGACATAACCCGAAAGAAGAAGCTGCTTGAAAAGCAGAAGGAGGGCAAGAAGCGTATGCGCCAGTTCGGGACGGTCGAAGTGCCGCAGGAGGCGTTTATGGCGGTTCTCAAGCTCGACGACGATTGACAGACAAAACAAACAAAGCTGTAAATTACCTGCCCTGCGGCGATCGGTAATTTACAGCTTTTGCTTTTTGACCTGTCTGTGATTTATTTTTTGGCGGCAACGCTTTTCTGCATACCGTCAAGCTTTGCAAGAACGGCGGCGTACATATCGCATATTGAAAGCGAAATGAAGTCGGCGGGCTGCGAAAAATCGTTGTTGACCCATTCCTCGATTATGCCCAAGGAGCCCTTGACCATAAAGGTGTATGTCGTGTCTAAAGTCAAGTCGTCCAAACCGGGATATTTTTTCCGCCACTCGTTCGTTATGTCCTGTCTGTTTATTTCGCAGCACTTGTCTAAAAATTGCTTGCTGCCGTATTTGCCGAACAGTGCGTCGCAAAATGAACGCTCAGCCTTTACGGCTTCTATCACTCTGTTGATCAGCGGAAAATCGCTGCTTGTGTAGTTTCAGTTTTTCACGGCGTTGCAGAGGCGCTCGTAGACTATGCTTTCTATTTGCCCCAAAAGGTCGTAAACATCGGCATAGTGGGCATAGAAAGACCCTCTATTGACGTTGGCTGCTTGGCAGAGCTCCGTTACCGAAATTTTGTCTATGGGCTTTTGCTTGAGCAGTGAAATGAAGCTCTCGCAAAGCAGCTGCTTTGTTATTGAAATGCGGCGGTTTTCCATGAAATCTTTGCCTCCGTAGGTTGTCAACTGAACAAAAAAGCCCCGATTTGTTCAGTTGCGTACAAATTGTAAATTTTTGTTGATTGACGCAACAAAGCGTAGAGATTATACTATAAATGCAGTTATAAGTCAATCTTACAAATGCGAAGGGAGGGGACGAAATGGACGCGGCATTGGAGCTGTTGCTTAAGGCACTCGAGTGGTCGGGCAAGGCACTTTATTGGGTCACAATAGGACCGATAATTGAGCTTATAAAGCTGATTTTCGGAATCGCTTAAATTTAACGAGGAGGGAAAAGTAATGGAGATCATCCAGAGAATTTTAGAAGCGTACTTTGAGTATGTAAGATTTATTCTTGAGCACCTTTTCTGGTTCATTCCGAAATAAGAGGGACTGCATTTTAATGCAGAGCTGAAGAAAAATTCAAAGGTCATAATTCGAGCGGTTGCTGCGATTATGACCTTCTTTTTTTATTTGTTTTCCGCGCCGGAATCAGTTTTTCGGGCTGCCCGCGGCCGCGCGCATCGTCATGACGACTGTAAAGGTGTCTCCCTTGTCGTCGGTCACAAGCCGTCCGCCGTATTTTTCGGCGGTGTCTCTGAGAATCCTCAATCCGTAGCCGTGCTCGCCCGTGCGGCTCTTTTTCTTGTCCTCATAGTCCGGAGCCACATTGTTTTCGCCGGTTATGTAGAGCATCCCGTCGCTCTCGTCTGTAAAGCTCTTTATCTTTACATATCTTTTCCCGTCGATTGCCTTCGCCGCGTTTATCGCGTTGTCGAAAATGTTGACGTAAGCCTTGCATATATCTATTTCTTCTATGTCGAGAGTCTCCGGAACGCGCAGGTCAAAGTCGAAATCGATTTCGGTTTTTCTGCATTCCGCGGCTTTGTTCGAGGCTATCGCATTTACGAGCGTGTTTTGGCAGAAGCGTTCTATTTTTATGTCCGCAACCTCTGTTTTGAGCTGAGAGAGCATCTTCTTTGCGGACTCCTTATCGCTGTCCGTACCGTTCTCCATTATCTCGCAGGCGGTCTGCACCATGTTGGCGAGGTCGTGACGTATCTTTCTCGCCTCAACGCTGTTTTGCTCGACATTCTTGTAGTATTCGAGGTTGACGCTGTTCTGATATTCCTGCATCTTCAGCGCCTCGCGCAGCTTTTCGTTCTGCGATGAGCGGTTCATGACATAGAAAAGTATGACGTCCGCGGCGATACTGAAAATTGCGACGACGGCAAAAATTATTATTGTTGTGCGATCACGGTCTTTAAAAAGGGAGAGAGGGCTGTTTTCGCCCGCCCAATCGAAGTGATTTAACAGGATCATGCAGGTGTCGAGCAGCAGCATTTGACTCAGCGGAAAGATGATAAATGCAAGCATCGAAGTCGGTTTTATTGCCCCGCCCTCAAGCTTTCGCTTTCTGAAATATGTAAACACAAGGAAAATCACTGTGTACACGAGCAGAAACGGCGTGAGAACCAGATTGGCCTCAGGGTCGTTGCTGCCTATTCCAAACAGATTTAACATCGAAGCCACAACGGCGGTGAAGCTGGATTCCAACGCAAAAATTGCTATCGACACAAATGCCTTCGTTCGGAACTTGTCCTTGTAGAGCACCGCCGCGCAGATGAAATAATACGCGAGCGGAAGCAGAACCAGAAACGACGGGGCAACAAAGGTCACGAATTTCTGCGAGACAACCAAAAATACAAACGGAACGGTGGTTATCAAAAAGACAAGGTGTTTATTAAATTTCGGTGTCAGGTTATACCAAAGAAAGCCGCCCTGAAGCAGAGCGAGCATTATGTTGTTGACATACCATAAAAATTCGTAAATAGATTCGGACATTGTTTCCCCTCCCCAAAAAGCCGTTATTCCATAATACTTAATATATCTTCCGCACTGTCGGCGATATAAGAAGCGCCGCCGTCAACGAGCACCTTTCTGTCGCGGAAGCCCCACGACACGCCGATGCACGGCAATCCTGAGTTTCTCGCCGTCACAACATCGACCTCGGAATCGCCGGAATAGACTGTCTCGGCAGGATTCGCGCCGAGCAGCTTCATTGCGTATAAAACGCCGTCCGGAGCGGGCTTTTTCTGCCTGTCCTCCGTCTGACCGACTGCGGCGTCAATTAAGCTTTTGAAATAATCCTCGCACAGCCCGATTACCGCCAGCTCGAACTTGTTCGACACAACGGCGATTTTGACCCCGCGCTCGCGCAGCTTTTTGAGCAGCTCGATTATCCCCGGGTAAGGGGCTGTTTTGTTGGTCATATTATCTTTGTAGTGCGCCTTGAACACCGCAAGGCAGTCGGCCTCCGTTTTTTCGTCCGTGCCCTCGGGAACGGCTAAGTGTATGAGCCTTGCAACGCCGTTGCCGACAAAGCGTCTGACCTCGTCCGTCGTGCGCTCGGGAAAGCCGAAGCGGCGCAGGGCGTAGTTAGTGCTGTCCCGCAGGTCGTCGAGCGTGTTCAGCAGAGTGCCGTCGAGGTCGAATATAATATAATTGTATTTCATGCGTATGCTCCTCGGATTTTGCTTTTTTCGTGCATATACTTATTATATCGCAGATTTTTTCTATGTCAATGCGGAGTTCACAAAGTGTTTACAAATAAATTGTTGACAAAATCTGCAAGGAGTTGTATAGTATGAATTGTAAGTTAGCACTCGAACGTCGAGAGTGCTAACGAACAAAACGAAAGGCAGAGACAGATGGAACTGAGCGAGAGAAAAGAGAAAATTCTTGCAGCAGTTGTCGAGCAGTATATAAAGACCGGCGAGCCCGTCGGCTCAAAGACTCTGCTCGATTCTCTCGATATGTCCGTTTCCTCCGCCACCGTGCGAAACGAGATGGCGGATCTCGGCTATCTCGGGCTGCTCGATCAGCCGCACACCTCGGCGGGGCGCGTCCCCACAGGCGAGGGCTACCGCTACTATGTCGATAACCTCGTCCCCGAGAGCGAGCTCAGCGACGAATCGCGCAGGCTCATAGACGCGGGTATCGGAAATGCAAACGGCGACCCCGAAAGCCTCTTGAGGCACGCAGGCGAGGCGCTTGCCTATCTCACCGAGTGCGCCGCCGTCATGACGACCCCCTCGGGCGAGAACACGAAGATAAAGCGCGTCGAGCTTGTTCCCATATCGCCGCACACCGCGATGATAGTGCTCTTGGCGAGCAACGGAATTTTAAGAAGCAAGCTCTTCAGGCTCGATTCCCCGATAGACACAACGGTCTGCGAGACCTTCTACAATGTCGCGCAGGCCATGCTCATAGGAGTACCCGTCAGCGCGCTCACTCCCGCTTATCTCCAATCGATAGCGGCGCGACTCGGAATGGAGTCGCTTGCGATGTTCCCGATGCTCTCGGCAGTCGCCGAGCTTTCGCAGAACGCCGCTCAGCCGCACGTCTTTCTCTCCGGTCAGTCGAATCTGCTGCACCACAGAGAGTATGCAGGCAGAGCATACGAGCTGCTCGAGTTTTTGAGCCGCGGAGCTCCGCTGAGAACCCTTGCGGACAGCATGAAGGGCGAGCTCGAAATAAGGATTGGCAGAGAGAACGGTTTCGTTCAGCTCGACAATTCGAGCGTCATCCTTGCGAGATATACCGTCGGCGAGGACAGCGCCGGTTCTATAGGCATTATCGGGCCGACAAGAATGGACTACCGCAGACTGGTTCCCGGTCTTAAATATATTTCTCAGTGCATAAGCAAAACAATGGAAAAGGCACTTGAAGAGTAACGAAAGGAATGTAACACCAATGAGCGAGAGCACGAAAAAGCCCGAGCAGGCGGAGGAGAACAAAGCCAAAACCGCTCCGGCGGAGGATACGAAGAAGGCTGAAAAGAAAGCCTCGAAGTCCTCGAAGAAAAACGCACAGGCCGACCGCATAGCAGAGCTCGAAAAGGAGCTCGAAAAAGCTCAGCAGTCAGTCAAGGAGAGTGCCGACAACTTCCTGCGCCTCGCTGCGGAATATGATAACTTCCGCAAGCGTTCGCTGCGCGAGAAGGACGACATAAAGGTTCGCTCGAAAACGGACGTCGTCGAGAAGCTTCTCCCGGTCATAGATAATTTTGAACGCGCCGCTTTGAACGCTGAGGCCGATGCCGACAGCTACCGTCAGGGAGTCGAGCAGATATACAGGCAGTTCATCGATATCCTGAAAACACTCAATATCGAGGCGTTCGGCGCAGAGGGCGATGCGTTCGACCCGAATATCCACTCGGCTGTTATGCACACCGAGGACGAGAACGTCGGCGAGAATGTTATCGTCAAGGTTTTCACAAAGGGCTATAAGCTCGGCGACACGGTCATAAGACCCGCAGTCGTTCAGGTTGCCAACTGATGCCGCAGGGCATTTTTGGAATATAAATTAAACTATTCATTACTTCGGAGGTAATTTATTATGTCAAAGGTTATAGGTATTGACTTAGGTACAACAAATTCATGTGTAGCGGTTATCGAGGGCGGCGAGCCCGTCGTTATCCCCAACGCCGAGGGCGCAAGAACAACGCCTTCCGTCGTCGCATTCGGCAAGACCGGCGAGAGACTTGTCGGCCAGGTCGCAAAGCGTCAGGCTATCACAAATCCCGACAGAACCGTCTCCTCCATCAAGAGACAGATGGGTTCCGATTACAAAGTTAAGATTGACGACAAGAAGTACACCCCTCAGGAAATTTCCGCGATGATTCTTCAGAAGCTCAAGACCGACGCAGAGGCCTATCTCGGCGAGAAGGTCACGGAGGCTGTTATCACCGTTCCCGCTTACTTCACCGACTCCCAGCGTCAGGCGACTAAGGACGCAGGCAAGATAGCGGGCCTTGAGGTCAAGAGAATAATCAATGAGCCCACGGCGGCTGCTCTTGCTTACGGCATAGACAAAGAGAATGATCAGAAGGTCATGGTTTATGACCTCGGCGGCGGCACCTTCGATGTTTCCATCATCGAGATGGGCGACGGCGTTCAGGAGGTTCTTGCAACTGCCGGTAACAACCGCCTCGGCGGCGACGATTTCGACCAGAGAGTTATCGATTGGATAGCCGACGAGTTCAAGAAGAGCGAGGGCGTTGACCTGCGCGGCGATAAGATGGCCATGCAGAGACTGAAGGAGGCCGCCGAGAAGGCGAAGATTGAGCTTTCTAACGTCACCACCTCCACCATCAACCTGCCCTTCATCGGCATGAAATCCGACGGCACTCCGCTCAACCTTGAGATGACCCTTACCAGAGCTAAGTTCAACGAGCTCACCGCAGACCTCGTCGAAGCGACAATGGGCCCCGTTCGCCAGGCTATCTCGGACTCCGGCCTCAAGACTTCCGAGCTTCACAAGATCCTTATGGTCGGCGGCTCGTCCCGTATCCCCGCAGTTCAGGAAGCCGTTAAGAAATATACAGGCATCGAGCCCTTCAAGGGTATCAACCCCGACGAGTGCGTCGCTATCGGCGCGGCTATCCAGGGCGGCGTCCTTGCAGGCGATGTCAAGGGACTGCTTCTTCTCGATGTTACCCCGCTGTCACTCGGTATCGAGACTATGGGCGGCATAAACACCAAGATTATCGACAGAAACACCACCATCCCCGTCAAGAAGAGCCAGATCTTCTCCACCGCGGTTGACAATCAGCCTTCCGTTGAAGTCCACGTTCTTCAGGGCGAGAGAGATTTCGCTAAGGATAACAAGACCCTCGGCGTGTTCCACCTCGACGGCATCATGCCCGCACGCAGAGGCGTTCCGCAGATCGAAGTCACCTTCGATATCGACGCAAACGGCATAGTCCATGTCTCCGCTAAGGATCTGGGCACCGGCAAGGAGCAGTCGATCTCCATCACCTCCTCGTCCAATATGTCCAAGGAGGATATCCAGAAGGCTGTTGACGAGGCCGAGAAGTTCGCCGAGGAGGATAAGCAGCGCCGCGAGGAAGTTGATATCAGAAACGGCGCAGACCAGATGGTCTATCAGTGCGAGAAGCTCGTCAGCGAGGACGGCGACAAGTTCTCCGAGGACGACAAGAAGGACATCAACGACAAGATCGATGCCCTCAAGGAAGCCCTCAAGGGCGAGGATATCAACCTCATCAAGTCCCGCCAGGAGGAACTCACCTCTAAGTTCTACGAGATTTCCGAGAAGGTCTACAAAGCTGCCGCAGAGCAGGCTCAGGCGCAGCAGGGTGCCGACGGCGCTCAGCCCGGCAGCGATGCGGGATACACTGAGGCGAATTATACCGACGTTCCCGAAGACAACGACTAAGTCGGCAATGCGTAATTCTGCGCAATACGGCGTTGTGAGAACCATGCCCGTTCGGTCACGTACCGATGTACGCTCCCTCGCGGGCAGAACCTCACGCCTTGTCTCGCACAAAATTCCGCTATTGCCTGCCTTTTCGCAGGAATTGACAGTCGGCAATGTGTAATTTCGCGCGATACGGCGTTGTGTGAACCTGCGGCGGCAGTCACGCACACAAAGTGCGCTCCTTTGCCCACAGAACCCCACGCCTTGTCTCGCACAAAATTTCGCTATTGCCTGCCTTTTCGCAGGAATTGACAGCCGGCAATGCGTAATTCCGCGCGATACGGCGTTGTGAGAACCTGCGGGCGGCAGTCACGCACACAAAGTGCGCTCCTTTGCCCGCAGAACCTCACGCCTTGTCTCGCACAAAATTCCGCTATTGCCTGCCTTTTCGCGGAATTGACAGTCGGCAATGCGTAATTCCGCACGATACGGCGTTGTGAGAACCGTGCCCGTTCGGTCACGTACCGATGTACGCTCCCTCGCGGGCAGAACCCCACGCCTTGTCTCGCACAAAATTCCGCTATTGCCTGCCTTTTCGCAGGAATTGACAGTCGGCAATGCGTAATTTCGCACGATACGGCGTTGTGAGAACCTGCCCGTTCGGTCATTAATGTAGGGGCGGATATCATCCGCCCGCGAAAAGCCGTCTCGGGCTCGCTGCGCCGATACGCATTGCGGAAGAGATAATGTTTACGCGGTTATCGCGCATGAACCTACGTATAGCCGTGGGCTCTGCGCGGTTTGCGTGTTTGATTTGTAGGGGCGGATATTATGTCAAGAGAAACATGGTAAACAGTAGTGTAAGGACATGGTATACAACTCAAAGCCTGTGAATGGAGCGGTTTAAAA
>ENA-UEQL01001330-UEQL01001330.1-human-gut-metagenome-genome-assembly--contig:-NODE-1330-length-17306-cov-5.214522_pt1 | contig 17306 bp, 10 predicted proteins | sample MGYA00242905_ERZ507926 | MGnify/ENA primary metagenome ERZ507926 (study PRJEB26167, sample SAMN06115531) | human gut metagenome | host: Homo sapiens | place: China:Henan | collected 2015-09-09...
GCAACGGCGGTATTTCAAGAGATGCCGAGCTTGTTAATATAGGAGTTATGGATAAAGAAAATATGGTTAAGTTTGCAAAGGATAATGCAATTGACCTCGTTTTTGTAGCTCCTGATGATCCGCTTGCTGACGGTATGGTTGACGCTTAAAATAAGCACGTTTTCGCTGTCGTATTTGTCAAGGAAGTTGAGATTCTGATATATGGCGTTTGCCGTTCCCTTATACCAAAGCGCGCCGCGCTTGCCCTGATAGGGCGACAGAGTGTATACTCCGCCGGACATGCGGTCGAGATCCCACGGCTTGCCGTCGCCTATATATTCGTTCAGTATAAGCGGCTCGTACTGCGTGAGTACTCCCACCGTATCTATCCCGGAATTGGTGCAGTTGCTAAGCGGAAAGTCGATTATACGGTATTTTGCTCCGAACGATACCGCCGGTTTTGCGACTTTACCGGTAAGAGCGTACAACCTCGTCCCCTGACCGCCGGCAAGCAACATTGCCACACACTTTTTTTTCTTCATTATTTTCCCTCCTTGACTCTCTTGAGATACAATCCCGACATGGGCTTTATGTCGACGGTTAAACTGTTTGTAAACCCGTGAGAGCTCTTTTTTACCGTTTTATACTGTTTTTTGCCGCCCTTATACCAACCGCTCCATTCGCTTGCAAGAGCCACGGCATATTTGCCTTCCGGACAACCGAAAGTGTAGCCTCGGTACTCGCACGGCGAGAAGTTGAACGCGCATATAACCACTCCGCCTTCGCCGTCGTTGCGCGCGTACACGATTACGTTGTCGTTACGGTCGTCAACCACCAGCCACTCGAATCCGTCGAACGAGCAATCCAGCTTCCACATCGCCGGCGTTTTAACGTAAAACTCGTTGAGTGCGGCAAAAAATTCAAGCGATTCTTCGTGCATCGGATAATCGAGAAGCAGCCAGTCGAGTTGCTGCTCGAAATTCCATTCGATAAACTGGGCGAACTCGGTTCCCATAAATATCAGCTTTTTGCCGGGGTGAGCGAACATGCTCATCAGATAGTTTCGCCAACCGGCAAATTTCATTCCGTAGTCACCCGGCATTTTACTGAGAAGCGAACATTTCCCGTGCACAACTTCGTCGTGGCTTACGGGCAGAATATAGTTTTCGCTGAACGCATACGTCAGCGAGAACGTCAGATTGTTGTGCAGCCCGCTGCGGAACACGGGGTCGGTTTTCGCATACGACAGCGTGTCGTTCATCCAGCCCATATTCCATTTGAAGTTGAAACCCAGTCCGCCTTCAGCCACCGGCTTGGTGACTTTGGGCCAGGCAGTGGATTCTTCCGCAATCATCATGGCTTTGGGGTGATGAGCAAACACGTAGGTGTTGAGTTTTTGCAAAAAGGCAACCGCCTCTTCGTTTTCTCTTCCTCCGTGACGGTTGGGCAGCCAGTCGTTTCCTCTGCCGTAATCGAGATACAGCATGCTGGCAACGGCGTCCACTCTCAGTCCGTCCACGTGATAGACGTCCATCCACATCATTGCGTTGGAACAAAGAAAAGTTTGCACTTCGCCCTTACCGTAGTCGAAGCAACGAGTTCCCCACTCTTTGAACTCTTTACGAGGTTCTATCGACGGCTCGTACAAAGGTTGTCCGTCGAAATCTATAAGACCGGGCTGATCTTTGGAAAAATGCCCCGGCACCCAATCGATGATTATTCCTATACCGGCGGCGTGAAGTTTTTCGACCAGATAGCCGAAATCTTCCGGCGTGCCGTAACGCGAGGTCGGAGCGTAGTAGTTTATTATCTGATATCCCCAACTGACGTCGAAAGGATGTTCGGCAACGCCCATGAGTTCGAGATGCGTGAACTTCATTTTTTTGAGATAGGGCACTATCGCGTCGGCAAAATCGCGATACGAATAAACGTTACCGTCGTCGTGCAGTCGCCACGAGCCTATATGAGCCTCGTATATGGACATGGGGGAGTTGTAAATATCTTTGTTTTTCAGCTTGCTGAAATATTTCGCGTCGTTGATTTTTACGCGGCTTAAATCGTACGCTTTACTGTTGCAATTGCCGTTTTTCTCGGCATGAACGGCGTACGGATCGGCCTTGTAAATGGTTTTCTCTCCGCTGTGAATGACGAATTTATACGCGTCGAAAGTTTTTACTCCGCCGACAGACAAAGAAAACAGCCCGCTTCCGTCGGGTTCCATTTTACCTTTGTTTTCGTCCCAGTCGTTAAACTCGCCTATTACAGAGACACTGTCGGCATGAGGGGCCCATGTCCTGAAAACGGCGTTGCCCGTTTTTTCGTCGAATACGCAACCCATAAACTTGTAAGCGTCGTACATTTCGCCTTGGTGGAATTTTTCTACGTACTCATTTTGTTTCATAAGCATCCCTCTCGTAAGTAGTAAAGTAAAATCGGTTGCGTCGCGAGGATTTTCTGGTGTTTCATTTCGCAAATCGTCTATATTATACTACAATTATCAGAATTTTTCAATAGGAAAATCAAAAAATTATTTGTTTTTTAGCATTAAAACGCCGATTTTTTATTTTCCGACGAACGTCTTTCGACTTTTTTCGCAGTTTTACTCGTAAACGAGTACAAAATCAGTTGCTCGGCTTTGATTTTAAGCACTTTTTCGACCGCATCGGCGTACGCGTTTATTTGTCCGACATATTTGTCCGAAAGCAGATTTTTCTCGCCGGACAGCTTGTAGTCCAGTATCAGCGCGCGCTTGCCGTTTATTGCCATAAGGTCGATTATACCCTGAACAAGCGTACCGTCGAAATCGACGACGAAGCTTTGCTCGCGGTAAACTTTGCCGCCGAAGTCGCATAGCAGGCGGGAAACGTATTCGTGCGCGGCTTTTATTTGCGGAACCGAAATTTCGTCGGTGAACATGTTTTTAAGACGTTCACGCTCTTGTTCAAACGGCGCGGTAAAATCGATTTTCTGCATTATTGCGTGATAAGCGGTGCCCTTTTGCATTATCGCGTCGTCGTCCGGAATGTTTTGCGCGGCGCTTTTTTCCTCCTCGCCCACCATGCCGGTTACCGTGGTTTTTATTTCGCGCGACGGGAACGGGTAAACATATCTTATGCGCTCGGACAAACGCCTTACAAGTTCGGGGTCGGGCGGAGCGGCGGCAGCGCATTCGTCTTCGGTTTCGGCAAGCATGACTTCTTCCTTTTTTGCGATTTCAACGCAATCCGACGAAACCGGTTTTAACCAGTCGAGAAAACACGAGGCGTTTTCGGGGGCTTCGCTTTTACCCGTTTTGTCGTATGCATAGACGTACAAGCCTTTTTCGGCACGGGTCAGCGCAACGTACAGCAGGCGCATTTCTTCCTCTTTTTGTTTTTTTGACAGCTTTAATTTCGCCGCTCGCGTCATGTAATTATCCGAGCAATCGCCCTTTTTGCCGGTTTTAAGACACAGTCCCCAATCCCCGTCGAAAAAATAGCGCATGTTTTCGTCGGAAAGGTTGAATTTTTTATCGCAGTCGATTAAAAACACATACGGATACTGTAAACCTTTGGCAGTGTGTATTGTCATCATTTTAAGACTACCGGCGGGTGACGGCGAATCGTATTTTCCGTCGCCGTGCGTCATATAGCGTACGTAATCGGCAACCGACGACGCGCTTTTCAGCGACGAGAGATACTCGGTAAAGCGCACAAGCGTTTCGAGCGCGATTTCACCCTCGGGCGAGGCAAGCAGCTTTACGTCATAATCGGTTTCGGCTATCAGTCCGCTTACCAGTTCGGAAACCGATTGACTGCGGGACAGCTCCGTGTATCTCGCGATGCGATCGAGCGCGACGGAAAGTTTTTTTGCGATGGCGTCGTCGTGACAGGCGACGTAATCGCGTACTTTACGGCAAAAACCGCCTTTTCCCGATGCAGCCGAGTACAGTTCGTCCTCGCTTATTCCGCACAGCGGAGACAGAAGATATCCGAGCATGCTTACGTCGTCTTCCCCGAACGCGAGAAGATTTATAAACTGATTGACGGCACGCACTTCTTTTGCCGACGAAAAATAGTTTTTTCGGCACAAAAACACGTTGATGCCGCCGTTTTTGAGCATATCGTACACAAGACGAACCACTTCTCCGTTGCTTCGGAAAAGCACGGCGATGTCCTTTTCTTCGACTCTGTTGCCCTTTTCGTCCGGCTTTTCGAGCCTCTCGGCAATGCCGCGGACTATATGCGTTGCCATGACGCGGGCGTTTTCCTTTTCTTCGTTTTCGTAATTCCGAAGATCATATATCCCCGAAAGCTGCTTTTTTTCGCTTTTTTCGGGCATTCCGATAAGTCGCAGCCTAACTTCTCCGCCGTCCTCGCTTTTACCGAACACAAGCTTGGCGCGCAGATAATCCACTCCTCCGAACGACGTCGACATGGCGCGCGAAAAAACGGCGTTGGCGTAATTTATTACCGCCGTTCCGCTGCGAAAATTTTCGGTGAATTCGATACTTTCTCCGAATCCGTGCCGTGCGGGATCGGTAAACTTTTCGAGAAAAATATCGGGGTCGCTCATCCGGAAAGCGTAAATACTTTGTTTTACGTCGCCGACGATGAAAAGATATTGTCCGACTGCAGCATGAATCAGCGCGTCCTGCAACGGGTTGACGTCCTGATATTCGTCCACGAACACGTACTTGCACGTTTTTCGTATTTCGTCGCCCGCCTCCGAACAAAGTATTTCATACGCGGTGTGTTCGATGTCGCCGTAATCGGCAAGCGCGCGACGTTTTTTCTCCTTTACGAGTCCCGAGTAAACAGCCGATATAAACTTTGCCGCCGCTTCGGCTTGTTTCTTTACTTCCGGCAGCGGCGTAAAGCTTTCCGTTTCCGCCTTTTCGGCAAGTAACGATTTAAGGTTTTCTTTAACTTTTTTAATCTGTTGGTTGAGCTCGGCAAAATCGGAGTTCCCGCGGAAAATATCAAATTTACCGCCGTTTAAAAACGACGAGTGAACGCTGTCGCAATGCTTTGCAAGCTTGTCGTATTTAACCGCCGAGGCGGCATTTTTTATCTCTTCAAGGGAAGAAAGCGCGGCAGAAGCTCTTAGGTCGTAATGTTCTTCAACAGTTTTTTTTGCCAGCAAACTATCGTATTTTTCGCATGATTTTTCTATCCACAGGGTGGGATTTTCGCGCGATTTGGCAAATTCCACGCCGTCGAAAACAAACTGTTTGAAATCCGTATCTCTTCGGTTCGACACGAAATTTTCGTACAAAACGCGGAAATTTTCATCTTTTTCAGCAAACTCTTCCACAAGCGAATCCACCGCTCTGTCGCAAAGCTCGCGTTTTTCGCCGTCGGTTAAAAGCTCGTAATCTGCGTCCGTATCGGCGGCATAGAAGTAGTTTTTTACTATATTTCCGCACCAGGAATCTATAGTTCCTATTTTTGCTGACGGCAATATGCGCAATTGGGCATCGAATTTTTGGTCACGGTCGCGAAGGGCGATTATCGACTTGCTTATTTTATCCCGTATGTCGGACGCGGCGGCTTTGGTAAAAGTGATGATAAGCATGTTTTCAAGCGATTCGCCTTCTTTTAAAAGTTCGATTATTCTGCCCACCATTGCCGTCGTTTTTCCGCTTCCTGCGGACGCCGAAACCAGAACGTTTTCGCCGCGACATTCGACCGCTCTTTTCTGTTTATTCGTCAGTGCCATCTTTCACCGCCTTTATTATGTCGTCGTATTTCGCGCCGGTAATTTTTCGTTCGCATTTTTTGCCGTGACAAGCAGCCGCGTAATCACAGTACGAGCAAGCTCCGTTTTGCCCCGAAGACGTGGGAACAGCCGCAATAAAGCCGCTTTTTATTCCTTCGATTGCTTTTTCGGAAACGGCATAGGCGTACTTAATGACGCTTTCGACAATTTCCTCCGACACAAGAGTTTTCGGGTTTTTGGCGGCGGGATCGTAATCGAACACGTCGCTTTTGTTTTCGGGCGATTTTTTATCCATTGCATTGATATACAGCGGATCGTTTATAAGCATTCCGCAAAGTACGCCGGCGTTTTTGCTGTCGTTTACCGGAAAATAGAACATTCCGACAGGATTATAACCGCGCTTTTTCATTACGAGAGAATATATCGGAAGCTGCAACTTTTTACCGAAATAAATATCGTTTGCCGTAAGTTCGACCTTTGCTCCGCTTTTATAGTCCACCACTCGCACGGCGTTTCCGTACGCATCCACACGATCGATCTGTCCACACATTACCGCTCCGCCGGGAGCAATGCCGAGTTCTTTGCTCTCACCCGGATCGCCATAGCGCACTTCTTCTCCGAGCGGCACGAATTCGCCCTCTTTAAATTCGCGGGCGACGCACGAGCAGAGAGCTATTGCGTCGCGGCGTATGTATTTTTTGAGCCGCGCGTTGCAGTCAAGCGAATATTTTTCGGCTTTTTCAAGTTCTTCGTCGGCAATCAACGCACCGATTTTTTCGGGTCGATCGAATTTTCCGATGCGGACGAAACGTTCGATTATTTTATGCAGCACCGTTCCGATATCGGTAGCCTGAACGCTTCCGTCCTTTGCTTTTTCGACACCGAGCGCGTACTTATAAAAGAATTTTTTGGGGCAGTCGAAATAAGTCTGAAGAAGCGATGCCGAGCAGCTTTCGATTTTTATTCCGTCCGACAGGCTATCGACAGGCGGCTTTAAGTCGTTTATTATGTTTTGACAGTCGGTTTCGACGGCGGCTGCTATGGACGAATAAGCTCCTCTCTCGTCACCGGCAGCGGCGCGCATAAGGCAGGATTTTTTTGTCGGATACAGTCGAGCGATTGCGGAAGGCTTCAACTCTTGCTCGGCATAATCGATGGCGTCCGAGGTTATTTCGTCTGTTTCTTTCATATTGCAGGCGTGTTCTATAAGCCGAAGCATATACGAACGCTTGTTTTCCCCGTCGGAAACATACGACAAATTCAATTTTTCGGCGGTTTTGACAAGCTGAACAAGTTCGTCGCGGAATCGCTCGTTGGCGTCGCGGGAGAGCGGGCTTATTTCCAGCCCGTTCTCGGTAAGCTTGTCCGCGTCGAGGTCGCCTAAAAGTCCGTTTCCGGGGTCTGTTTTGGGCAAGACACCGTCGTTGAAGCCGATTATATACAGTTTTTTACACAGAAAACCGCGGCGAGCGTTTAACGGACCGACAAACACCGTGTCGGTTTTGTTGGGGACGACAGATACTTCGGTGCCGGATGCAAGCTCGGAAAAAGCCGAAAACAAATCGCGGAAACGGTATTCCTTTTCTCCGAACACCTCTTTAATCGTTTGCAAAGCGGTTTCGGTAAGCGTGAAATACCTTTGGTTGTCTTCGTTTATTCCGCTTTTCGCAAGCTCGATTGCAGATAAAAAGTTTTGCGAAAATTCGGCGGAAGTCAAAAAGTTATTACGGGTCGGGCAGGCTAAAAAAGAAGTTACTTTTTTTCTTGCGTTTTCGGCAAGCGCGCCTTTTTCGTCCGCGTCGTCGAACTTATCGAAAACAGCCGAGAAAAACGCGTTATGTTCGCGCACGTATGCGATAAATGCGTCGCGCTCGGACGTATCCGGAACCACCAGACGATTGGACGCCAGCGCGATAAGATTGTCCGCGGTATTGCCGTCGCAACAGCATGCGCATATGCGAAGAATAAGATCGGCAGGCTCGGACGATGCAAGCGAACGTTTTTTGTCGAAATAAAAGCGGACGTCGCGGGAGTCGAAAGCGCGTTTAAGACGGTCATAGTCGATGTTCTCGCCTAAAACGCTGATATCTCCGAAACGATAGCCCGAATACACGTCGTTTGAAACAAAGTCGGCAATGCGCGAATATTCGTCCTCGGAAGAAGTCGCGGCATAAACCACAGGTTTTTTCTTCGGGAGATAATCTGTTTGCATTTCCGAATAAAATACGGTTAAGCTGCGAGCCACGCCGTCGATTGCCTGCAACAGTTTTTTTTGGAGCGAGGTAAAGACGTCGAAATTGACAACGAATACGTCGCTGCCGGCAATTTCGGTTTTATGCGCGGCTATATAATCGGTGAGAGCCGAAACTCTTCCGTTGGAGTCGGCGCGTTTTCCGTTTACCGCCGAGGCATATTCTTTATAAATCAGACGAAGGTCGGAAATCTTGCGTTCGAGCGCGGCGTCGGACGAACACAGCTCTTCGGGGGAAATATTGCTTCCTGCCAGTTTTTCAAGAGTTTCGTATACTTTTGCCGCAAAACCGCGTTTATCGAAAGCTGCCCTGTAATAGACGAGTTCGTCCTTTTTGTCAATCGCGATTTTCCGGACGAGAGCTATTGCAGTCTGTCTTCCTATCGCCGTGTTTTCGGGTACGAGATCATAGTACAGCTTTGAAACAGAACGCACTTTAATATCGAACGAACCTCCTCCCGCAGAATAAAATTCGCGCTCGAAGTCGAAAGTATATACTTCGGGTACGAGAATTATTTTGGGATGATCGAGATCGACCGGCAGCGAAGCGACCGTTTTACGCACTTCCTCCACGCAATCGACATAAGTTTTTTTATAAACGCATTGCATGATTATATTGTATTCTACAATGCGAAATTTGTCAAGCAGGGCGCGCAAAAAAGCGAGAGCCGCGCGAAAATCGGATGAAAATCGGAATTTGACGACATAAAACAATAAAACGCTTTGTTTTTTCTGCCGATTGTGCTATAATTATTCAAACGATTGCCTCTCAATCGATTTGGAAAAATTAGCGGGAGCGTTTCTGAATGAAAAAACTTATCTGTATACTATCTGCTCTTCTTATGTGCCTTATTTCCGCGGTAAGCGGTTGTGCGGACACAAGCGACGGCTCGTTTACCATTCTTGACAACAAGCCTTGGGCAAACGAAGGAATAAACTACGAAAAATGTACTTACGACTACGAAAAACTGGATAAAGACGGCAAGGTGGCTGCAACCGGTATTTACACCGTCACCATTTCCTCTTCGCTCGGCGTGACAACTATAGAATCGCGCCTGGACGTAAGCAACGAATACGGCAGTTCCGATTCGGTGTACTCGTCCGTCGCATGCGATTCGGCTACTCTTATTCCGCAAACAGTTTCCAAAAGAGTGATAAATTATGTGATGAAAGAGGGCAAGCTTACCGACAACGGCTACGTTCTTAACATGAATTACAAAGAAAAAACCGCGTCGTTTTCGTTTAACGATCAGTCCGCCGAAAAAAAAGACGACATTACTCTGCCCGACAGCGGCGCAGACACTTTCGACAGCGAACAGTACTATCAGATAGTGCGCTCGGCAAGAAATCTCGGCACCGAAAAAAACTCGGGTGCATTTAATCTTTTCAGCGGCGTTGACAGTTTTATTGCCGGAAAACCCGTTTCCTTTCCCATTAAATACATCGTGGGAAGCGAAACCGTGTTGACTTGCAAAAAGCTTGGACAAACAGTAGGCGGCAGTTACGGCGTAAACCCGACCGGCAGCATACTTTGCAGAAAAGTAACCGCTCAGGTCAACGCCGATCAGTCGGGATCCGCCACCACTATTATGTTTGCTTCAGACGCTTTCGGAAACGCCTCGTCCGAACCGGGAACGCGCGCAAGCGGAAAAAACGTCATCGTTTGCATTTCCCGTCCGCAGTATTCAATCAGTTCGTTCGGCGTTGAGTACACGCACACGTACACTCTTTCCGATTACACCGCGTATTGATTTTTGCGCAGATAAATTCAAATATAAAATAAACAAAAAGCCGCAGGTCAATTTAACCGCCTGCGGCGTTTTTTATTTTGCTCGTAACGTGATTTTCATAACCGGCCGCATCGGGCAATAGATTTTCCCGCGTTTCCGTTAGCGAGACAAGACTTTTGCTATTTCGTCGGCAACGCGCAATCCGTCCGCCGAAGACGACGTTATGCCGCCCGAATAGCCCGCTCCCTCTCCGCACGGGTACAAATTGGAGGCGAACGGAGAAGTAAGATTTTCCTGTCGCTCTATTCGTACCGGCGAGCTTGTTCTCGATTCGACGGCGGTGAGAACGGCGTTTTTATCGGCAAAGCCGCGCAGTTTTTTGTCCATATCCTTAATCGCAAGAGCAACGGACGAAATTATCGGCGCGGGAAGAATTTTATTCATTTCGGCAAAACGAGTACCCGGATAGGTGGGTTGCACCAATCCGAAAGCGGTACTCTTTTTGTTTGCGAGAAAGTCGCCTACAAGCTGAACGGGAGCGTTGTAATCCGCTCCACCGGCTATAAACGCTTTTCTTTCGAGATCGCGTTGAAATTCCACTCCCGAAAGCGGGTCGTCGCTGTGAAAATCTGCGCTCGTCACGGGCACGATAAGTGCGGAATTTGCGTTTAATCCGCTACGGGCGTAGTTGCTCATACCGTTGGTGACAAGCGAATTTGCTTCGCTTGCGGCGGGCATTACGAATCCTCCGGGACACATGCAAAAGGAAAAGCATGCCCTCTCCCCTGCGTGCGAAACCAGCTTGTAGTCGGCAGCCGGCAAAAGCGGATATTTTTTACCGTACTGCGAAAAACCTATATTCTTTTGCAAATGTTCTATTCTCAGCCCTACGGCAAAATCCTTTGCGCGCATGTTTACGCCCTTGTTTTTAAGCATATAAAAAGTATCTCTCGCCGAATGTCCCACGGCAAGGACGAGCGCATACGGCGAAATCTTTGTTGTTTTACCGTTATTTTCGAGCGTGACGCTGTTTATCCTGCCGTTTGCCGCCGAAATATCGACCAGTTTTGTACGAAAAAGCACTTTGCCGCCGTTGTTTTCGATATATGTTCGCATATTTTTTACCACGCCGCGAAGCTTGTCGCTGCCTATATGCGGTTTATTGAGATAGGCGATTTCCGCGGGCGCGCCGAATTTTATAAAGGTATCGAACACCTGTTTGTTGTAGCCCGAATGCGTTTGCGTGTTTAACTTGCCGTCCGAAAAAGTACCCGCTCCGCCCTCGCCGAACTGAATATTGCTGTCTTCGTCGAGAATTTTCTCTTTTGCAAAAAGTTCGGTTTTCTTTATTCTGTCGTCCACCGCGTCGCCGCGCTCCGCCACTATCGGCTTTATACCGTAATCGATAAGGCGAACGGCGCAGCTAAGTCCGCACGGACCGGCTCCGACAATCACTATCGGGTCGGACGGCAGATTTTTTTCGGGAACACGTGCGATTTCTTCCTTACGAGGCAATTCGTCCAAGGAAAACTCTATCGAATACGTCATGAAAATGTCGTTTTTGTTGCGCGCGTCCAACGATTTTTTGAGTATGCGAAAATAGCTCGGTTTTGCACCGAGTTTTTTTTGGGCAATGCCGACGAGAACGCTTTCGTCTTCGCCGATATTAAGTTTTATTCCCGATAATTTTTCAATCATTGTTTATGCTCTCCGCGGCGGTAAGCGCAGACGAGAACGCCCATTGCAGATTATATCCGCCGCATTGTCCGTCTACGTCCAGTATTTCGCCGGCAAAATACAAGCCGGGGCATTTTTTGCTTTGCATATCCGCACTCACTTCCGAAAGGCGTATTCCTCCTTTCGTAACCTGCGCGTAGTCGAAGCCGGCAGTACCGGTGACTTTCAGCGTGAAGTTTTTTATAGTTTGTGCGACTGCGACGGGGTTTTGATTGCCGGTACGTTTTATAACCGCACGCCCCAATGTGTTGGGCAGTATTCCGCACAGTATTTCGCCGGCGGGAATAGCTTTGTTTGCGGTGCGCTCGCAGAGTACGGAAACAAGTTTTTCGGTCCCACAATCGGGCATAAGATCGAGCGACAAAGTTATGTTTTGTTCGATTTTATCGCACACGAATGCGGAAATCCGGAACACGGCGTCGCCCGAAACTCCGTAGTCGGTAAAAATTACGTCGCCTTTTTCACGAGCGATTTGTTTATTATCGCAGTATGCGGTGACGACCGCGCCGACGCGTTGACCCTTAAGCGTTTTTATGTCCCCGGTTTGGGTTTTCAGCTGAACCAGAGAAGGAAACAGGTTTGTCGCGGCATGTCCGAATTTTCGCGCCAATAAATAACCGTTACCGTCGCTTCCGAAATTTTTGGCGGCTTTTCCGCCCGCACTTAATATTACGTTTTTTGCCGAAAACAATCTTTTTTCGCCGTCCGAAACCGCCGTCACGATAAAAAATTCGCCTTTTTTGGTTATATCGGTTACAAACGCGCCTGTTATTATCTTTTTGTTTTGGTCCTTATCAAGGCGATAGCGAATAAGGTCGGTAATAGACGACGCCTGTTTCGATGCGGGATAAAGTCTGCCTCTTTCGTCCGCGCAGAACATAAAGCCGAGTTTTTCGAAAAAAGCCAGAATTTCGGTTTGCGGAAACTTTTGCATACAAGACGAAATAAGCCGTCTTTCTCCGAAGGTGAAATAACGGCTTTCGTTTATATCGAGATTGCCGACGTTGCCCTGTCCGTTTCCGGTTGCGGACAGTTTGCGCCCGACGCGCTCTCCTCTCTCGAGGACTATTGTTTTTTTATTTAAGGCGAGTGCTGCGGTAAGGCCTGCGGCTCCTCCGCCTATTATTACGACTTCGACATTTTCCATACCGCGTATTATATACGAAAACGGCAAAAAAGTCAATCGTTTGACCGATTTTACGCATAAAAACGCTTTTTATGTACCTTGCGAAACGCTAACCGACTATTCTTCTTCGTTTGTGGAAAGAAGGCTCTGAACGCCGGCAACGCTGTCCACGGGAAGCGCGAACACGGCGCCTCTCGCGTCGGTTTTTGCGCCTGCTTTATCCATAATCGCATGCATGATGCCGTCGCGATCTTCCTTTCTCGCAACGATGTACACCATTTCTTTTTCCTCGGTAATGGAGATGCCGAAGAATTTCTGCGTATAACCGGCACCCGTTCCCTTGGCCTTCAGAATGGTGCCGCCGCGCGCGTTTACCTCTCTCGCCGCGTCCATTACTACGTCGGCAAAGCCCTGATTTACAATGGTTACGATAAGACAAAATTTATTTTCTTCCATATTCTGTTCCTCACTTAATTCCTTGTCTCCTATAAAATAGCCGAGTGCCGTTCTTCCGCCTATTCCGTCTACCGGAACGGTAAGAGCTATTCCGTTGCCGTTTTCGCTAAGATGCAGATCGGAAAGCATTCCTTTTTTGAGAGCGGGCAGCTCGCCGGTGGGGACAAACGCCGAAAACATGATTTTTTCGCTGTGTTCGAGCGACATATATTCGAGAATTTTGTCGTTTGCCGAGCCTATACATTGCTGTACGAACACACAATCCACTCCGTTTTCGTCGAAAAAGTCGAGATATGCCTGCGCGAACCGCCTTTTTGTTATTACAACTAAATATCTTAATCCTTTCATAATTTTCTCCGATATAGCTATCCGATAATTTCTTCCGATTCGTCGGACGAAATCGCAACGTTTGCCTTGCGCGTTTTTATCTTGTACACTACGCCGAGTATCTGAATGGTTATTATAGGCATCATCGCAATGAGCGCGACCACGCCGAACGCATTTGCCGCGACGTCGCCGCCTATTCCCGAACAAAAGCCTATCGCAAGCGGCAGAACGAAACTGGTTGCCATTGCTCCCGACGCCACGCCGCCGGAGTCGAACGCTATTGCGGTGAAAATATCCGGAACAAAGAACATCAGAATAAGCGCGATCGAATAACCGGGAATGAGAATATACATTATCGGGAAATCGAAGTATATGCGCGTCATCGCAAGACCGATGGAAATAGCGACGCCCGCTCCCAGCGACAGCGACAGCGCTTTGCCGGGGATTGCGCCCTGCGTTATTTCCTCCACCTGCTTTTTAAGCACGTGAACGGCGGGTTCCGCCATAACGACGAAGTAGCCTATCACCATTCCGAGCGGGATGATTACCCAGTTGCAGTTTACTCCGCCTATTTCGAGCGCGGCTATTTCCTGTCCGAGCATGCTGCCCGTAGGCATAAATCCGACGTTGACCCCGAGAAGAAAAACGGTAAGTCCTACATACGTATACGCAACGCCTGCGAGAATTTTTATGACCTCGCTTCTGGACGGTTTCTGGTTGAACAGCATGAATACGAAATAGAATGCCACAAGCGGCAAAAGCGCCTTTGCCACTTCCAATGCGTATTTCGGCGTGCTTTTGAGAAACATCGATACCAGCTCGCGCGAGTCGGAAATTGCGGGAATCACGGCGGGTTCGTACGGAACATCGCCGGGGTTGAAAATTATACCCAGTATCATTACCGACAAGATAGGTCCTATCGAACAAAGCGCGGTAATACCGAAGCTGTCGTTTCCCGATTGTTTGTCGCTTCGCATAGAGGCGGCGCCCGCTCCCAGCGACAGTATAAACGGTACGCTCATGGGTCCGGTGGTAACTCCGCCGGAATCGAATGCGACCGGCACGAATTGCCTGGGGACAAAGAAGGAAAGCGCGATGGTTGCCACATACATGGTTAAAAGTATGTATTTAAGCGGAATGTGCAAAAATGTGCGCATCATGGCAATTACGAGGAATACGCCCACGCCTACTCCAACCGATACTATAAGAAGAGTGCCCGGAATTCCGTTTACTTGTTCGGCAAGTACGCTTAGATCCGGTTCGGCGACGGTGATGAGCGTTCCGACTATGAAACTGACGAGAATGATTACCCACGCGCTCTTTTTCTTGACCATCTGTCTTCCGATATAGTCGCCTATCGGCAACATAGCCGCGTCTGCGCCAAGGGTGAACACCCCCATGCCGACGATGAGAAGCAACGCACCCACCGTAAACGTGAGAAACACACCCGTATCGAGCGGACAAACGGTAAAGCATAACAGCAAAACTATAAGCGTTATCGGAAGCACCGACGAAAAGGCTTCTTTCACCATTTTTTTGAGTGCGGAAAAATCTCTTGCGACAAAGACGTTTTTCAATTTTTTATTCTTCAAAGCAACCTCCCGTAAAACGTTTTCTCCGATTATTCGCTGTTTTCGATTTTATATAGATTATATCATATTTTTGTGCTTTTTGTAAAGCGTTTTAGCATAGCGGTTTTATTTATTAAGTTCAATTTTTGTTATTATGTCTGCGTTCTTTATAGGAAAATCGAAATAAAAATGCCCGCAGAAGGAAAGACCGCACACACTGTGCTTTCTTTTCCTTCCGCAGGCATCGCGCGGGATAATCGGCACCTCGGATTTGGTCCGTCGCCGAAGCAATCTTACCGGAAGGTGATTTTTTACTCGTTTTGCTCTTCGTTTGTTTTAACGATAATGTTTGCATCCGTCCAGCCGTCGGCTTTTTCAATCTTTTCCCACTGCTGCATACTTCCGGAAAAAATTATTTCGGAAAGAGCCGAACAGCCGGAAAACGCTTTTGTTCCTATTTTTGTTATTCCCGACGGAAGAGTCGCTTTTTCCAGCTTTACGCAGCCGAAAAACGCGCCGTCGCTTATGTTTTGCAAGTGTTCGGACAAAACGAGATTGCGTAGCGAAACACAACCGAAAAACGCGTTTTTACCGATGCTCTTTACTCCGGGGAGTGCGATATCTTCCAACGAAACGCATCCGGAGAACGCTTTGTCGCCCACGCTTTCGGTTCCTGTCGGCAGGTTTACCGAGATAAGCGAGGAACAGTTTTCAAACGCGCCGTCGCATACGGCGGTAAGCCCGGCGGGAAAAGCAATTTCTTTGAGAGACGAACATCCCGCAAAAGCACCCGTTTCCACCGTTTTCAGTCCCGCAGGCAGACACAAATACGAAAAGAACGAGCAGTTGCGGAAAGCTCCGCTCTTTATCTCCACAACCGGCAAGCCGTCTATTTCGGACGGAATAACCAGTTTTTGCTCAGAAGCGCTGCCCGCTCCCGCTATCGCCCAGCCGTTTTCCACTCGCTCGAAAAGCAAGCCCTTGGTGTAGTTTTCACTCCATTTTGCCGTCAGAACGACGTTTTCGGTTACCGGAAAACCGCAAAACGACCATTTTTCCTCGCCGAAATACCAGCCCTCGAACGTATAATTTTCTCTTTCGGGCAGTTTCGGAGCATAAGCCTTTTGCCCCGCAAGGACTTTTTGCGAAGCTATTTGGTTGCCGTAGTCCGACTCGAAAGCGACGGTGTAGTACTGCTTTTTATCGTTCAGTTTACCCGAAGCGAGATCTTCGAGCCACTGTTTTTCGTCGCCTTTATAGTCGTAAAGACGTACGTACTGCTCGTATGCGGATTCGCCCGCGGCTCCCTTTTCGCCGACGTCGCCTTTTGCGCCGTCATTGCCCGTTTTTCCGCAAGGAACCGAAAACGTGAAAGCTTTCCCGTCCGTAAATCGCACCTCGTACACCTCTTCGTTTTCGTCAGCCGAAATTCGGGTTGCGACAACGGGTTTTTCTCCCGCTCCGCCTTGCGCCGCTCCCACGTCCTTATTGGGCATAGCAGCGCTTTTACATCCGCAGAGTCCCGCGGCGATTACGACAAGCGCGGCAGAAATGCACAGCGCCGAAAATAAAACTTTGTTTTTCTTCATGATTATATAGCCTCCGTTTTTCCGCATTGAGCACCAGTAATTTTTATTGCCGTGCGCTTTGCGGTACAAAAAAATATAGCACGAAAGGCGCATTAAATCAACAATCGGATTTTGGTAAAAACCGAAATTTCGCTCAAAAAAAAGACATATTTCGTTTGCGAAAACGCGCTATGTATGCCGAAAAAACGGTTTTAATGCCGTTTTACGATATTTAACAGGACCTTCCGTCTATTCGGGTCGAAATGTATCTTTTTAATGAAACTAAAAACGCTTTTTGTTATATGCAAGTATGCAAAGTCGGATACTACGTTTTACGAAAAAATCGTACGCTTTGAGCATCGGATTACATATAAAAAACGTTTTAATCGCTTTGTTTCTCTTGCTTTCCCGGGCATAATGTGCTATAATATAAAAACCTGAATACGATCGAGGAAATCATGAAACAGACAACAAAAAATTTTTTCAGACTTTTTCCGACATATCTGCTTTCTTTCCTGCTGTGCGCGGCTGCGTTTATCGCCGGATATTTTACAAAAGGTAACTTTACGACCGCGGGGATAGCCGTGTTTGCGGCAAGCTTGTTTATAATCGCATTTCTTACGATTACAGGCAAAATATACGGCTTTTACCACGCAAAAAAAGTCGGTTCCGAAGATCCGCTGGAAAAAGAAGATAACAGGTATGAACTTGCTAAAAACATAAAAGCGGCACCGAAAAAGTACATGTCGCTGCTTTCTCTTTATCGCGCGTACACCATTGCCGCGGCTACGATATGCCTGATGGCACTTCTTGCCGTAATGTTTGGCTTTTCGTGTATGATGGCGTGGTGGAAATACACGA
>ENA-UEQL01001337-UEQL01001337.1-human-gut-metagenome-genome-assembly--contig:-NODE-1337-length-17263-cov-34.029559_pt1 | contig 17263 bp, 16 predicted proteins | sample MGYA00242905_ERZ507926 | MGnify/ENA primary metagenome ERZ507926 (study PRJEB26167, sample SAMN06115531) | human gut metagenome | host: Homo sapiens | place: China:Henan | collected 2015-09-09...
AGCTATTCCTCCGTGTATCCCGGCACGCTGATCGCCAGAATCAGAAAGGAGCGGGCATGAAAAAGGATATTCTGTTCACCCTCCCGTCGTATTTCCGGGATGATATGAACATCATGGCCTATCGCTTCGGCAAGGGCGAAAAGACCTGCGCCGTCGTCGGCGCGCTGCGCGGCGACGAGGTGCAGCAGCTCTATGTCTGCGCGCGGCTCGTCTCCTTCCTGCGCGAGGTGGAGAAGGAAGACGGTATTCAGCCGGGCAAGAGCGTTATGATCGTGCCCACCGCCATCGGCGCGTCGATGAACGCGATCCAACCGGTTCGACGACCGAGCGCATCACGGACGCGCTGCTCGAGCGCGTCAAGAATTATCGCTACGGCGTGCAGCTCACCAGCTTCTATCAGCCCGGTTCCTTCGTGCCGCATGTGCGCATGATGGACACCGGGCGGCAGAACCCCGATCTGGGCTGCGAATTCGGCCTGCCGTATGTCTACGTCCGCACCCCGCGCGATTACGACCAGACGACCCTCAACTACAACTGGCAGCTCTGCGGCACGCAGGCCTATTCTCTTTACGCCGGCAAGACCCGCGAAATCGACGAAGCCGCCGCCGCGCAGAAGCGGGAGATGATGGTCGGCCGCGGCGCGGACGCGTTCACGTTCTATGCCCGCCGCGCGGAGGACGCGCGCCGTCCCGGCGTTGTGGCCGGAAATCCCGGCTGCCCGATGGACGAAAAGACGTTCCGCGCCACCACGGAATCGTGGGCGAAGGAAAGCGTCGTGAACATGGTGACCTGCGGCTCGATCGTGGACGTGGACGGGCACATCGTGTGCCGCGCGGACTATCACCTTTGCCATCCCATCCACCTGCGCTATATCGCCACGTCCACCCGCGAGTGCATGTGGCTTCAGAGCGTGGTGTGTCAGGCGTTCTCGCTGTGCGCGCCGAACATCATCGTGTGCGACATCTATCCCAAAAGCGGCGCGGGCACGGCGGAGCTTCTGCGCGAGGTGGCCGCGAACGCGCTGGCCATTACCGTATCCGGCGGACATCTGGAGGGCTCCGGCTCCTGCGACGGATTGAAGCCGCATTGCTCCGGCCTTGAGGTTCGCATGATCGGCAGGGTGGCGGAGGCCGCCGTGCGCCAGAAGCTGACCCGCAGGGACGCGGAGCCGATCATCCGGAAGCTGCTTTCCGGCTATGAGCACGTGTTCGCGACCGGAAACGAGGGCAGGCCGTTCGATCAGGTATACGACGTGAACACGCTCACGCCCAGACCCGAATGGCAGGCGGAGTACGACCGTGTGGCGCGCGAGCTTGCCGAGCTCGGCCTGAATATATAAGGCGCCACCGCACAATTCGGCGGCACGTCAGGCGATGTCTTTTCCGCCATCTGCGGCATGCAAATTCCTCGATTTACCTCCAGTAAACCTTCGAAATTTGCATTTGCATCTGACGAAAAATCCATTCCCCAGCCGACCACCTCATTTGTGCGGTGTTACCTTAATTGCAGTATGCCACGAATGATTCGAAAGTACAACAGCAGGTTACGCCTGTTTCGCCCTCCACGCCGTAAACGCATCCGCCAGCCGCGCAAATTCCGCCAGCGTCAGCTTTTCGCCGCGGATTCGCTCATCCAGCCCGGCAGTCTGCATCAGCGACGCAGCGTCTGCGCGCTCCATGTGGAACGCGGCGCACAAACCGTTCGTCATCGTCTTGCGGCGAAGTGCGAACGCCGCCTGCGCCACGCGGAAGAAGTCAGCTTCCTCCTGCACCTGTACCGCCGGCGTTTCCCGCCACGGCAGGACGATAAACGCGCTGTCCACCTTCGGCACGGGCGTAAAGCACTTTGCCGGTACATCCATGGCCAGATACGGGTCGCAGTAGAACTGGCTGCGAACGCTGAGCATCCCCCAGCCGTCGTCACCGGGCTGCGCCAGCACCTTGTCCGCCACTTCCTTCTGCACCATCAGCGCCATCCGCCGAATCGGAATCGGGCTGGCAAGCAGCATGGTCAGCAGCGGGGTGGTGATATAATACGGGATATTCGCGACGACAGAGAGCGGCTTGCGCAGGTCTTTCGTCACGTCGGCGAGGTTGAGCGTCATCACGTCGCCCTGCACGAGGGTGAAATTATCGCGTTCAGCGAGGAACGCCGTCAGTAGCGGAATCAGGCGTTCATCCAGCTCGATGGAGAGGACATGGTGTGCCGCCTCGCAGAGGTATTTGGTCATGCTGCCCGCGCCGGGGCCGATTTCCAGCACATCATCGTCCTTGGTGATTTCGCTGGATGCCACCAGCGCGGCGAGAAGATCCTCGTCATAAATAAAGTTCTGCCCCAAGCCCTGCTTGTAGCGGAGATTGCTGTCGTGAATGCGTTCCTTGGTCTTGCTCATGCGATGCTCCTTCCGGATGGATAAATCCGCTGACATTATACCATAGGGCGTTTACGGAAAGCAAGGGGAATCCGTCTTCTCCTTTTTTCTTTTCGGACTTTTTGCGGCAGGCGATTATTTTAGAGTGTGTTTCTAAATTCGCCCGGCAGCATTTTCGGCATCTTTTCTTGCAATTCAAGGATGAAAACTGAAGGTTTACTGGAGGTAACTCGATATTTCTGCAAGAAGCAGATAACGCAGGCGAATCTGGAAATAGTATCATACGCATTCCTTTCCCCTGAATTGCAAAGAGGCTGTGAGCGGAAATTTGCTCACAGCCTCTTGCTTTTTTTCATGTGGTCTTCGGATGAACATCGCATTGGAAACCGAAAACGGTTATTTTACGGCGTTCACCAGCGCGACGCAGGCTTCGTGAACCTTCTGCGCGGCAGCGGCGCTGATCGCGGTGGCGTTGTCGGGGTCAGCCTTCAGCTGATTGTAGACTTCGTAGCATTCAGCCTGCAAATCCGTCAGCGTCGTTTCAACCTGTGCCTTTTCATCGTCCGTCAGCGTGCCGTATTCGTAGAGGTTGGACAGCGCGTCCATCGTCCAGTAGACGGAATCCGCCCAGTTCTCCGGCAGGACGCAGAAGCCTTCCACCTTCATACGCTCGCCGTTCTCGTTCCGCTTGTTCTTCGTCGTTGCGTAGTACACGCCGCTTTCCGGCTGCGCTTCCACAAAATCTGCCGCCGCGGTGCTGAGCTGATAGCCTGCGTAGGTATCCGTGGTCAGCATCGGGTAATACGGCACGAAGACGCTCAGCGCCGCGTCGTCCATCGCGACCCATTCCACGGTGTCGGTGATGCTGTCTTCCTTGGCGACCTGGAAGATGTGCGTTTCAAGGTTGCGCGTCGAGCCGATGCCCGCAATGTGATAGTAGCCGACAACATCCGCGACGCTCCATGCATGGTCAAGTGTGATATTGGTATACATCGGCACGATGCTGCCATCCGTCGCGACGTTGGAAATGGCGAAATCCGCATAAACAGGTTCTTCCTTGGCGGTTGCGGCGTTGAAGTACTTCAGCGCGTTCACCATACGGGAGCCGACGCCCTGATCCGCATTGTAGGAAGCGGCATAGTCGATGGTGTTGGCTTCCTTGTCGCCGACATAAGAGCCAGCCTGTTCCGCCACGGCAATCAGGTTCGCGGAGGCAATGACATTTTCGGTGTCGTCAAGGTCGATAAGACCGATCACCGACATGTTCGGCTGTAAAAACGCCATCGTCGAGGTCAGCTTGACGGCAACATACTGCGTACCGGAAGCGTTTTCGACGTACCACACTTCCTTGTCGTCCGCAATGAAGATGCCGGAGCCGCCCGCCGCGCCGACAGAATCGTAAATGCTCAGCAGCAGTTCGACTGCTTCCTTCGCCGTCGCGGATTCGCTCAGCAGCACAGTCGTGATTTCGGCCTCTTCAATGCCCTCGTCCGTGTACGGATCAACTTCATACAGCGCGTCGGAGCAGCCGATGGTTTCGGTCGCGCTCACGCTTACGCCCATGCTGTTCGTTCCGCCTGCCTCATAGGGCGTGTGCGCATGGGTCTGACCGCAGTCCGGGCAGACGCCATCCTTCGCCGCGCCGTTGTCATCGCGGAACGCCGTGTAGGCGTAGCTGTCCTTGGTAAAGGTGTAGGTGAAGCCGTAGCAGCCGTTGTACACCTCGCCGGCGGTATGGACGCCAGCGGGAATCGCGTAGAACAGCTTGTTGTAGCTGTTGGAAATATCCTCCGAGCGGGCGAACATCGTCGTGCCGTCCGCGGTGAGGTCAGAACCTACATAAACAGCGGTGCAGGCAAGCGCATTGACCGACGTCAAGCAGAGTGCCAGCGCCATGAAAAGCGGGAAAAGTTTCTTTGCATTCAGGTGAGCCATCATTGCCACCATCCTTCCTTGTGTTTGACGGAAGGCATTGTACTGCATATTTATTAGCTTGTCAAGCGATTTTATGAATAAATATACTGATTTCGCGATAAAAATTTGCACATGGTGAATATGGCAGAAAAGTGGACAAATCAGCAGGAGATTTCCACTTGCGTGGCGAATCTTACCAGCATGAAAAGCGGTATATCCGCCGCAAAAAGGAGGAGAATCCCCATGAAACGAATGCTGTCCATCCTGCTGATGCTCATCCTTGTGCCGTGCGCGGCGCTGGATGAGGAGGAGGACGAACCCGTGACCCCGATGTACGAGCTGACGATGGCGCATGGCTTCCGCTTCGGCGGCGCGCTGTCCTATATGCAGCTATGGGACGCGAATTACCTGACGTTCCTGAAAACGCACTGCAACAGCATCACGGCGACGAACGAGATGAAGGCGTACTCTCTGCTTGACCAGAGCAAAAGCCGCGCCAGCAGCGACGGGATGCCGCGCATGAATTTTAGCGCGGCAGACAAGATGGTCGCTTGGGCGCAGGAGAATGGTCTCGGCGTGCGCGGGCATGTGCTGGTGTGGGATGCCTATATGACGCCGTGGTTTTTCCACGAGCAGTACGACGCAGGCAAGCCGCTTGTCAGCCGGGAGGTGATGCTCCAGCGTCTGGAGAGCTACATCACGCAGGTCATCACCCACTTTGAGGAGAAATTTCCCGGCGTGGTGTACTGCTGGGACGTGGTGAATGAAGCCGTCGGCGAAGGCAGTGAGTTCGATCCGGCCGACCCGCGCCACATCCGCACCACCCGCGGCGGCGTTCGCAACGTGTTCTATGACACCATCGGCAGCGACTATGTGGAATATGCGTTCCTCTACGCGCGCAGCACGGTGGATGCGCTTGGGGCGGACATCCGCCTGTTCTACAACGACTACAATACGTTCTACGCCGAAAAGCAGGATGCCATTGTCGCCCTGACGCGGAGCATCAATAGCTTCGCGGTGGATGCGGACGGGAATCCGCGCAAGCTCTGCGACGGCGTTGGGATGCAGGGGTACATCGGCGGCTACGGCACGCAGACGGGCTGCATGAATGTGAATGACCTGGCGCTCATCAGCACCGCCATCAAGACCTATGCGGCGGAAGGGCTGGAGGTGCAGCTGACGGAAATGGCAGTGCGCAACTTTGACGCGGCGAAAGTCGAAGAGCACGCGGATTTCTACGTTCGTCTCTTCAAGGTCTTCTGCGCCGTGAACCGCGGCGGCACGCAGCCGCTGACGGGCGTATCCGTCTGGGGCATGTTCGATTTCCCGAACGACCAGCCGACTTCCTACACCTACAAGATGAACGGCACGCACAGCGGGCTGCTGAACGAGAAGGGAAGCCCGAAAGATGTTTTCTGGCAGATTGAGGAGCTGCTGAAGGAGTGAGTGACCCAAGGGGCGCTGCCCCTTGACCCCGCAAGGGAGTTCCTCCCTTGACCCTTTCGCGCGATTCAGTTGGTGACACTTTCATACAATGCCCGCGTGTTTATTGGGGGAACCCAAGGGGCGCTGCCCCTTGACCCTGCAAGGGAGTTCCTCCCTTGACCCTTTCGCGCGATTCAGTTGGTGACACTTTCATACAATGCCCGCGTGTTTATACAGGGGTTTCGCCTCTGCGGAGGCGATTTCCCCCCGCACCATGAAAAATCAAGCCGCATAAAAAATTTCCCCTCGCCTGTATTAACACAGCACGAGGGGGAATATACATATTGATGCAATCACTTGTTGTCCACAATGATTTCCTTCAAATCATTCACCACGCTCGCCATCGACGGATCGTTCTTGATGGCGTTGGCAATCTGGTTGCAGCCATGCAGCACCGTCGTATGGTCGCGGTTTCCGAACACCTGCCCAATCTGCGGCAGGGAGAGGTTCGTCAGGTCGCGCGTGATGTACATCGCGATTTGGCGCGGAACAGCAATTTCGCGGCGGCGCGTGGGGCGAATCAGGTCATCCACCGTGATGGAGTAGTAGTTCGCCACCGCCTGCATGATAACCTGCGCCGTCACTTCCTTGCGCACCTTCTTGGCGAAAATGTCGTGCAGCGCCTCCTCGCACAGCTGCACGGTAATCGGACGATTCGTCAGCTGCGCATAGGCGACAAGGCGGGTCAGGCTGCCTTCCAGTTCACGGATGTTGGATTCGACGCGCGTCGCAATGGCCTCATACACGTCCTCATCCATCGTGATGTTTTCCTGCCGCGCCTTTTCGCGCAGGATGGCGATTCGGGTTTCCACGTCCGGTTTCTTGATATCGCAGGTCAGCCCCCACGCAAAGCGGCTCTTCAGGCGATCCTCAAGGCGGGCAATTTCCTGCGGCGGACGGTCGGATGTGAGGATAATCTGCTTTCCGGCGGTATGCAGGGTATTGAAGGTGTGGAAGAATTCTTCCTGTGTGGATTCTTTGCCGGCGATGAACTGAATATCGTCCACCATCAGCACATCAACGCTGCGGAAGCGGTTGCGGAACTGAATATTCCGCCCCTGCTGGATAGCGGAAATCAACTCGTTGGTGAAGGTTTCACCGGGGATATAAAGGATGCGTTTGCTGGGGTCATGCTCGCGGATGAAGTTGCCGACGGCGTGCATGAGGTGTGTTTTGCCAAGGCCTACACCGCCGTAGATAAACAGCGGGTTATAGGAATGAGCCGGGTCAGTGGCGACGGACAGCGCGGCGGCATGGGCAAAACGGTTGCCGCTGCCGACGACGAACGTCTCGAAGGTGTACTTCGGGTTCAGGGCGACCGAGCTTTCCAGCACCGTCTCCTGCTCCTCCACCGCCTTCTGCTTCAGCTGCGGACGCGCCTCGATTTCCTCCTGCGTCAGGATTTCCACATCCATCTGATGGCCCGCCACTTGGCTGAGCGCACGGACAATCGTCGAATACCACTGGTTGGTAATCAGCAGCTTCAGATTGTCCATCACCACGCGAAGCACAAGCGTATCGCCGTCAAGCAGCGCCGGAACGAGGTTGTTGCTGCCCAGCAGAGAATTGTACACTACGGCGTTGACTTCCGCGCGAAGCACCTCGCGTGTCTTTGACCACAGCTCTTCCATGTCCATCAGGGGATTCCTCCGTATTCTTTGCGCGGACGCATTGTCCGACCGGCTTTTTTGTCCGCGTTGGGGACGCAAGGGGGCGAAAAAGGCGCACGACCGACCTGCGGCCGTGAGCCTGTGATGCTTTTGCATTCATGTCCATTCGCATCCTTTTGTATCATACCACAGGTTCGCCAAAATCGCAAGCATTCCGATTCCGTCATTTTTGTGCATGACCCATGCCGTTTTGCAGCCCGGAGGAACAAAATCTTGTGGAAAGAAGCTATGTTCTCCACAAGTTCCTGTGGATAATTTCATGCGGCGGCGTATTTTATGCTGAATCCTGCATATTTTTCTGGGAATTACCGCCCGAAAAAAAGTGCAAAAAAAGTTTGGAAACAAGGGATTTTGCCTTTGGATGTCGAAATGAAAAGGGCGGGGATTCTGCATCTCCCCCAAAGGAGGACAGGCTATGGCGATTGCAATTCCGCTTGACCGGGTGCAGCAGGTGCTGGCGATGCGAATCGGGACAGCGCTGGCGCATTCCGGGGTCGGAACACATGCGGCAGAACGGCTGCGGCACTACCGCGTGGGCGACGACCTTTCCGCCCTGTGCGAAGCGCTTCGCGACGGCTTGTTCCGCGATTTATACGCCATTCTTGGCTCGCAGATGCGCGTTTCCATGCCGGACGGACGAACCCGCCGTTTCCGCATGGAGGAGTTTCCCCTGCTGGCGGATGAGCTGCTTGCCGTCCTCTTTGAATTCCTCGGCACAACCGGAATGCCGAAGGACACGCTGATGGCGTTCGCCATGACATCCGGCAGCCTGTGCGCTATGCGGACGCTGATGCAATTTTACCCGCTGTCATCGGCGGAAAAAGCGCTGCTGGAGCGAATCCTTCGGGAAAATGCGCCGCAGGTATCCGCTGCATCCCCCAATCAACCACTGTTTTAGGAAGGAATCATCATCACATGAAAACCAAAAAGCTGCTTGCAGCCCTTTTGACGCTGCTCATCTTCCTCTCCCCCACCTTCGCGGCGGCGGAAACCGTCGTCACGTCGTTCTATCCCATCTACCTCTTCGCCCTCAACCTCACGCAGGGCATCGACGGCATCACCATCCGCAACCTCGCCGCGCCGAACACCGGCTGCCTGCATGATTATCAGCTTTCCACCGGCGATATGAAGGTGCTGAACAAGGCGGATGTATTCCTCATCAACGGCGCGGGCATGGAAAGCTACCTCACCCGCGTGATGGACACGTTCCCGAAGCTGCCCGTGGTGGATGCGTCCGCCGGCATCACGCTGCTGACCGAGGACGGCATGGACGAGTATGTGGACGACCATGACCATGACCACGAGGACGGAGACGCCGACGACCACGGGCATCACCACGCGGGCGAAGCGAACGCCCATATCTGGCTTGATGCGCAGAATGCCATCCAGATGGTGGACAACCTGGCGGACGGGCTTATCAGCGCCATGCCGCAGTACGAAGCGCAGATTGAGCAGAACCGCGCGGATTATGTGTCGCGCTTGACGGCGCTGGATGCAGAGCTGAAAGAGACGCTTGCAGCCGTGCCGAACAAGAACATCGTCACCTTCCACGAGGCATTCCCGTATTTTGCGCGGGCGTATGGCTTGACAGTCGCCGCCGTCGTCAACCACGAGCCGGGCGACGCGCTGTCCCCCGCGCAATTGGCGGAGCTGGTGCGCACTATCCGTGAGCTGAACAATCCGCCGCTGTTCACCGAGCCGCAGTACGATGATATGGCGGCGCAGACGATTTCCCGCGAGACGGGCGCGCCGATTTACACGCTTGACCCCGTTGTGACCGGCCCGGAAACCGACGTGCCGCTGACTTACTATGAGGATCGGATGCGTGAGAACATGCAGACGCTCTTGGTCGCGCTGACCCCTGCGGAAGGAGAATAACCATGCACTTTCTGATCGTGAACGATGACGGCATCAACAGCCCGTTTCTGCCGATTCTGACGCAGGCGGTCAAGCGTGCCGGGCATCGGGTGACGGTCTGCGTGCCAGCGACGCAGCAGAGCGCAAAGGCACATGCATTCAGCATCGAGCAGCCGATTCTGGCGGAGAAGCGCGAAGTGCCCGATGCGGATGAAGCATGGGCAATTTTCGGTACGCCGGTGGACAGCTGCCGCATCGGAGCAATGAACCTTGCGCCGGACGCGGACGCCGTCATCAGCGGCATCAATTTGGGCTACAACGTCGGCATGTCGGTGTATGTGTCCGGAACCGTCGGCGCGGCGCGGGAAGCGACATTCCTGCATAAGCCGGGCATTGCCGTATCCGCCGAGAAGCAGACGCCGCACGACACGCTGGCGTACCTGTCCGACTGGGCCGTGGAGATGGCGGAGAAGCTGGTCACGCGCGGCGCGCCGGAACTGACGGTGTGCAACCTGAACGCGCCGCCGATTCCCCGTGCGGAGCTGAAAAGTCAGGTGCTGTGCCCGCTGAACCGCGCCGGCTACCGCGACAGCTACGAGCAGCGCATCAGTCCGCGCAAGCAGACGTACTTCTGGCTCTCCCCAATGAAGCAGGATCCGCCGCTGCCGGGCAGTGACCAAGCGTACCTCGATGCTGGGCATCCGACGTGCACGTTCCTGACGATTGACGGGCAGTCGCAGGAAGAATTTGCGGACTGGCTAAAATAATATCATGCAATTGAAAACCCATACAGGGCATTTACGCGCCCCGTATGGGTTTTTAATTGGTTCTTCACGGAATCTTGGGGGAAGAGCAACTTGGGGGGCGCGTCTGCGGACGCGCAAAGTTAGGGGCAGGGACGCTGCGCTGCCTGCACCTTTGTTGGCGGCTTCCTTGGAATTGGTCGGACGCGGAACAGTTGGGGCGTTGCCCCAAACCACACAATGGACGCTGTCCCTTGACCCTGCAAGGGGCAGACGAAAAGGGACGAAGTCCCCCCTTGACCCCTTCGCGCGATTGAGTTGGTCGCACTTTCATGCTCCTTCCGCGTGCAGCTTTTGGTGGCTTCGCCTAAGCCCTTGTTTGCTTCCCCAACTTTCCGTGAAGAACCTTTTAATTTACCTTCTGCGCTTCGGGCGGTGCGTTCCAATCAGCAGGAACGCCATCACGCCTGCCGCAATGCCGCCGTACAGCTTGAGCTCGTGGCTCCAGCCGTATCCGGCAATCACCGCTTTTGCCTGCAGGCGCTGACCGAAGTTCAACTCCTTCCCCAGCAAATCGGACAGGGAGACATGCCCTAATCCCGGCAAATCAACGCCGCCATCAATCAGGGCATTCAGCGAGAAGTTAAATTCACCGACACCGGGCAGGTTGCCATCCACATGAATCGCCATCGCGTCCTTCACCGTGTCAGGGTCAATGTCGTGACCCACGGCAGTGCGGAAAACGGGGTTCAGCACGCGGTAGTATTCGCTGGTTTCAAACGTATCAGCGGCATAGAAGCCCAGCGCACACGCCAGCACACCCAGAATCAGGATAAGCGCAAATAGTTTTCTCATTTGCTTTATCCCTTATCTGTTGGGCATGTTATAGCGGGACATGAAGTCCTTCTTGATGGCTTCCAGTTTCGCCTGATCCTGCGCGCGCTGCGTGCGGGCGCTCTCCTGAATCTTCTTCGTTTCGTCCAGCCCCGTCATAATGGTGCGCCAAGTGGTTTCCAGCGTATCTGCCTTGATAGAACTGCCAGAGGCAAGGCGCGTGGTGATTTTCGCCTGCTCCACCGTGTTGCGGGCGTTCTTCAGCAGCATTTCGTTCGTCCGCTCATCCAGTGCGGAAATAGCATCCGCCTGAATCTTCTGCCGCTTGAGCATAATCGCCTGCGCAAGCGCCTGCTTAAAGACAGGCAGTGTGACGATAAACGCCGAGTTAATCTTGCGGACAAGGTTCATGTTGCTGAACTGGATGGTCTTAATCATGGGGATGGACTGCAAAGCGACGCTCTCCGCCGTGCGCAGGTCCTGCGTGCGCTGCTCCAGCATCGCCAGCGCCTGCTGAAGCGACTGCAATTCAAACGTGATGGACTGGTCGCCCGTTGCTTCCATCTGCTGCTGAAGCTGGGTCATGTAATTCTGAATTTCCTGACAGCCCTGATCGCCCGCGACAATGTACTTCTCCAGCTCGTGGAAGTAGCCAACGTTGGCTTGGAACATCGTCTCCAGCTTTTGATTCGACTGCTTGATTTCCCCCTCATACTGCTTCAGCTGGACGTAGATTTTGTCCACCTCGTTGCCCATCGTGTTGTACTTCGCCAGAATCTTGTCCAGCTGCTTGCGCAGGTTGCCGAACAGCTTGCCAAACAGCGACGGGTTGTCACGAATCTCGTTGATATCAAACTGATCCATGATTTTTGCCAGCGAATTGAGCATCTTGCTGGATTCATCCAGTTGGCTCATGTTCATGCTGCGCAGGACAACATCCGATGCCTTGGAGATTTCTTCCGCCGAGTGGCTCCCGAAGGTAACAATCGTGTTCAAGTCGTTGACGTCGATGGCGGCGGTCAGCGACTCGATTTCAGGCGAATGGGCAAGCTGCTTCTGCGTCGCCTGCTGATCCGCAATGATGTCATAGGGCTGCACTTCCATCAGCGCCGTTTCCGGCTTGGCGGCGACGGCCGTGGTCGGTGCGCCTGCGGGACGGTTGAAATTCATTGCCATTGTCAGTTACCTCTTTTCAGTATGTTTTCAAGCCACGAACGTTTAACTGGGGTCAGTGCGTTAAAATCCGGCACTTGCAAATCGTAGACGTATTCGCCGATTTGGTGCTCCACCGGATAATTCCCATTGAGGTAGCGCTCAATCGTCTGATATCCGGTCGGGACAAAGAGCGCAATGTCAAAGCCCACCAGATTCAGGAAGGTCATCAGGATTGCATCCTCCAGCGAACACGGCTGCTCGCCCGTACACAGCACCACCATCTTGGGATTCTTCTTCGTAAAATCGAAACTTTGCAGCCGCCGGACGATATCGCGATTCATGTTCAGCACCGTCGCCAGCACCGTGTATTCCGTGCCGTTGGTGAACGTGCCTTTGATCATCCGCTCATCCAGCATCAGCTGCACCTTGTCAAACATATGCTCCTGCAGTTCTTCGCGCAGCAGAGCGAACGGATATTGGCGGTCTGCCTTGATTTCCTCGCGCTTCAGCCTGCCGTTTCGCAGCGTTTTCACCGCCAGCGGCTGAAACTGGTTGGCTGCGCCGGTTACAACATAGGGCAGCGAGGGAATCAGCATCGTGTCATCTCCCAGCAGAAGTTTGATTTTCTGCCAGTATGCCTCCACCTTGCCATCCTCCACGCCGGAAACCTTTGCATACACCACGGGCATGTTGACCACTTGATTCACCGTGCTGAAATTCGCGCGGTATTTGAGTTCCTGTCCCCAGAGGATGAACACCTCGTCGTAGGTGGTTTGCAGCGTAATCGCGTCCGCCCGCGAGAACTGACGATTGCGGTAAATGCCTGAATCGGTGTAGAGAATCGACGTTAAGTCCTGCTCGGCGTTCGAGGCCATTGTGCGCATCTGCACGCTGCCGCCGTCACGCGGGAATTTCGGCACGGGCATGGAGTCCTTGCCCGTCAATTCCAGCAGCTGGTCGCTCTGCACGGTGCACGGGCGGCTCAAATCGCACGCGAGAATCAGGATATCCACGGGGAGCTGGGCAAGGTACTGCACAAACAGCGCGTCATGCTGATTTCTGCACCCGCCCATCAGCACAAAGCACGGAATTTCGCTGCCCTTGTAGCCCTGAAACAGCGCCGCCTGATACTGCCGAATCCAGCAAAGCAGATACACGGCGGAAATCAGGAGGCGATTCAGGTTCGGTTCGGCTTTTGCCGCCGCCATCATCGTCCGGACGAACGCCTGCTGCATCAGCCGCTGCAGCTCCACGTTCGCACACGCGGGCAGATTCCCGGCAATGTCAATCATCAGCTCCTCCGGCGAGCGGTACGGGTGACGGCGGATTTGCGCCGCTTCCTCCGGGCCGGGCAGGGATAATCCGTCGTCGACAATGGCGATTCTGCGCCCCGTGCTGCGGAACTTCTGGTAGAACTGGAACAGGTCGCTGATGTACGTCTGCTTATCCGGCACGCCTTTTAAGCGGATGAACGCATGGTAGAACAGGCGGAAGTCGTCGCCGCGTTCCGCAATGGGGGTCAGGATTTCCTCATAGGATGCTTCCTTCATCCACGCATTCGTGCACGCCATCCGCGACGGCTTCGGGAAGTATGTTTCGGGGTCGCGCCGCTGCGGAACAGCGGGTGGCGTTGTCCGCGTCGGCTGGTTCGGCGCTATCGCCGGACGCGGCACAGCGGGGGCAGGCTGGCGCATCGGCTGCGCGGATGTCACCGGGCGCGGCGCAGGCTGCGACGGTGGGCGCATGTTTCCCGCCGCTGCCGCCGCCATTTCCTTGCGGAACTGCTTGAGTGTGAAATCCTTCGCGAAGGGCATCCCCTGAACAATCAGCAGCTGCGACCATGCCGATGCTGCATCCTGTTTCAAGTACGCCGCGTCGCCCTGCGGCTCCAGCAGCAGTATGTCCGTCCCCATCATCGACAAAATGCGCAGGAGAATCAGCTCATGCGCCGTAACCGCATTGCATTCGTAGAGAATACGGGGCGGATTGTCGTCGCCCAGAAAGGGCATCAGGCGCTCGAATTTGTAGTACAGCCAGCACATCACCTTCATGTAGATGTTCCGGATGATACTGTCTGTTTTTCCCTTCCGCTTCAGTTCATCCATCTGGGCGCACATTGCTTCGGCAAACGAAACGCGATTTGCCTGACTCATGCGCGGCATCCACTTTTGCAGCGCTTGGGTAATGAACGCCGGATTCGGTTCAAACGCACTGCCCAGCATTTCCATCAGGTAACTCAGCTGCCGCTCATCCGGATTGCCGATTTGCCCCTCAATGATAACGCCCTTTGCGCGCGCCGCTTCGTGGTAGCGCCAGAGAAAATCCTTAATTTCTGGGCTCCATTGGCACAGGCGCACAAAGTATACCCCCGGTGCATTTCCTCTTTGGCGCATGGGCAGGAGCAAATCAGAAAGATTGCTTGCGTTGATTCTGTTAGCCATGGCTGCCTCGTTCATAACGGCTCATTTTATACTTGTTCATCACAAATCCCAGCACCGAGCCGATCATGCCGCCCACGATATGCGCCATCTGCGAGATGTTATCCGCCGTGAAAAGCCCTTGATACGCCTGCTGCCCGATGTAAATCGCGGCAACAAGAATGAACGAAAGCGGAATCGTATGCTCTTCCGTGATGGTAATGGATGAGAGCAGAATCATCGCGAACACGATGCCGCTCGCCCCCAGCAGGCGAATGTTCGGGAAGAAAATCAGGTTCGCAAGCCCCGTCGCCAGCGCCGTCACCAGCATGATGAACACCATGTTGGACGTGCCGTACTTTTCCTCCAGCATCGGCCCCAGAATCAGGATATACATCATGTTGCCCATCAGGTGATTCCAGTTTGCGTGGCCAAAGACGTGGCAGACGCAGCGCAGATACGCCAGCGGATCGAGAAACGAGGAACGATAGACGCTGAACACAGCCCGATTGCTTGCCCCTTTTGTCAGGACATTCAGCAGCTGCACCGCAAAGCAAATCAGGACAAAGGACAAGATAGCGGGGGCGTTGTAACTAATCCGAAGGCGTTTGCTGTTCTTCATGCTCCTATTTTCCTCCGCAGACGCGCTGTATTTTGAAAAAAAGAGGAGGAAACGGGGTACGTCTCTTCCTCTGTCAGGTTATTTCCGCACCGTTATACATTCACGCCGAAGTTGATGCAGAGTGCTTCGAGTCCGCCCTGGAAACCGCTGCCGATGGCATTGAACTTCCATTCACCGTTGTGGCGATAGATTTCCGCAACAACAATCGCCGTTTCAATGGAGAAATCCTCCTCCAAATCGTAGCGAATCAGCTCCATACCCGTGGATTCATCCACAACGCGGACGTACGCATTGCTGACCTGCCCGAAGTTCTGGCGGCGCTCGGCGGCGTCGTAGATGGTCACGGTGAAGTCAATCTTCTCCACGTTCGCCGGAACCGTGGCGAGGTCAACGAAAATCGTCTCGTCGTCGCCCTCCCCAGCGCCGGTTCTGTTGTCGCCGCCGTACCGTACCGCGCCGGATGGATCAGCCGGGTTGCTGTAAAACACGAAGTTCGAATCGTTCGCAACCTTGCCATTCGCGCCCAGCAGAAATGCAGAGGCATCCAAGTCAAAGTCATGTCCGCCGTCGTAGCGGTTCACGTCCCAGCCCAAGCCGACCATGATTTTGCTCAAGCCGGGGTTGCCCTTCGTCAAATCAACCTTCTGACCCTTCTTCAAATTCACTGCCATGATAATTCCTCCTTTTTTATCGTCCGATGTCAGACCTTCTCTTTCAAGCAGCGCGTCGTTCACCGGAGAACATCATTCTGCTTTCATTATACACCTTTATTTCCATTTTTTCAAGCAATTCAACAGCCATTCCGAAAAAAGAACGACGCAAAAAACGGGCAGGCGTATGTGCCTGCCCGGAGAAAATTCGCGTCCAGCGCGCCGCCGAGTTGTGCGATGTCGCCTATACCCGATTATCCTTCCGCCCTTCCCGTCCCGCTGTGATCCGTCGCGAACGTGACCTCTTTCACCTGCTTTTTCCTTGAATGCAGGCGTTTTTCCGCCAGAAGCCGCGCAAATTCGCCCTCGTCAATCGGCAGGGATACGGGCTTGCCTGTCCACGAGGAAAGGTGCATGGCGTTGGACAGCATCAGCGCGCGGATACCTTCCGCCCCGTCCGCCACCAGCGGCGTGCCGTGCAGGATATGCGCCGCAAAAGCGTTCAGCACACCGACGTGCTGCGGATTTTCCCCGTCCAGCGGCAGAGTCTCCACCTGCGTCTCAGCGTGGGGGTATGCGGATGCGCTGTGGCGGTAATAGGCGGACTCGCTCTGCGGCAAGCGCCATAGCGTCAGCTGACCGTTTTCGCAGACGACTTTGCCGCGGTCACAGGCGATTTCCAGCCGATTCGTGCCGGGCAGCTCCCCGGTAGAGGCGATAAAAACGCCCGTCGCGCCGCCCGGAAATTCCAGATAGGCGGTCACGTCGTCCTCCACCTCAATGTCGTGCCATTTGCCCTCGTGGCAGAACGCGCGCACCGTTGTCGGCAGTCCGCAGAGCCATTGCAGCAAATCCAGCTGATGCGGGCATTGGTTGAGCAGCACGCCGCCGCCCTCGCCCGTCCACGTTGCGCGCCAAGCCCCGGAATCGTAATACGCCTGTGAACGATACCAGTCCGTCACCACCCACGTCACACGCTTCAGCGCGCCTAATTCGCCGGAATCCAGCAGCGCTTTCAGGCGGCGGTAGACGCAGTTCGTGCGCTGGTTGAACATGAGCGCATACGTCCTGCCCGTCTCCTGTGCGGCGGCGATAACCGGGTGCAGCTGCGCCGTGTAAACACCTGCGGGCTTCTCGCTCAGGACATGCAGTCCTGCCCGGAGTGCCGCCTCCGCAAGCGGCGGATGCAGCTCGTGCGGCGTGGCAATCAGCACGGCGTCGCACGCATGGGCGCGGATGAGCGACATGCCGTCGGCATAGATGCCCGTTCCGGCGGGGAGCGTCTGCTGCGCCCAGTCACGGCGGTCTTGGCGCGGATCAGCAACGCAGGTCAGCGCAATTTCCGGCGTTTGCCCGGACAGGATGAGCCGGCAGTGCTCCGAGCCCATGTTGCCAATGCCGATAATACCGAGGCGAATCTTCTCCACGCTGATTTCCTCCTTGGAATAGGTTATACTAATTCGATTCTAAAACATGGCATCGAGCATAGCAGATTTTTCGTTCTGGCAAAGCTGAGTGAAGCGAGGCGTACTGGAGGTACGCGCG
>ENA-UEQL01001338-UEQL01001338.1-human-gut-metagenome-genome-assembly--contig:-NODE-1338-length-17262-cov-7.638231_pt1 | contig 17262 bp, 17 predicted proteins | sample MGYA00242905_ERZ507926 | MGnify/ENA primary metagenome ERZ507926 (study PRJEB26167, sample SAMN06115531) | human gut metagenome | host: Homo sapiens | place: China:Henan | collected 2015-09-09...
GGCAGCATGCCGGGGCGTATCATCAATGCCATTAAGCAGGCCGGCAGCGCAAACCCCGTACTGCTGCTGGACGAAGTGGATAAATTGAGCAACGACTACCGCGGCGATCCCTCCTCCGCCCTGCTGGAGGTACTGGACGCCGAGCAGAACTGTACCTTCCGGGATCACTACATCGAGATGCCGTTTGATCTATCTCATGTATTCTTTATCGCCACCGCCAATGATCGCAGTGCGATCCCGCCGGCGCTGCTTGACCGAATGGAAGTCATCGAGCTGCCCAGCTACACCAGAGAGGAAAAGTTCCAGATCGCAAAGCGGCACCTGCTGCCAAAGCAGCGGGAACGCCACGGGCTTACCGCAGAGCAGATCGGTGTGGCCGACAGCGCCATCTATGATATCATCGACCACTACACACGGGAAGCCGGTGTACGCACGCTGGAGCGCCGTTTGGCGGCGCTGTGCCGTAAGGTGGCTGCCAAGGTGGTGGCGGGCGATGCAGACGGGAAGATCACCATTAAAGCGGCAGACCTGCCCGATTATCTCGGCCCCCGTTATATCGTCGAGGATATCATTCCCAAGGTAGATTGTGTCGGGCTGGTCAACGGGTTGGCATGGACAGCCGTGGGCGGAGAGCTTTTGCAGGTGGAAACCGCTGTGGTTCCCGGCACCGGAAAGACCATCACCACCGGTTCCCTGGGAGATGTGATGAAGGAGTCGGTATCGGCGGCTATCACCTATATCCGTTCCGTTGCGGATCAGTATGAGATCGAGAATACCTTCTATAAGGATAAGGATATCCACATCCACTTCCCGGAGGGCGCAGTCCCCAAGGACGGCCCTTCGGCAGGGATCACCACCTGTACGGCGCTTATTTCGGCACTGGGGAATATCCCGGTTCGTCACGATATCGCCATGACCGGTGAGATTACCCTGCGGGGACGGGTTCTGGCCATCGGCGGTCTGCGGGAGAAGAGCATGGCAGCCTACAAAAACGGCATCAAGACCGTTATCATCCCGGCGGCCAACGAACCGGACCTTGCCGAGATCGATGATGTGGTGAAGAAGGCCATTCGCTTTGTACCGGTGCATACCATGCAGGAGGTACTGGAGGAAGCACTGGTGCAGATGCCCGGAAATGCCAAAAAGCGCAGCTATCACGCTGCGGCAGCGGAGCATAAGGATGTGTCCTCCGCTGTGCTGTGTCGATAATCAATGAGGGAGGATGCCGTAAATGAATTTTCATCTGGTGAAATATGAAATGAGCTGCGGCCTGGCCGGTCAGCTGCCGGAAAGTACCCTGCCGGAGGTCGTATTTGCCGGCCGCAGTAATGTGGGAAAGTCCTCCCTCATCAATAAGATTTTTAACCAAAAGCAGTTGGCACGGGTAAGCGCCACCCCGGGCAAAACCGCAACCATCAATTTTTTCCGCTGCGGGGATGTGGCACGCTTTGCCGACCTGCCCGGCTACGGCTATGCCAAGGTGAGTGACAGCGAGCGCCGGCGGTGGTCGGGGCTGATCGAGGGGTATTTTCATCAGGATCGGGATATCCGGCTGGTGCTGTCCCTTCTTGATATCCGCCACGCCCCCAGCGCTGACGACCTGACCATGCTGGATTTTCTTATTGACAGTGAACTGCCCTTTGCGGTGGTGCTGACCAAGACCGATAAGCTGACCAATAATCAGCTCCGGGCCCGTCTGGAGGAGATCCGAACCGAGATCCCCTGCGGAGATCAGGTCGCCCTGTTTCCGGTTTCCTCTATGAACGGGAAGGGAATAGAGGAGCTGCGGGAAACCATCGAAAGCGTAGTGGAAAGCGATTAAACTTTACATCATGAAAATGCAGACGAAACAGCGCGTTTCGTCTCTTTTCTTTGCAAAAAAACATTGACTTTTGCAGAGAGAGGATTATAATAAACAGGTATGCATAAGTGGGAAAAGTGGGAAAAGTAAGAAGAAAGGAGCGCCATCATGCCAAAGGGAAAACACATTCTCGGCGGTATGCCAAAGGGTAAGCATATCTTTGGTACCGTAAGGATCGGCGATAAAGGACAGATCGTTATCCCGAAGGAAGCACGGCAGGTTTTCGGCTTGAGCCCCGGAGACAGCCTGCTGGTGCTGGGCGATGAGGAAAACGGCATCGTCCTGGCGAGATCAGAGGTATTAAACGGCGTAGCTATGGAGATTTTGGGCAAGGTCATTACGCCAAAGGAGGAGTAAGGAGACACAGTATGGATACACAGAAGATTTATCACGAAATGGGCATCAGCAGCGCGGTTCTCGAATTCTGCCGTTCGGCGGAGGATGAGCTGAAGCCCCGTTTTGCCGCCATTGATGAGATAGCGGAGTTTAACCAGGCCAAGGTGGTAGCGGCCATGCAGAAGAACCGCGTCAATGCCGAGTGCTTTGCGGCTTCTACCGGCTATGGATATAATGACCTCGGCAGGGAAGTGCTGGAAAAGGTTTATGCCGATACCTTCCACACCGAAGCGGCTCTTGTTCGTCCGCAGATCACCTGCGGCACCCATGCGCTGGCGCTGGCGCTGGCCGCCAACCTTCGCCCCGGCGATGAGCTGTATTCCCCGGTGGGCCGTCCCTATGATACCCTTGAGGAGGTCATCGGGATCCGCCCCGGCAAGGGCTCTCTGGCCGAGTTCGGTATCACCTACCGGGAGACCGAGCTGCTGCCGGACGGCACCTTCGACTATGAGAATATCCGCAAGGCGATTAATGAAAAGACCAAGCTGATCACCATTCAGCGTTCCAAGGGCTATGCCACCCGCCCCACCTTCTCGGTGCAGCAGATCGGCGAGCTGATCCGCTTTGTGAAGGAGATTAAGCCCGGTGTGATCTGCATGGTGGATAACTGCTACGGCGAATTCACCGAGATCATCGAGCCGAGCGACGTCGGCGCTGATATGATCGTCGGGTCGCTCATCAAAAACCCCGGCGGCGGACTTGCTCCCACCGGTGGCTATATCTGCGGCACGACCGAATGTGTAGAGCAGTGTGCTTATCGCCTGACGGCTCCCGGCCTGGGCGCAGAACTGGGCGCAACATTGGGGATGATGCAGTCCTTCTTCCAGGGCTTTTTCCTTGCTCCCACCGTTACCGCCTCCGCTGTAAAGGGCGCTATCTTTGCAGCAGGCGTATATGAAAAGCTGGGCTATCGCTGTGTCCCGACCTCATCCGAGACCCGCCACGATATCATTCAGGCCATTGAGCTGCGCAGCAAGGACGCTATGGTGGCGTTCTGCAAGGGTGTGCAAAGCGCCGCACCGGTGGATAGCTATGTGACCCCCGAGCCCTATGCCATGCCCGGCTATGATTCCGAGGTTATTATGGCGGCAGGCGCCTTTGTGCAGGGCTCCTCCATCGAGCTTTCTGCCGACGGCCCCATTCGTGAGCCATATGCCATCTACTATCAGGGCGGACTTACCTGGGCGCACGCCAAGCTGGGCATTCTGATGTCGCTGCAAAAGATGTGCGATGCCGGTGTTGTTACTTTACCGAACGAATAACAGGGGGACTATATGAAAGAAAAAATGAAAAAACTGTGGGGGTATTTTACCACCTACGAAAAAATCTGGTTCATCAGCATTACCGTACTGGCCTTTGTGTTCGCTTTCCTTTTCCCGGAGGAGGACTTCGGCGGGATCAACGGCAAGGTCATTATGGCGCTTTATCTGCTGGATATCTTCCTCAACATCACCTGCGAGCTGCTGATTTCCAAGCAAAGCAAATGGAACTTTATCGTCTCACTGGGCGTTGAGGTGACCGAGATCCTGATCTGTGTGGTGCTTTCCTACCGGTTTGCCACCATGGCCACCACGCTGTTCTTCTGGATTCCCATCGACATCATCAGCTTTATCAACTGGAACCGCCACAAGGACAGGGAACAGGAGGAGCTGACCGAGGTACGCCGTCTGACCGGCTTGCAGGAGGTACTGGTTCTTGCCGGTATCGTAGTATGGACGTTATCGTGAAAAACCGGCTGAAGATCGAAGCGACGATCACTAATGCAAGGCTGTTCCTGGCTGTCCGGGAGGAGTTCGGCAGTTTTTACGACTACACCCTGTCGTTCTTTCCCGACGGTAAGCCGATTACCAACTCTTTCCGGTCGTTGAGCGAAATTCCGGCTTCGTCGCCTCAGTCCGATGCCATGAGCCGGGATATGAAAAAGCGGGGATTCAAGTTTTTCGGAACCACGATTTGCTATGCCCACTTGCAGGCTGCGGGGTTTATTGACGATCATCTGGCCGATTGCATTTGCCGAAAAGGTAAATAACGGTATAATTTGAAAATGAACGACTTCTGTTCCGCCTTCCGTGTCGTGCGCTGGAAATTCCGGAACCGGGATATTTCGCAGAAGCTGCGAATCTGACGGAGCGAGCGGGAGAGAGGATATTAACTTATTGAATTTACGATGAAATACGCGATTATTTCGACTGAAAAAGGCGACATGAAGGCGGAGCTCTATGAGAAAGAAACGCCTGTCACGGTGGAGAATTTTGTGAATTTGGCCGGGAAGCGGTTTTATGACGGACTGACGTTCCATCGCGTCATTCCCGATTTCGTCATTCAGGGCGGCTGCCCTCGGGGTGACGGTACGGGTGGACCGGGATATACCATTCCCTGCGAAACATCCGCCGGACGACAATACCACGACCGGGGTGTGCTCTCTATGGCCCATCGGGGCAAGGATACGGGCGGCTCGCAGTTCTTTATCTGCATGAACCGTGAAAATACGCAGCATTTGGACGGCGTACATACCTGTTTCGGTCGTGTGATCGAAGGGGTGGATGTGATCGACGACATCCGTCCCGGCGATCTGATTCTCTCGATTCGGATCGTCGAGGAGTAGATTTGCGAACCGCCCCGAGGCTGTTTGTCCCGACCCGCTCTGTTCCGGCCGCTTCATTGCAAGAGCCTGCCGGAAAGTCGGTATTCGCATCAACGGACCGAATCCGGCGAAGATGTTGTGGGGTCGCACCGGAGGTTCAGAAGGTCGTAACGATAATCGCCGCAGCCCAACTTGGGCTGCGGCGATTATTTCGGATCGGTCGGAAGCAGAAACTCTGCCGCCGGCCGGTGCTTCGGTATCGGGGAATGACGCAGGTCGGGTGATTCGGCCCGCTTCCCGTAGAAATCATTTTCCCGACGACGGATTTGCAAAAGCAGCCCGGGAAAGCGTCCATGTCGGAAGCGGGGTAGTCGGGGGCTGCATCTATTCCCTGTAAATCAGGGCGACCGCCGCGACGGAAACGCCCTCTTCGCGCCCTTCGAAACCGAGCCGCTCAGTCGTGGTCGCTTTGACGGAAACCGCGTCGGTGTCGATTCCGATCGTGCGGGCGATCGTTTCGCGCATCCGGTCGATATGGGGGCGCAGTTTGGGCCGCTGCATCGAGATCGTGCAATCCACGTTGCCCACAGCGTAACCTTTCTCCCGGAGCAGTTCCACACAGCGTGCCAGCAGGAGCTTGGAGTCGGCTCCTTTGAATTCGTCCGAGGTGTCGGGAAAGTGCAGGCCGATGTCACCCAGGGCCGCAGCACCCAACAGGGCGTCGCTGATCGCGTGCAGTACCACATCCCCGTCCGAATGGGCGATGCAGCCTTTCGCATGCTCGATTTCTACCCCGCCGAGGATCAGGGGCAGCCCTTCGCCGAGGGCGTGTACGTCGTAGCCGTAGCCGATTCTGAATTTCATCATTCCCGAACTCATTTTGTGGTGGAACGTCCCGGATCGCACGAGGGCCTTCCTGTTCTATTCATCCGTACGTTCCGTATTGCATTAACGGAACGTGCGGATTTTTTTACAGACCGCCGAGTTGCCCGGATATGTTGCAAAAATAGTCATAAAACCGGATTTCTCCCAAGCCGAATGCAATTCGATCCGATATGGGGCCGCGTGCCGTTTCCGAAAGGGGTGACCCCGCTTGACGGTTCCGGATTGTTTTCGTACTTTTGCAGATGTCGCACAGCGGACCTGTGATGATATTTTCACCGTCTTATGAAGGATTTCGTCGCGATCGATTTTGAAACGGCCAACAGAGAACGCACCAGTATTTGCAGCGTGGGGCTGGTCCGGGTGGAGAACGGGGACATCAGGGAGAAGATCTATCGCCTGATCCGGCCTTATCCCGACTATTACAGCTCCTGGAATACCCGCATACACGGTCTGACGTATCGGGATACGGCGCACGCGGCTCCCTTTCCGGAGGTTTGGGCCGACATCTCTCCGGAGTTGGCGGGTTTGCCGTTGGTAGCCCATAACAGTCCTTTCGATGAAGGTTGTCTGAAAGCAGCCTTCCGGCAATACGGCATGGCTTATCCCGATTATCGTTTTTTCTGCACGTGCCGGGCGTCTCGTCGGGTTTTCGGCCGGGAATTACCGAATCATCAGCTTCAAACCGTCGCAGCCCGCTGCGGTTTCGATTTGCGGGATCACCATCATGCGCTGGCCGATGCCGAAGCCTGTGCCTGGATCGCCCGCCTGATTCTGTAAAAGGGAGAGAGGGTAGGGCATTCGCTCATATCGTCCTCGTTCGGCATGGGCGCCTGATTCTTTCGATCATTTTCTTCGGAAAAACCCTCCGAAAGCGGTTTCGGCTCGCTGTTTTTTCGTATATTTGACTTCGTCCAATATACTCGCGCTCGGCCGAGTTAAAATAAAGTTTGTCAGGGTTTTCTTAACTTAAATAAGTTTGAAGTAGGATGAAAAATAAGATTATTTTAACCGGAGTATTTTTGTTGTTTTCTTTTTTTGCATCGGCTCAAATAGACTACGACGTTCCAATCAATCAATATAATGCGAATGGGCAGAAAGAAGGTTTTTGGAGGGAGAAAATAGACGAAGGAACTATTTTTGAATTGTATTATATAAATGGTAAAAGATCTGGAGTTTTCAAGTACTTTTCTGGTAAAGGTGCATTAATATCTTTTGGGGAATATAAAGATGGGAAAGAAATAGGTACTTGGTATTTTTTTCATGATAAGGGATATTTAGTGGCAATACAAAAAGATTTTGGGCCTAATACTCAACCTATTCTCTCGGATGGTGAAGAGTTTGTATTACCTTATCGATGTTATCATATATCCTATTATCCTAACGGGGTAATCGAAAGTGAAGGAATTTTGTTGTGGGAAATAAGTTCTCAGTCAGACTTTACGTGGGAATACGGCGAATGGAAATACTATGACCAAACAGGCAAACTAATAAAAACAAAAGTATTTAGATACTGATTTTGATTGCGTCGATATTAAGAACCCAGCTCGGCGACTGTCTGCCGGAATCCGCCATTTCGTCAGGGATACAGGGGGGCGGAATCAAAACGGGAGCCATATCTCGGACGGACTTGAAGATAAATCGGACCCAAGCGTCCGATTTTTTTATTATTTGGGTATATTTGTATCATACCACGACCCAAATGAGATATTTACTCTTCGTTGTCATCGGCCTAATCGGGTGTTTCCCGCTCCGGGCCCAAACCCCGGAAGACAATCTGCGGGACGAAGAGTATTATCCCTTTCAGAACGGTTACGAAGAGCCTTACAGCCCGATGATCGACACCGATTCGTCGCTCTTCTACCGAGCGATCCAAAGTACGGGCGACCTGTTCCGGGACGCCACGGACTTCAAATTCTCATTCGTGGCCTACAACCGCCGCGGAGAACCGTACCGGCCCGACCGGATGTCGCTGAACGGCATCCGGCTGCCGTCGCGCTACATTCCGTCGATGAATGCCTTGTATCCCCAAAAGTACGGAGAGCCGATGAACGGATGGCATTTACCGACGACTCTGGACGCCGAATACCGAACCTCCGAAGAGCCACTGCTCCCGGAGCGCAATGCGGCACTCCAATTCTCCGGCCGCAACTACCTGATGGGGCTCCGCCTGACCATCGCCGAAAACCTCGGCCGGAACTGGGACCTTGCGGCGACCGTACAGGGCCGCACGGGACGGGACCTTTATGCCGACGGCGTATTCAGCAATTCGCTGAATGCAGCGATACTTCTATCCAAAAGATTCGGAGACAGGCATCTCTTCTCGTTGCTGACCGTCGTACCGGTTTCGATGCGAAGCCTGCGCACCTCATCGACCCGGGAAGCCTTCGACCTGACGGGAAATCCCCTCTACAACCCTTCGTGGGGCTATCAGGACGGAAAAGTGCGCAGCGGGCGCATCCGACGCGAAGCGGTTCCTCTGGCCGCAGCCGCATACCGGATCCGCCTGACGGATGCGACTTCGCTCGCAGCGACCTTCACGGCGGAAACGGGCATCAGGCGTTACAGTTCGCTGGCATGGTACGACGCTCCGAGCCCGATGCCGGACTACTACCGCTGGATGCCCGGCTACCAGACGGACCCCGTAACCCGGCTCGAAATGGAAAATATCTGGCGGGCGAACGATGTCCGCTACACCCAAATCGACTGGGACGAATTTTACCGGCAAAACAGAAACAGCAAGGACGGCAGCGCGACCTATCTCATGGAGGACCGTGTGGAGCGCATCGCCAATATGCAGCTCCTCGCGGAGGGCATCACCCGAATCAGCGAACGACTGACGGTACGCTACGGCATCCGGGCGGCCCGGACGGACTCCCGATTCTACAAACAGATGAGGGATTTGATGGGGCGCAGTTATTTCGTCGATCGCGACTATTACCTGATCGACGACGGCGTCTATGGCAACAAACTCCAGAACGATCTGCGTCATCCCGATCGGATCATCCGCGAAGGCGATCGCTTCGGCTACGACTACGACTTGCGGCGCAATGAAATCGGCGCCGGAGGTTCACTCGAATACCGTGCCGACCGCCTGCGGGCTTTTATCGCAGCCGAGGTCGGAGCCGCCTCCGTATTCCGCCGGGGACACTACGAAAAAGAGCTTTTCGCCGGCAATAAATCCTTCGGAAAATCGCGGGCGCTGCATTTCGCGCCCTACCTGTTCCGCGCCTCGGCAGGCTACTCCTTCTCGGTACGGCATCATCTGGAAATGACGGTTTACGCCTCATCGCGGACACCCGACGGAGACGACCTTTTCCTGAACCTCGAATACAACAACCGACCGGTGGAGGATCCGACCGAGGAGAAACGGTACGGAGCTGAACTGAACTACACCTGGTCCGGGCGCAATGTGCGCTTTCGGGCGACGCTCTTCGTCGTCCGCACTGCGGACGGCATGCAGGTGCGGCACTACTACGACGATTTCTACGCAACATACAGCGACATGGCGGCCGCCGGCATCGGAACGCTTCGCTACGGCGCGGAAGCGACCGCCCTGATCCGGCTGGCATACCGCTGGAACCTCACGCTGGCAGCCAGCGCCGGACGTTACCGCTATGCGGACAATCCCGTCGTCACGGTCTATGCCGACGCGAACAACGAGGTGCTGGACCGCAACGCCGCGAGCTACATGGGCGACTGTTCGGTCGGCAACACGCCCCAACTGACGGGTTTCGCGGGACTCAACTATTACGGTCCGAAAGGCTGGGGCGTACAGGCGGAGGCCGCATGGACCGGGAATCGGTTCGTCGAACCGTCGCTGGTACGACGCACGTCGCGCATCGCCCGGCAACTGGCCGAATCGCCGGAAGCCTTCGAACTGTTTACCCGCCAGGAACGGCTCGGGGATGCGTTTACGTTGAATGTCACGCTTTTCAAATCGTTTTATTTCAACGCCTCGCGTCTGACTCTGATGCTCTCGGTGCGCAACCTTCTCAACGACAGAGACCAACTCTTCAGCGGCTACGAATCTCCCCGTGTACGCCGCATCCGGACCGCAGACACGTATGTTTACCGACCGCTGGACACCCGCTATCTGTACGCATATCCCCGGACCTTTTACGCCTCCATATCTTACAAATTTTAATATCGATTCGATTTTTCGGGAATAATTTGGTAATTCGACGGATTTTTCATAAATTGAGTCCGAAAAATTTAAAAACGACTCGACTTATGATTATCGGTATTCCAAAAGAGATTAAAAACAACGAAAACCGGGTTTCGCTCACCCCGTCCGGAGCCAAAGAGCTTACCAAACGTGGGCATAAAGTGTATGTGCAGGCGACTGCCGGTGCAAACAGCGGATTCCCGGACAAAGACTACGTTGCCGCAGGCGCCGAACTGCTGCCTACCATCGAAGAGGTTTATGCCAAAGCCGAAATGATCATCAAGGTCAAGGAGCCGATAGAGCCTGAATACAAACTCATCCGCCAAGGACAACTGGTATTCACCTATTTTCACTTCGCCAGCAGCGAACCGCTGACCCGGGCAATGGTCGAAAGTGGTGCGATCTGCTGCGCTTACGAAACCGTCGAAGCATCCGACCGTTCGCTGCCTCTGCTGATTCCCATGTCGGAAGTCGCAGGGCGTATGGCGACGCAGGAGGGTTGTTACTTCCTCGAAAAACCGCACGGCGGAAAAGGGAAGCTGCTGGGCGGCATGCCGGGCGTGAAGCCCGCCAAGGTTTTCGTGATCGGAGCCGGTGTCGTAGGCACGGCGGCGGCACGTATGGCGGCCGGTCTGGGAGCCGACGTGACGATCTGCGACATCTCGCTCAAGCGTCTGGCCTACCTGACGGACGTGATGCCCCAAAACGTGAAAACGCTTATGTCGTCGGAATACAACATCCGCGAAGAGCTCAAGACCGCCGACCTGGTGATCGGCTCGGTGCTGATTCCCGGTGCGAAAGCCCCGAAGCTCGTGACGCGCGATATGCTCAGGGATATGGAGCCTGGATCGGTTCTGGTCGATGTGGCCATCGATCAGGGCGGCTGCTTCGAAACCTCGCGGCCGACGACCCATGAGGAGCCGACCTACTTCGTCGATGGCATTCTGCACTACTGTGTCGCCAACATCCCCGGTGCGGTGCCCTACACCTCGACGCTCGGACTTACGAACGCAACGCTGCCGTACGCCATCCAACTGGCGGACAAGGGTTGGCGTCGCGCCTGCAAGGAGAATCACGAACTGGAGTTAGGGTTGAACGTCGTCGAAGGGAAAGTCGTTTACAAGCAGGTAGCGGATGCCTGGGGACTGCAATACGAACCGCTGGCCCTGTAAAGCCGACCCCGCAAACGATACAGTCGGAAAATCCGGCGATAGCCGCGCTTCCGACACTCCGGTTCCCGTCGTTTCGGACCGAAAGACAAAGCCTCGTATTCCGAAAAGAATACGAGGCTTTTGTATAATTATATGTTCCCCAAGCGGGCTTTTATACTTTATCTTATTTTTGCAACGCCTCCCAGAGCATATCCTTGAGCCGGGGAATGTTCATACCCGATATCGAGGAAATGAAGACCGAAGGAACCCCCTCGGGCAGATGGCTTTTCATCTCTTCGATCAGTTCCTCGTCGAGCATATCGCATTTGGTGATGGCCAGCAGGCGCTCCTTGTCGAGCAATTCCGGATTATACTGGGTCAATTCGCCCAACAGGACCGCGTAATCCTTGCGGATGTCGTCGCTGTCGGCGGGAATCATAAAGAGGAGCACCGAATTGCGTTCGATATGGCGCAGGAAGCGGGTTCCCAATCCTTTGCCTTCGTGGGCTCCTTCGATAATGCCCGGGATGTCGGCCATGACGAACGAATGGTGATCGCGGCACTCGACGATACCCAGGTTGGGTTCGAGCGTCGTGAAGGCATAGTTGGCGATCTTGGGCTTTGCGGCGGAAACGACCGAAAGAAGCGTGCTTTTGCCCGCATTCGGGAACCCCACCAATCCTACGTCGGCCAACACCTTCAATTCGAGAATGAAAGTTCCCTCCTGACGATCCTCACCGGGCTGCGCATAACGCGGAGCCTGGTTGGTCGAGGTCTTGAAATGCCAGTTTCCCAGTCCGCCCCGGCCACCCTTGAGCAGGACGAGCTCTTCGCCGTCGGCGGTCACCTCTCCGGCATATTCCGTCGTACCGTCCTCGAGCACCCGTCTGGCGACCGTTCCCAACGGTACGGGGATAACGATGTCCTTGCCGTTCTTACCCGAAGAGCGGGCCCCGGAACCGCCTTCGCCGTCCTTCGCGAACTGGTGACGCTGGTACTTAAGGTGAATCAGCGTCCAGTACTGGCTGTCGCCGCGCAGGATGATATGTCCTCCGCGACCGCCGTCGCCGCCGTCCGGTCCGCCGAATTCGACGAATTTCTCGCGGCGGAAATGCGCCGACCCGCTGCCGCCGTGTCCGGAACGGGCGAATATTTTCACGTAATCTACAAAGTTCGATCCTGCCATAAGTCTTGTTGTTTAAGGTGCGAAGATTTTCGGCCGACGACGATACGCGACACGACCTTCTCCAAACCGGAATTTACCGCTGCAAAGATAGTGCAAGCCGGGAGGAGTGCCAAATTTATTTGGACACGTCCGAAGCAGGATCCCTTCAAAACGCGGTTGAAAACCGGAAACAAGACCGGTTTATCGAAAACTCCGGCAGCAAGAAAGCCCTCCCGTCAATACTACAAATGGTTCAAATAACCGTAACGCACAAGGTCTTCGTCCCCCTGTGTCAGATAGGTCTGTCCGTTTGCCAACACATAGAGCCGGTCCGCCACGTCGGTTACATGGCGATACATGTGATCGGTAAGCAGGATGCCTTTATTTCGTTTTTCCGCCCGAATCAAAGCTTTCAAAGTTACAACATGCAATGGCGCGACTTGTGAAAAAGGTTCGTCGAGCACTGCGAAAAGGCTCCGGCTGCGCAGAATAACGAAACACTCCAAAATACGCCGCTCCCCGCCGGAAAGGGTTCGGATTTTCGCCTTCCGCAACTTCCCGAATATCGGAAACCAGACCGTCAGGTCATCCCACTCCAGACCGAAGTCCCGCAAAACCGCCTCCACAGTCAGCCACCCGGGGGTAAACCCCTGCTGCGGAAGATAACGCACCTGGCTGCTTCCGAAACGATCGTACCATTTGCCGTCGATGCGCATCGATCGGAATCCGGGGCGCAACGCTCCGCAGAGTATCTTCATCAGGCAGCTTTTTCCACTGCCATTGCGTCCCAGCAATGCCGTTGCTCCGCCGGTTTCGACGGCAAGATATACACTCGAAAGAATCACCCGATCACCGAACGACAACTCGACCGAATCTATTTCAAGAATATGTTTTTCAGAGGGGTTCATACAGTACAAGGGATACGAATATCAGCAGCATATAACACGCCAGCAAGTCTATGCCGCAACTCGCACCCAACAGCATACGTCGTCGAACCCCCAGATTGCGGTAATAGTCGAACTCATCGTTATAACGCGGTATGATCCAAACATACAGATAGACCGGATAGATGACCATTTTCCCCGCAAGGCACAACGGCACGACCGACGGACCGTATCCGGTCACGAGCCAGGCCAACGCCACGCTCACGGCCCCGCAGAAAAACAGCATCGCCGAGCGATAAAAACGGAGTATGAGCAACAATTTAGGCATAAACTCTATCGGGTGCGTCGCAAACCCTCGCATCGAAACGCGGAAATCAAGGGAATTCCATCAGACGATTGGTAATTCGCAACATATAATTGCCGTTGAAATAGTCGAGCACACCGCTGACCGTTCCCATTCCAGCCGGGGCCGGCTCCTCGGCATACGTGCAGGAAGCTGCGAATCGGACGATCAGCGTATCGTTCCGCTCATCGACCAAATGGCGGTCGGTAGCCAGCAATCGGCCGGTTTCCGAATCCCGCAGGCAGAAGGGCAGACCGACCTCTTCGTGCGCGAACCGGACCCTGCGGAATCGTACGTAAGTGGCGATACGGCTTGCAGCCACCTCCCCGAAGGAGAGTTCCCGAGGCACGAAATCGACCGACCCGTCCCCGATGCGGCGAACATGACGTCCGAGCGACTCTGCCGAAATACGGTCCAGAATATATTCTGCGGTGGGCGGAAGCCCCAACTGTACCTTGCCCCCGTAATCACCCAGCGCCAGCCCATTGCAATAAACGCGCACCGTACTTCCAGAGTCGAAAGTCCGATAGAGACGCTTCGCGTCGATCAATACTTCGATTCCGCCGCTTTCGTCCTCCACGACGAGCGCATCGGGAAATTCGCCGTACAGATCGTTGCCCACGACACAGCCTTCGATCCACAGATCCTCGGTAACGGGATGCAAAACGCCCCGGCACAGCGATTTCAGATACGCAATAGAAACATGCCGCGCAGTCCCGTCCCCGGATTCGTACTCCGGCGACGAAGCATTGCCGCAGGCTTGCAGCACGAAGAGCAGCAGGCTACCGAAAACAATCGTTCTCATCGCGCATTTTAATCATATAGGATTTTCCGATCGACCCGGCATTGCCGTACTGCAAAACGCCGACCAGCGTAACCGGCCCCTTCGGAATTTCCGAAGCCGCATACCGGGCATAGGTGCTCGTATAGGTGGCGATCCTGTTTCCGGCCCGGTCCTCGAACAGCCGATAACCTTCCCATTTCCAATCCGTCGGATCCTCTTCCGACGGAAGCGGCGTCAGATCCTCGATCTGCACCAGGCAGCCGCACATGTCGGGCGCAAGTTCGTCGAAAGCGACGATCCGGGGAACGGGACGGAGAACATCGACGGTTTCGCAAGCGACGTACCGGTCGAGCAGGGCACGGACACCGATGGCTTCCACGGCATAATCTCCCGCCGCAGGCATCGTACCGATCTGCACCACTCCGAAGCGACGGCACATAGCCAGCCCCTGAAGACGCACCGCGATGCGGCATCCCGGAGGATAGACCCGAAACAGGTCGTCCAGGCCGGCCATCAGCTCCACGCCCGTTCCGTCTTCCTGCAACACGACCGAGCGGAAGAAGTTCCCCGCTTCGTCGGACGTAGTGACCCGCCCCGCGACTACGATGTCCTGGACGATACGCACGGGCGTATCCCCGCACCGCGCGGAGAGGTCCGGCAGGGAGAGGTTCGCCTCCGGAAGCGGATCGTTCTTCGGAGCCGGAACCCCGGCATCGTCGTAACATCCGGCGGCGAGCAGGGCGAAGAGAAGAAGGGAAAGGCGCAGCATCGCGGTTTATTCGATCCAGGAATCTTTCAGACCGAGGAAATAGAGTACGCCGTCCAGACCGATCGTCGATATCGACTGGCTGGCCGTAGCTTTCACCTTGGGCTTGGCGTGGAACGCGATGCCCAACCCGGCCAGGTCGAGCATCGGAAGGTCATTGGCTCCGTCGCCGACGGCGATCGACTGAGCGATGTTGATATTTTCAACCTGACACAGCAGACGCAGCAGCTCGGCCTTGCGGCGGCCGTCCACGATCTCGCCGACGTGACGGCCCGTCAAACGGCCCTCCTCGACCTCCAGCTCATTGGCATAAACGTAATCGAAGCCGTATTTCTGTTTCAGGTAGTTGCCGAAATAAGTGAAACCTCCGGACAGAATGGCCGTCTTGTATCCCACACGCTTGAGAATGGTCATCAGGCGCTCCAACCCCTCGGTGATCGGCAGGTTGCGGGCGATCTCCTCCATCACCGAAACGTCGAGTCCCCGAAGCAGGGCGATGCGGCGCGTGAAACTCTCGGTAAAGTCGATCTCGCCCCGCATGGCGCTCTCGGTAACGGCCCGCACTTCGGGACCCACGCCGGCACGGTCGGCCAACTCGTCGATCACCTCGGTTTCGATCAGCGTGGAATCCATATCGAAACAGATCAGGCGTCGGCTGCGGCGGAAGATGTCGTCCTTCTGGAACGAAATATCGACCCCCTCGTTGGACAGCTCCATGAAGCGTTTCTGCAATACGGCCTTATCGCCGAGCGTACCGCGCACCGAAAGCTCGATGCAGGCGCGGGTGGCACGGTTCTCCTCCTCGAGCGGCATACGGCCCGTAAGTCGCTTGATCGCGTCGATGTTGAGTCCCTGTTCGGCGACCGCTTTGGTGACCCCTGCGATATGGCGCGCCGTAACCTGACGTCCCAAAAGAGTGATAATATAGCGGTTCTTGCCCTGACGACCGACCCAGGCCTGGTAATGTTCCTCGGTGATGGGGGTGAAGCGGATCATCACGCCCAGTTCCGAGGCCTTGAAAAGCAACTCCTTGAGGATGGCGCCCGATTTGTCGGAGGTGGTCATGAACAGGATGCCCAAAGTCAGCGACTGGTGGATATTCGCCTGGCCGATATCGAGGATGAACGCGTCGTACCGGGCCAGAATATCGGTCAGCGAAGAGGTCATGCCGGGCTTGTCTTCGCCCGAAATATTGATTTGGATTATCTCTATCTTACTTTCCATAGCAAAATCCGTTAAACACATTATAGAGCAAAGTTACTATTATTTCCGGTTTTTTTGATTAAATTTGCAACTCAACCTATCAAATTTAATTCTTTCATGGGATTTCTTTTCATCACAGCACAGCAAACCGAAAAACTCATCGTTCCGGACAGCATACAAAAAGCCAAATTCGCGGAAACGGTCGAAAAAATCGCTAATATGGATTTGGAAAAAGTCCTGACGAATCTGGTTTCGGAAAGTATCTGGGTCGGCCTGAAAATCGTACTCGCCCTGGCGATCTACATGGCGGGACGCTGGCTTATTCGCCGCCTCATAAAACTGATCTCGACGGCTTTCGAAAAACGCAAGGTGGATCCTTCGCTGCAAATCTTTCTGCACAACCTCATCAAGACCATCTCCTACATTATATTGATTCTCTTGATTATTCAGGTAATGGGTATCAATACCACTTCGATCGTCGCGCTGCTCGCTTCGGCCGGTCTGGCTATCGGTATGGCCCTGAGCGGCACATTGCAGAATTTCGCCGGTGGCGTGATGATCCTGCTGCTCAAGCCCTACCGCATAGGCGATTACATCTCGGCCCAGGGACAGTCGGGTACCGTGCAGGAGATCATGCTCTTCTCGACCAAGATCACCACAGCCGACAAGCAGACCATCTATATCCCGAACAGCTCGATCGCTACCGCGATCATCAACAACTATTCCACCTCCGAAACACGTCGCGTGGAGTGGGTGATCGGCATCTCTTACGGCGACGATTTCGCAACGGCACGGGAGGCTATCCTGGAACTGCTGTCCAAAGACGCACGGGTGCTTCAGGATCCGGCGCCTGCGGTATATATCGCTGCCCTGGCCGATAATTCGGTCAATCTGACGGTTCGGGCCTGGACGAAAAACGAAGATTACTGGGACGTTTTCTTCGCAATGAATGAGCTATATTACAAAACGTTACCTGAAAAGGGAATCAACTTCCCGTTCCCGCAGATGGACGTGCACCTGACCAAAGAGTAACCACACACAGCCAATCAGCATCCATTATGAAAAAGAGGTTTTT
>ENA-UEQL01001343-UEQL01001343.1-human-gut-metagenome-genome-assembly--contig:-NODE-1343-length-17248-cov-5.179023_pt1 | contig 17248 bp, 17 predicted proteins | sample MGYA00242905_ERZ507926 | MGnify/ENA primary metagenome ERZ507926 (study PRJEB26167, sample SAMN06115531) | human gut metagenome | host: Homo sapiens | place: China:Henan | collected 2015-09-09...
CTTGAGCCAGATCTCGCCTTCCTTGCCGTGCAGGACATAGTCATATTTGCCTTCTATGCCGATGTGGCTGCGGCCCTGTCGCTGTCCGGCTGCCTGACCGTCGTGGGGGACGACCCTGCGCCGGAGGAACCGATCGAGCCGGTGGATGTGATCGATACTGTACCGGAGACGGAGGTCTGGACCCGGCAGCACAAGTCCGTCTGGGGCAGTGAGCCGCAGCCGGTCAGCGCCGCCTTTGAGCGCATTTCCGGCGCAGCCGCCCACGGCATGACCACCGGGCAGGAGCTCCTGCTGCTGGACTTCATGGATTGCTACTACCAGTCCGTGTGCAATTTACAGGTCATCGACCCCGCCGCCCTGTTTAGCGGTCACGCCCAGTCCGCCTACCACAGGACGGTTTGGCGCACGCTGGCGGCCATCCGGCGGATGGCGCCTATCGACCTCCACGCCGATTCCTATAGTTACTCCCTGCGCTGCACGGAGCTGACACAGGACGGCGACACGGCGGAGCTGACGGTGCTGGAGAGCAGCGTGGTCTACTTTGCCGGATTGGGCGGGCTGCCCTCCGAGCAGTGGAACGTGCAGCACGATTTTCACCTCCGGCGCATCAGCGGCGACCGCTGGCGCATCGTGACCCACGACTCCGACGACAATCCCTACTATAATGCCGACTATGACGCCAATACCGATACCGACCGCAACCTGCCGTTGCTGCTGGCGTGCATCGAGGCGCGCAGGACTGATCCCCGTGCGCCGTGGACGCCCCCTGTTGCATGGGATCACAACTATGACCGCGCCGCGGCGCTGGACTATATGCTGACATACAGCGCCAAGCGCAGCGATGCTTACAAGGCCTATGACGACGTGGGCGGCAACTGCATGAACTTCGGCTCGCAGGTGCTGACCGCCGGCGGCATCCCCGCCCTTCCCGGCGGCTATGAGGACGGCTGGTTCTACAACAGCAGCCGCAGCGTCTCGCTGCCGTGGGTCAATGTGGGCGGCTTCCTCGATCTGGCGGCCGAGCATACCGGCTCCGGCCTTGTGGCGGTGGTGAATGCGCCCTATTTCACCGGCGAGGTGGGGGATATCATCACCATGGGCGTGGAGAAGCCGCGGAACCACACCACTGTGATCTGCGGCGTGCTTACCGACGAGGCCGGGCAGACCGTGGACTATCTGCTGTGCTCCAACACCGCCAACCTGCGGAATTACCCGGCCTCCGCGTACTACTATGCCAACCGCCAGCTCACCAAGATACTGGGCTGGAACGACTGACCTCAAAGGAGGAAATACTATGGAATACCGTGTTTTAGCACTGGGCGACGTGGCCAGCGAGACGGGTCTTGCGCTGCTGGAAAAGAAACTGCGCACCTTCAAGCGGGAACAGTGCATCGACTTCACCGTGGTCAACGGGGAGAACATCTCCGGCACCGGCCTGATCCGGGCGCAGGCGGAGGATCTGCTGGCGGCCGGCGCCGACGTGGTCACGCTGGGCAACCACACCTTTGGCAAGCCCCAGATCGCCCCGTTTCTGGACGAGAACCGCTACATTCTGCGCCCAGCCAACTTCACAGGCCGTGCCGCAGGCCGCGGCTGCGCCGTCTATGACTGCGGCGCGTTCTCCGTGGCGGTGCTGGTGCTCATCGGCCGCTGCGTCTTGGATTTCAACGCCGACAATCCCTTTATCACGGCGGATCGCCTGCTGAAAACGCTGGACAAGCCCACCTTCACGCTGGTGGAGTTCCACGCCCAGGCCACCAGCGAGAAGCTGGCCATGGCCTACTATCTGGATGGCCGCGTCTCGGCCCTGTGGGGCACCCACACCCATGTGCCCACCGCCGATGCCCGGGTGTTCCCCAAGGGCACCGGCTACGTCACCGATCTGGGCATGACCGGCCCGGTGGAGTCCGTGCTGGGCGTCCGGCCGGAGCAGTCCATGGAGTTCTTTCTGGGCGGGCAGCCCGGCCGCTATCAGGCGGCGGACGGCCCCTGCTCGGCACAGGGCTGCATTTTTACGTTAAACAGCGACACCGGCCTTTGCACCGGCGTGGAGCGTATAGAGATCAAATAAAAGGAGAAGCTGCATCATGTCTGTGGAAAAAGTAAAAGCCTATCTGGCGCCCTACGGCGTCAACGATCGTATCCGCGAGTTCGACGTGTCCAGCGCCACGGTAGAGCTGGCTGCGCTGGCCGTGGGCGTGGAGGGCGCCCGTATTGCCAAGACCCTGAGCTTCAAGGTGGGGGAGGACCCCATTCTGGTGGTGGCTGCCGGTGACGCCAAGGTGGACAACAGCAAATATAAGCACTTCTTCGGCGCCAAGGCCAAGATGCTCACCGCCGAGGAGGCGGTGGAGCGTATCGGCCACGCCGTAGGCGGCGTATGCCCCTTTGCCCTGCCCGACGATGTCAAGACCTATCTGGACGTGTCCCTGAAGCGGTTCGAGACGGTGTTCCCCGCTGTGGGCAGCGCCGCCAGCGCTATTGAGCTGACCTGCGATGAGCTGGAGCACTGCTGCGGGAAGAACTTCGTCCAGTGGGTGGACGTGTGCAAGGGCTGGCAGGACGAGGAGGCGTGATGGTGCGCATTCTGCACGCCGGGGACTTCCATCTGGACAGTGCCTTCGGCGCCCTGACACCGGAACAGGCCCGCCAGCGCCGTGCCGAGAGCCGGGAGAGCGTGCAGCGTATGGCGGACTGGGCCAACGACCACGACATACAGCTGATGCTGCTGGCCGGCGACCTCTTTGACGGCGCCGCCATCGGCGGCGATACCGCCCGTCTGCTGGCCGAGGCGCTGGGCAGCTTTCGGGGGCAGGTGGTCGTCGCCCCCGGCAACCACGACCCCTACACCGCCCGCAGCGCCTACGCCCGCACACTGTGGCCTGACAATGTGCATATCTTTACAGAGGACAGGATGCAGGCCATTTCCTTCCCCCAGTACGGCTGTGCCGTTCACGGAGCCGCCTTTACCGCTCCGGAGGAGCCGGAGGATCGGGTGCTGTCCGGCTTTACCGCCCCCGATGACGGACTGGTGCATATCGGTCTAATCCACGGGGAGCTGACCGGCTCTGAGAGCCGCTACCGCCCGCTGACCACCGCCGCCGTAGCCGCCTCCGGCCTGCACTATCTGGCGTTGGGCCATGTCCACGGCTGCTCCGGCGTTCTCCGCGCCGGCACCGTGCCATACGGCTACTGCGGCTGTCTGGAGGGGCGGGGCTTTGACGAGCTGGGGGACAAGGGCTTTCTCGCCGGCGAGGTGTCGCCGGAGGGGGCGGCACTGTCGTTCATCCCCTTTGCCCGCCGCCGCTACCGCATCATGGAGGTGGATGTGACGGAGGGAGACCCGGCGGAGACGGCCTTGGCCGCCATCCCGCAGGGGTGGGGTGAGGACGTGTGCCGCATCGTCCTCACCGGCAGCCCCGCCGCGCCGGTGCGCCCGGAGCGGATCGAAACTGCGCTGGCCGGGCGCTTTTACGCCCTGCAGGTACGGGATAAGACCACGGCCCGGCAGGAGCTGTGGGACAAGTGCGGCGAAGACACCCTGCGGGGCTTGTTCCTCCAGAATTTGCGGGACAGGTGCGGCGATGATCCCCAGTCTCGCCGTTTAATGGAGCAGGCGGCTGCCTTCGGGCTGGCCGCCATCGACGACCGGGAGGTATAGACCATGAAAAAAATCCTGATGATCGGCACCGGCGGTACCATTGCCTCCGAAAAGACGCCCTCCGGTCTGACGCCGGAGCTGACCACGGAGCAGCTGCTGTCCTTCATTCCCGGTATCGCGGCGTTCTGCCATGTGGACTGCCTCCAGCTGTACAGTCTGGACAGCACCAACATCCGGCCGGAGCACTGGCTGGGTATCGCCGCCGCCATTCGTGCCCGCTACGACGACTACGACGGCTTTGTTATCGCCCACGGCACCGACACCATGGCCTACACCGCCGCCGCCCTCAGCTATCTGGTGCAGGGCAGCCCCAAGCCCATCGTGCTTACCGGCGCCCAGAAGCCCATCTGGTTTGACGGCACCGACTCCAAGCGCAACCTGACCGATGCGTTTTTGTATGCCTGCCGGGGCTGCGGCGGCGTCCAGATCGTATTCAACGGCAAGGTGATCCTTGGCACCCGCGCCCGCAAGACCTGCTCCAAGAGCTTCCACGCCTTCTCCAGCGTGAATTATCCCGATCTGGCGGTGGTGCAGGACGGCCGCCTGCTGCAATATATGCGCTGTGCCTGCTATCCCCGTCCGCTGTTCTACGATACGCTGGACAGCCGCGTGGGGCTGCTGAAGCTGATCCCCGGTACGTCCAGCGAGCTGATCGACTTCATGTTGGACCGGCATGACGGCCTCATCATCGAGTCCTTCGGCGTGGGCGGCCTGCCGGAATACGAGGGCGCCGATTTCTACGACGCGGTGCGCCGCGGCGTGGAGCGGGGCAAGATCGTGGTGATGACCACGCAGGTACCCAACGAGGGCAGCGACCTGACGGTGTACCATGTGGGCGGCCGCCTGAAAAGCACCCTGCGGCTGCTGGAGGCCTACGACATGACCACGGAGTCGGCGGTGGCCAAGCTCATGTGGATCTTGGGTCAGACGCGGGACTTCAACGAGGCGGAGCGCCTGTTCTACCGGCCGGTGGCCCGCGACATCCTGTACGAAAACTGATGTTAACACAAGAAACGGCGCGCGACATTCTATACGAAAATTGATTTTCACGCAAAAACGGCACGCCCGCGGGCGTGCCGTTTTTGCATACTTTTGCGCCGTTTTTCCCATACTATCCGAAAATGTGCGGGGAGGACGCAAGGCATGAAACAGAAATTTTCCGCCAGAACAGCGGCGTTGGACGATGCGCTGGGCGTAGGGCGCTGCTTTGACATGACGGCCCGCGACCTGACCATCGGCGGCCGCCGCGCCCGGCTGTGGGTGGTGAACGGCTACGCGCAGGAGGGCGTTCTGGAGCGTATCATCGCCCAGTGGCTGGCGGCGCCCGACCTGACGGAGATGAAAACGCCGGATGCATTTCTCCGGCGCTTTGTCACCGCTTGCGACGCCGCCGTCTGCCTGAAAAAGGAGGAGGCGGTGCTGGGCGTGTTCTCCGGCAAGACGCTGCTGGTGGTGGACGGCTGGGACGGCGGTATCCTGATGGACGTGAAGCAGTTTCCCACCCGCTCCATTGAAGAGCCGGACACCAGCCGCGTCCTCCGGGGCAGCCACGACGGTTTCGTGGAGAACCTGATGCAGAATGCCGCCCTGCTGCGCCGCCGCATCCGCGACTCCCGCCTGACGCTGGAGCGCTTGCAGCTGGACAACCGCTCCCACACCGATGTGGTGCTGTGCTATATGGACGGGGAGGCCGACCCCGAGCTGCTGGCGGAGCTGCGGGAAAAGTTGAAAAATATACAGGTGGGCTCCATCGCCATGAGTCAGGAATCGGTGGCGGAGGCCCTGTCGCCCCGACAGTTCTGGAACCCGTTTCCCAAGGTTCGGTATACGGAGCGCCCCGACGTGGCTACGGCCTGCATCATGGAGGGCGACGTGGTGGTGATGGTGGACAACTCCCCGTCGGCGCTGCTGCTGCCCACCACGCTGCTGCGGTTCACCGAGGAGATCAACGACTACTACTTCCCGCCCCTCATCGGATCCTATCTCCAGATCGTCCGCATGGCGGTGCTGCTGCTGACGCTGTTTGTCACACCGGTGTGGTACCTGCTGGTGAAAAACCCCGATACCCTCCACGAGAACCTGCATTTCCTGTTGATACAGGACGAATACTACGTTCCGCTCATCCTCCAGCTTTTGCTGGTGGAGCTGATCATCGACGTGCTGAAGCTGGCGTCCCTCAACACGCCGGATGTGCTGAGCAACTCCTTTAGTATGATCGGCGCTCTGATCTTGGGTGACTTCGCGGTGCAGGCGCGCTGGCTGGTGCCGGAGGTGCTGGTGTACATGGCCTTTGTAGCCATCGCCAACTACGCCCAGCACAGCTACGAGATGGGCTACGCCACCAAGCTGTGCCGGATGCTGCTGCTCCTGCTCGTCTGGCTCTTTGACCTGTGGGGGCTGCTTGCCGGCGTGGCGGCCATACTGGTGATGATGGCGGTCACCAAGCCGCTGGTGGGCAAGGGCTACCTCTACCCGCTCATCCCCTTTGACGGCAAAAAATTAAAGCGTTTGCTGCACCGCGTCCCCATCCGTAAGGACAACAGCTGAAAAACCATAAAATACCGGGCTGCCGCTGGCAATTCACCCTGAATTTACACCGCATGACCCACCCCGTTCCGGCACAAAGTAACGCTGTCGCCGGCGACAATTCCACAAAGGGGTGAGACGCTTGTATGAACTGCGTGAAACGCATCGCACAGGCAGCCTCCGCAAAGGCACCGCAAGGCTGCTCGCTCTGCTTTTTTCCCTATCGCTGTGTCTCCAGTTGGTCTGGGCCGCCCCCGGAGAGCGGACAGTGATCCCGCTGGGCAAGGCCGTGGGCATCAAGCTGTTTGCCGACGGCGCGCTGGTGGTAGGACTGTCGGAGGGCGATCCCTGTCCCGCAAAGGACTGCGGCCTGAAGGAAGGAGACCTGATCCTCTCCATGGGTGACACGAAGATCACCTCCACCGAGCAGGTACGCGCACTCCTGCAGGACAACGGCGGCGAGCCGCTGGTCATGACCGTCCGGCGCAGCAGCCGGACGCTGACCGTCACCACCGTTCCCGTGCAGGGCACTGACGGCGCGTGGCAGCTGGGTGCGTGGATCCGCGACAGCATGGCCGGTATCGGCACGATGACCTACTACGACCCGGCAACAGGCAGCTACGGCGCACTGGGCCACGGTATCACCGACGTGGACACCGCCAAGCTGATGCCGCTGGCCTCCGGCTCCATTATGGAGACCACGGTGAAGGCGGTGAAAAAGGGCGTCAAGGGCGACCCCGGCGAGCTGAAGGGCGACTTCTCCGTCCAGCGTGACGTGGGTACCGTCTCCATCAACAGCGACGGCGGTATCTTCGGCACGGTGGCGGATCCTGATTTCCTCCAGACGGGTACGCCCGTTCCCGTCGCCACAGCCCGTCAGGTAAAGCCCGGCCCTGCCACCATTCTGGCCACCATCTCCGATGATGACACGGCGGAATACACGGTGGAGATCGTCCGGGTGTTCCCCGGCAGCCAGTCCACCCGTAACCTGCTGCTCCGCGTAACGGATCAGCGCCTGCTGGATACCACCGGCGGCATCGTGCAGGGCATGAGCGGCAGCCCCATCCTCCAGAACGGACGGATCGTGGGCGCTGTGACCCATGTGCTGCTGAACGACCCCGCACAGGGCTACGGCATTCTCATGGAGAATATGCTGGCCATGGCGGGATAAAGGGGGGACACGCCTATGCAGTCTCTGCTCATCAAGGACACCACCCGCGCACAGCGTGAGGAGATCGTGCGCCGGGCGCTCAGCGTCTGCGGCGATGGCTGCGACGGCTGCAACGGCTGCGGCAATACCGGCGGCGGCCGAGTGGACAGCATCTATCAGCCGTATATCGACGGCGAAAAGGAGTTGGCCGACATCAACGCGGCCTATGCCGCCGGACGCAAGCCGGTGCGATAGCAGAAGGGGAGCGGCGGGTTATGCCCGCCGCTCCCCTTATTCGTGCTTTTACGGCACGGGCCGGTAGGATACCGGCTTGCCGTCCTCGAACGTCACCTGATACCCGGTACCCGGCGCCACCGGATAGTCGTACCGGATGCCGCCGAACCACTGCATCAGCAGCCCGGCGGTGACGCCGCCGTGGATGACGCATACTGCGTCCTCGCCTGCATCCAGCACCGGCTGGATAGCCGCCAGATTCCGCGCCAGCACCTGCGGTGCGCTCTCCCCGTGGGGGCAGGCGTTGTGCTCCGCGTCCTGACACCACGTTTGAAACGCCGGGTCGTCCTTCAGCTCGGCGTAGCTCTTCATCTCAAAATCACCGAAGTCCATCTCCCGCAGACCCGGCAGCTGGGTATGGGGTACGTCGCCGTACAGTGCGCGGATGGTCTGTTCCGTCCGCAGGAGGCCACTGGTGTAGTACCGCGCCGCCGTGGGATATACGCCGGTTTTGGCGCGCTCCGCCAGCATCTCCAGCGAATCCGGCAGGACGGGGATATCCGCCGCACCGTAGTACAGATCGTCCCGGCTTCCGGCGGTGTCGCCGTGCCGCAGTAGCGTCAGCTTCATTTCAATACCTCCGTCAGTCCGCAGAATACGCGGGTCACATGGTCAGCCCTGCGGGCCAGCTCCTGCATGAGGGTGCCGTGGCGCTCCCGCCACGCCCGCTCCTCGCCATCCATGGGTACGATGCCGCCGCTGACCTCCCGGCACACCACCACCGCGTTTTCAAAAAGCGGCAGATACCGGGTCATGTCCGTCTCCCGGCGGCTCAGCGCCTCCAAGTGGCAGTAGCATTTCGCGCCCGCCCGCGGCTCCGATGCCGCCAGATCGCACACGTCGTCCATGGTCAGCCCATAGTGCCGGAGCGCCCACGTCAGCTTGCCCTGAAACGCCCCGCCGATCACCAATTCCATATCGCTTTACCTCCCTAACGCCAATACCACCGCGCCGCACAGCTCGCCCAGCACCAGACCGAAGCCGGAGATATCGCCGGACATCCCGTCAAACTGCCGGAAGCCGTACCACACTGCCAGTCCGTACCCGATGGCCGCCGCCAGCGGGGCGAAGCTGCCCCACAGAACGACGGGCAGCGCACACGCCGCCGCCAGAAGCGCCGCCGCCACAAATACCGGCGCGCCGCCCCGCTCCATGGCGCTGTACTGGCTGGTGCGCATGGGCCGCAGCGTCAGCACCGCCATAGCCGCCGACGCCCGGCTGGCCACGGGGATCAGCGCCAGCGGCAGCAGGGGAGCGGCCTCCATAGACAAAAAGGCGCTCCACTGGGTCATGGCCAGCAGCACCATGCAGATCACCGCGAAGGCCCCGCAGTGGGAGTCCTTCAGGATGCGCCGCCGTGTCTCCAAGTCCCGACGGGACAGAACGCCGTCGCACACGTCCATAAAGCCGTCCAGATGGAGGAAGCCTGTCACAAGCCACGGCGCCGCCGCGCCCAGCGCCGCGCCCAGCGGGCGGGGCAGATACCACGCCAGCCACGCGCACAGCGCCCATACCGCGCCAACCACGACGCCTGCCAGCGGCAGGCAGGCCAGCATTTTCCGCCGCGCCGTCTCGCTCCATATTTTCTTCGGGCAGGGGATGGCCAAAAACATCCCCCACGCCATGAAAAAGCCGTATACCCAGTCACGCACGGGGCAGCTCCCCCTTCCACACATGGGGCAGCCCCATGGTCATCTCGCACACCACATCGAATTCCGCCGCCAGCGTCCGGCAGATGTGCGCCAGCCCGCCGACATACGACGCTGTCCACGGGTCGTAGTCCTCGCCACCCTCAAAAATGCCGTCGCACACGCACACAAAGTTGGCCGGGTGGCGGCTGATGGCCGCAAGCTGGGCGGCTACCCGCCGGGGTGCGTCCATGTCCATATCGCCGCCGTCGAACATCTGGGCCGCCAGACACGCCGTTACGCTGTCAAACAGCACCGTGCCTGCCGGGTCGATGGCGGCCAGCCCCGCCGTCAGGTCGCGGGCGCGCTCCACCGTGGTGAAGCCCCAGCCGTCCCGGTCGGCGATGTGCCGCCGGATGCGGGCCAGGTCCTCGTCGTCGTGGGGCTCCATGGTAGCCCAGTAGTACAGTGGCGCACGTTCGCCCAGCAGCTTGGCGATCCGCTGGGCGGTGCTGCTCTTGCCGCTTTTGCAGCCGCCGATAAACAGAAGTCTCATGTCGCCTCCACGGTAAAGGCGTCCACCGCCCGTATCTCGTCCAGATAGCCGTCCTCGATAGAGGCCTCGTTAAAGGTGGCCATGCCCCGCATCACGCCGCAGGCGCCCTCCAGCATGCGGAACAGCAGGGGACACCCGCTGCCCTCGCCCAGCCGCATCCCCAGACGCAAACAGGGCGTCAGACCCAACTCCTCCGCCGCAATGCGGTAGCCCACCTCGTAGGAGTCGTGGGACAGGAACAGGTAGTCTCGAACCGCCGGACACAGCCGCACGGCGCACAGCGCCGCCGCGATGGAGATGAAGCCGTCCACCGCCGCCGGTATCCGCTCATGGGCGCAGCCCAGAAACGCGCCGGTCATGGCGGCGAGATCAAGTCCGCCCACCCCGGCCAGCACGCCGATCACGTCGTTCTCATCGGGGCGGTGCAGCGCCAGCGATTGCCGCAGTACCTCCTTTTTCCGCAGGAAGCCCTCGTCGGTCAGTCCGCCGCCCCGGCCTGTCACGGCCGCCACCTCCGCGCCGGTGAGAGCTGCCAGCACCGCCGACGAGGTGGTGGTGTTGCCGATGCCCATCTCGCCGATGCCCAGCGCCGTCACACCGTCAGCCTTGGCAAGCGCCGCCTGCTCCATGCCGGCGGCCATGGCCTCCAGCACCTGCCGGCGGGTCATGGCGTCCTCCCGGACGATGTTGCCGGTGCCGCGCCGTACCTTCCGGTCGAGGATGCCCACCGGCGGCACATCGCCGTCGATGCCCACATCCACCACTGTCACATCGTCGCCGAAGGCCGCCGCCATAGCGGACATACCGGTCTTGCGGAAGGTCATGTTCACCGCCTGCTGCAGCGTCACCGACGGCGGCGTACAGGATACGCCCTCCGCCACCACGCCGTTGTCGGCGGCGAACACCGCCACGCGGCACTTGTCCATGGCGGGGCATACCTGCCCGGTCACGCCTGCCATCCGGATGGATAGCTCTTCCAGCTGTCCCAGACTGCCCGGCGGCTTGGCCAGCTGTGCCTGCCGCCGCCGCGCCGCGTCCATGGCCGCCTCGTCGGCGGGACGAATGGCCTCGATATATGCCCGCAGTTCCTGCTCTGTCATGCTCATTCCTCCAGATATCCCCGCTGCGCCAGCCAGTCGAGAGACGGCGCGCAGTCCTGATTTTCGATGGTAAAGGTGGCCGCCGGACACTGCGCCAGCAGCGTATCCAGCACCTGCTCCATGGGGATCGCCCCCTGCCCCAGCGGGTCGTGGAGATCCCAATCACCCAGATTGTTGTGCAGGTGTATGTGCCGCAGCCACGGCGCCATGGGCGCGATCCACGCCAGAGGCGGCGTTTTGCTGGTGGAGGCATTGGCGTGTCCCACGTCCAGACACAGCCCCAGCCGGGGGTCGTTCACCTGCTGGACGATCTGCACCAGCATCTCCGGCCCCGGCTCCATCACGTTCTCCACCGCCAGCACCATGTCCTCCGGCACGTCCGCCAGCAGCTCCCGCCAGAACAGCACCGATTGCTCCACGAACCACTCCGGGAAGTACACCAGTGGGATGAAGCCGCCGTGTACCACAAGGCGCGTCACACCCAGCGCCTGCGCCGTTTCGATGGTCTGACGGAACCGGTGCAGCGCCGCCGCGCGCACCAGCGGGTCGATGGAGCAGGGGGACAGCTCGGCAAACGGCGCATGGAGCCATAGGCGCCGGGAGCCCTCGATCTGCCGGCGCACCAGCGCCATGGCGTCCGGCTGCTCCAGCCGGGGCGCCCAGCAGAATTCGGTGATCTCAAAGCCCAGACCACGCGCCCTTGCCATGTCCGCGGCACGGCTGTCCATACCGGACAGGTGCAGCCTCTGCCGCAGATCCCTTCGCTCCATGCGTCCGCCTCCCTGCAAAAAAATGTCACAGAGAGAATTATAGCATATCCCGCCGAAAATACAAACCCCCAAAACTCCGCGCCCTTCGGGGATTGACGCATTCCGGCGAACACGGTATAATTTCCTTGTATGCGCTAAAATAACAGGGAGGGAGGTGCGACCGTGCGCGACACGTTTTCCGACTGCCATCCGGCGGTGAATTTTCTCTATTTCGCGCTGGTGCTGGCATTTTCCATGTGCCTGATGCACCCCGCCTGCCTTGTGAGCTCTCTGACCGGCGCCTGCTGCTACCTGGCAGGACTTTACGGCCTGCGGGAGCTGGGGCGCAGCGCCCGCTGGCTCATCCCCATGGCGCTGCTGGCGGCGGTGGTGAACCCCGCCTTCGTCCATCAGGGCGTCACCATCCTGACCTATCTGCCCTCCGGCAACCCGCTGACGCTGGAGAGCATCCTCTACGGTCTGGCCGCGGCGCTGCTGCTGGCGGCGGTGGTGCTGTGGTTCCGCTGCTTCAGCGCGGTCATGACCTCCGATAAGTTCATCTATCTCTTTGGCCGCGTCATCCCGGCGCTGTCGCTGGTGCTGAGCATGACGCTGCGGTTTGTGCCCCGCTTCCGCCGCCAGTTCCGCACGGTGGCGCAGGCCCAGCGCTTTATGGGACGCGATACGGAAAACGGCAGCCTGCTTCAGCGGTGCAAAAACGCCATGAAGGTCTTCTCCATCATGGTCACATGGAGCTTGGAGAGCGCCATCGACACGGCGGACAGTATGCGCAGCCGCGGCTACGGCCAGCCGGGGCGCACCGCCTTTTCCATCTACCGGCTGGATGACCGGGACAGAAGCCTCCTTTTGTGGCTGGGCTTCTGCGGACTGTACCTGCTGTCCGGCGTGTTGGGCGGCGGCCTGTATTTCCAGTATTACCCCATGCTGCTGGGCGCACCCGCCCGGCCGCTGACTATCAGCTTTTTCGCGGTGTATCTGCTGCTGTGCCTGACGCCCTCCGGGATGTCGTGGGCGGCGCAGCGCCGCTTCCGCCGTCTCAAGAAAGGAGGGGCCTGATATGAGCGAGCTGTTTCACCTTTCCGGCTTCGGCTTTACCTACCCGCAGCAGCGTACCCCGGCGCTGGCCGATGTGGAGCTGACCATCCGCAGCGGTGAATTCTGGGTGCTGTGCGGCCCCTCCGGCTGCGGCAAATCCACGCTGCTGCGGCAGCTCAAGACCGTTCTTGCGCCCCACGGCATCACCGAGGGGGAGGTATACTTTCAGGGAACGCCCCTGCGGGAGATCCCCCTGCGGCAGCAGGCGGCGGATATCGGCTTCGTCCTCCAGTCGCCGGAGCAGCAGGTGGTGACGGACAAGGTCTGGCACGAGCTGGCCTTCGGCTTGGAGAGTCTGGGCTGCGACACCCCATCCATCCGCCGCCGCGTGGCGGAAATGGCGTCATTTTTCGGCATTCAAGACTGGTTCCACAAGTCGGTGGAGCAGCTGTCCGGCGGTCAGAAGCAGCTTTTGAGTCTGGCTTCCGTCATGGTCATGCAGCCCAAGGTACTGATCCTGGACGAGCCTACCAGCCAGCTGGACCCCATCGCCGCCGCCGACTTTCTGCAAACGCTGGGACGCATCAACCGGGAGCTGGGTACTACCATTCTCCTGACGGAGCACCGGCTGGAGGAGGCGCTGCCCCTCGCCACCCATGCCGCCGTTTTGGACGGCGGGCACCTGCTGTGTACCGGCAGCCCCGCCGAGGTGGGACGCGCCCTGCGCAGCCGGGGACATGAGATGTTCCTTGCCATGCCCGCCGCCATGCGGATCTGGGCCTCGGTGGCAAGCGACGATCCCGCGCCCGTCACCGTCCGGGAGGGACGGAACTTCCTGCACCGCTGGCGGGCAGACCATCCGCTGCTGCCCCTGCCGCCGGAGGAACAGCACCGGCGCGGCGGCCCGGTGCTGACGGCGGAGGGGCTGTGGTTCCGCTATGAGCCGGAGGCCCCGGACGTGGTGAAGGGGCTTGACTTCACCGTGTATCAGGGGGAGCTGCTGGCGCTGCTGGGCGGAAACGGCGCCGGCAAGACCACCACGCTCCACCTGCTCAGCGGCGCGCTGACACCCTATCGCGGCGTGGTGCGCCGTACCGGGCGCATGGGCGTGCTGCCCCAGGATCCCCGTGCGCTGTTTGTGAAAAAGACCGTCCGCGAGGACCTGTACGAGGCCTTTGACGGGCAGGGGATACCCGCCGCCCTGCGGGAGAAGCGGATGGAGCAGGCTGTGGCGCTCTGCCGCCTGACGGCGCTGCTGGATCGTCACCCCTACGACCTGTCCGGCGGCGAGCAGCAGCGTGCCGCCTTGTGTAAGGTGCTGCTCCTTGACCCGGAGATCCTGCTGCTGGACGAGCCTACCAAGGGCTTGGACGCCGAGTTCAAGCAGGAGCTGGCCGCCATTCTTCGCTCTCTGACGGCGGGAGGCGTCACCGTGGTCATGGTCAGCCACGACGTGGAATTCTGCGCCCGCTACGCCCACCGCTGCGCCCTGTTTTTCGATGGCGCTGTGGTGACGGAGGGGGCGCCCCGGCCGTTTTTCTCCGGCAACAGCTTCTATACCACCTCCGCTGACCGCATGGCGCGGGATATTTGCCCACAGGCGGTGACGGCGGAGGATGTGATGGCGGTCATCGGCGGCACCGTGCCGCCGGAGCCGGTGCTGGAGCAGGTCTATGCGCCGCTGCCGCCGGTGGCGGAGGAGTCCGCCGCGTGGCAGCCGCCGAGGCTGCCGTGGTGGCGCAGAGCGATCGCCCTTGTGTCGGGTCTGCTGGCGCTGGTCATTTTCTGGCACGCCGCCAAAAATACCGATCTGACGGCGCTGGTAGGCGGCGGCGCTGTGTCCGCTGCCGGCTGGTCGGCGCTGTGGGAGTATGCCCTGTTCATCGCGGCGCTGTTCGTCACCGCCGCCGCCATCGGACGGCGCTCACCGCCGCCGGTACAGGTGCAGACGCCGGTAGAGCGGCGGAAGCTCTCCAAGCGGACGAAGGCCGCGGCCGCCCTGATTCTGGTGGGCGTTCCCGCCATATTGTTCGTGGGCAGCTACTACTTCGACGTTAAGAACTACTACCTGATGGCACTGCTGGTCATGCTGTCCTGTATGCTGCCATTCTTCATGGTCTTTGAGGGGCGGAAGCCCCAGGCCCGGGAACTGACCATCATCGCCGTGCTGTGCGCACTGGGCGTGGCGGCCCGCGCCGCCTTCTTCATGCTGCCGCAGTTCAAGCCGGTGGTGGCGCTGACCATCATCTCCGGCGTGGCCTTCGGCGGTGAGACGGGCTTTCTGGTGGGCGCCATGACCATGCTGGCCAGCAATTTCCTGTTCTCGCAGGGGCCGTGGACGCCCTTCCAGATGTTTGCCGCCGGGATCATCGGTTTTCTGGCAGGCGTCCTGTTCCGCAAGGGCTGGCTCCGCCGCAGCCGCGCCGCCCTGTGCAGCTACGGCGCTATTGCCGCCATCGTCCTCTACGGCGGGCATTACAAAGCTCCCCAACATTGCAGCCATGCAAAAGGAATATGAAGCACTCCAAGCGCAGAAAGAAGCCCTTTACGCCGACTATGGCAAGCTGAAAAAGAAAGTCCGGGAATACGACGTTATCAAGCAGAACATAGACAGTATTTTGCAGACAGGAAAGCAGCCGGAACGGGGCAAGGAAACAGAGCGCGGATAAGGATAGTCAAATTGCCGCTGCTGTGCTATGATGATGTTATCTTAATGCAGACAGGAGCGTTGAATATGGCAAATCAGAAAATGCCCGATTATGAAACCATACGCGCCGCCGTTGCCGGAGAAAAGTGGGCGGTCGCAAAGGTTGTAGAGTGCTATCAAGATGAAATCAACAAACAAGCGACGGTAAGGAAGCGTCAGCCGGACGGAACCGTAAAAGAGGTAATTGACGAAGATATGCGTCAGCATATCACAATGAAGCTGATAGAAGCCCTCCCCACATTCCCGCTTGAAGAATTAGAGAAGCAAAGCCGGAAATAGGCAAAAAAAGAACAGGACGCGGAAAGCCAGTAATGACCTCCCGCGCCCTGTCTTTTTGTGGGTGCTGATTTTGGTATGTTACGCAGTAGAACGCTGTTTTTAAGGGAAAAGGTATTCTGTATCGCCTAAGTGATTTTCACGCGCTGCAAGCCCTGTAAATCAAGGCTATTTTCGCCCTTATCGCGTAACAAGGGAGCGGCGTTTCCTCATGCGCTCCGCTGCCTGCCTGTTCGTGATACGCTTGCGGCAGTCCGGGCAGTATTTGACGCTGTTTGACTTTGACGCAAAGAACGCGCCGCATACGGTACAACGCTTTTTATCCTCGGTCTTAAAAAGCTCGGCATACAGGAGCTTATCAAGGGGAAGTACGGCAATCCGAAACCATTTACAAAGCAGCGAATAAGAGATAAGCTGCGGGCATACGCACTCGTCCCCGTCGTCAAGCAAGATACAATGTCCGTTATCGCAGTTGCAGCACTCCCGGCGCACAAGGGAATTGACTTTACGGCTTTGGGGCGGCGAAAGCCGCTTTATGCTGCTCATACTTCCTCTGCGGCGTAAATGGCAAGCTCCGCAAATTCTTCCTCGGTCAGCGCGTCCACTTTGGAAAGGGCGCGCTTCGCCAGTTCCCGCATATCCGCGTCCATGTAGGGCAGCGCGGCGTTGATGTTCTCCGTAAGCTGCGCCTTGCTTCCCTCATGGTAAATGCTCAAAAGGTTTGTTTCCTCAACGGTAAATCTGTTCATGCTCATACCTCCAAATCGTGATTTTTTGTTTTCGCTGCGGCTTTCTTCTGTGCCTTTTCCTTATCCGCTTTAAGCTGTGCCCGGATAGAGGGCTTCTTTTCCGGCTTGCCCTTGCCGCGCTCCTTATCGGCTTTGACCGCGTTAGCCAAATCAACAAGGGAAATTGTTTCTCCCGCCTTAACCTTTGCTTCCAGTTCATCAACGGTCGGCGTGTTGTTGATAATCCCGTCAATCATGTTTTCGTTTTGCTCTGTGGTCTGCTCGGCAGCTTTCAAGGGATTTTCCCGCTGTTCGGCTGCTATGGCAAACGCCCGCGTTCCGTTCCCCATAATCAGATATTTTCCGTCGTCGGATTGATGATGAAAGCCATATCCGGCGGCTTCCATTTGTTCGCGGCTCATATCGGTTACATAGAAAGTACCGCGCGGCGTTTTGATTGTTTCGCCTGTTTCCAACTCGTCGGGCGTAAGCTGCTTTTGCTCCTGCAAAAACTCCGGCACACTCTTATAGCCGAAGCTGTCTACATAGTGGGCGGCGTCCTGCCCGTTCTGATGAAGCACAACCACGTCGGAAACGGAAAGGCTATGTCCCTTAAAGTCTTTGGGGTGGTCGATATTGAAACGGGTATAAATATCTTCAAGGGAAGTCCCCGGCGTAAGCTCTGCGGAATAGACACGCTCATAGTTCGCCCTGTCAACGCTATTTCCCGTCGCCTGCAGGCGGTCGTATGGCTCAAAGCGCAAGTCCCGCGTTTCGTCGCCATGTTTTAGCTGATAAATGGAAAAGGTGTCTTTGT
>ENA-UEQL01001347-UEQL01001347.1-human-gut-metagenome-genome-assembly--contig:-NODE-1347-length-17198-cov-9.446820_pt1 | contig 17198 bp, 11 predicted proteins | sample MGYA00242905_ERZ507926 | MGnify/ENA primary metagenome ERZ507926 (study PRJEB26167, sample SAMN06115531) | human gut metagenome | host: Homo sapiens | place: China:Henan | collected 2015-09-09...
GTGTCGGAACACTCCCGACGAGGCAAAAATAATACGAAAACATTGAAAAATCACTTTTTTCGATATAGTTCGTTAACGGAGAATCGATTCCAACTGTTATCGGACTTCCGTCAAATTGCTGTCAATATAAAAAAATAAGGCGACACCATCGCGGCTGCGCCTTATTCTTTTGACTATGAAATGCTGAATATCATAGAAATATGACAACTCAAACACTCCGAAAGTCAAGCCAAATCCAATTGTTAAGCTAAATTCGATGCAAAGATAGTCTTTTTTTCTTGAACGCATGTTCAGAAATAAGAATAATCTGCATTTTCTTGTATTTTATAGGAAAAATAAAATGTACTTTGTCGCAATTATTATGAATTTTTCCGAGTAACTCTCTCGCACTGCTGCCGAATGTAAGTCATTTATTTTGTGCAAGTTATTTTGTTTCTTTAGTTAGTACAAAAGACACAAAATGTCGTATTTCTCCTCTGTAACCGCTACGCCAATGGCAAAGATATTTTTTTGCCAAATACGCGCAAATGTTCCTATCGGTACTTTGTTTCTGTACAATCGCCGAGCAAGGAGAGGTACGATTCAAATCTGCTGGGTGCTATCCGCCCGTCGAGTGCTGCTTGATACACTGCGCAACCGGGTTCGCCCGTGTGTGTGCAGTTAGAATAGCGACAATCGGCACTGATACGAAATATCTCGCGGAAATAGTGCCCAATCTCCTCTTTCTGCATATCTATCGTCCCAAATCCCTTTATCCCCGGTGTATCAATGATCCACGAACCATACTTGTGTCCATCTTCCATTGTCCATTGTCCATTGTTCCTCAACCTATACATCTCCGAGAAGGTTGTAGTATGTGTCCCTTTGTTGTGTGCATTTGAGATAGCACCTGTTCGCGCCAATTCCTCTCCGAAGATAGCATTGAGTAGTGTCGATTTGCCCACACCCGAGTTACCGCTCAGTAGTGTGATTTTTCCGTAGAAAACCGCCTCTTTCAGTTGCTCTACCTCCTCTCCGCTGATATGCTTGGCTGTGATAGCGTAGGTCGGGTAACCGATTGATTCATAAAGTGTTCGTAAGTCCGCTAGTGTCTGCCTTTCTTCTTCGTTGAGCAAGTCGGTCTTGTTAAAAAGTAGCACTGCAGGCACACGGTATGCCTCGCATGTAGCCAGAAAACGGTCAATAAAAGTGGTGGAGGTAGCAGGGTGGTTGATAGTTACAATTAGGACCACTTGGTCGATATTGGCAGCCAAGATATGCGATTCTTTGCTTAGGTTAGTCGAGCGGCGAACGATATAGTTGCGGCGTTCACATACATCGGTTATCCAATGAGTGCCGTCGGGTAGGGTGCTCACCTCCACATAGTCGCCTACAGCCACTGGGTTGGTTGAGCGAATACCGCGAATGCGAAAATTGCCTTTGATGTGGCACTCCGCTCCTTGTCCGTCGGCGAAATGAACGAGGTAACTGCTACCTGTCGATTTGATGATTAAACCTTCCATTTCTCTTTGTCTGTCGTTTCCTATTTTGTCTGTCGTTAGAATGCTTCGGTGGCGGTCAGATAAAAAGAGTAACTCCTCATCGTGTTCCACTCCTTATATATATTGTTTCGTGCAAGGTCGAAACGGATATTCACTTTGGCTCGGTTGATTGAGGCACGCAGTCCGATTCCGTACCCCACTTTGGGCATTGCCCATTGCCAATGCGCCGTATTGTACACATCGCCTATCCCTGCAAATGCAGTGGCGTGTATCCAACGCCATATCGGGATGCGCAACTCGCCTTGTAGAGCCACCATCGCATTGTCGCGAAACATATTGCGCGGTATTCCTCGTAGCAGGTCTTGCCCGCCTAAGGTCGGTAGCATCTGAAAAGGAACTTCCTCTGCGCCATTGGCTGCCAACGCCCATTCGGTACACATTTGCCAGGCAAAAATCAAGTCCTTCCATATCGGTACGAACTGTCGCAAGTCTGCTTGCAAGCGTGTCAGCCGTGCTGTGCTACCCAATGCCCGGTCGTAGTGAGTAGTGGTGAATTTGAAGAACAAACCGCTATGCGGGTAAAACACCACATCGCGTGTGTCGTATTGCACAGCCAATCCCAAGCCCCACATACACATATCGGGCATCGTAAGACTGGTCTTTTCTTGCCGAAAATCAAACAATGGTCCTATGCTCCAATGCCTTGGCAGTGAGAGAAGCGGTTGGATATACAGATACCCTCTCTGCGAGGAATAATCCATCTTAGGGCGCGCCAAATCGTTCCAATCGGTATGGCAGTTGCCTCGTCCGTAGTAGGTGTCGGGATAATCCCTATACCCTCCTCGAAAGGTGAGTTGCCAAGGTGTTTTGCCGCCAAAGTAGATAGTTCCCTGCCCATTGATATACCATTGTTTCTTGAGCGAGTACGCCCCGTCTATCTGTACAATCGAGGTGCGCTCTTGCTCCGGTAGACGAAAATAACCTTGTGCGGCTCCACCGAACACCCAACTTGTTTCCGGTGAGTAGTTCACTACCGGTACTGCCATTGCGGGCAGGTCAAGAGTCTTCGCTATCCCTTTCATACCTATACACAACATACACACCGCAATACATCGTATGCGATGTGCTGTCGTGCGCCATAGATACTGTGTGCCGTGCAACGCCAAAGATTTTCCGCTCTCCTATTCCCTTCCTATTTTCTCCGTGGGGAGTGCCTATGTGCAGGTAGGTGTATGGCGGAGATTTAGACGGTCATTATATCTTTTTCCTTCTTGGCGTAGAGGTCGTCTATCTGACGGATATACTTATCGTGCAGTTTCTGTACTTTATCCTCTGCGTCTTTCTCTGCATCTTCCGGCAATCCCTCTTTAATCTGTTTCTTCAGTGTCTCAAAGGCATCGCGACGAGCATTGCGTACCGATACTTTTGCATTCTCAGCCTCGGCTTTGCATTGCTTTGCCAGTTGCAGGCGGCGTTCCTCGGTCAGAGGAGGCAGTATCAGACGAATACACTCGCCGTTGTTATTGGGGGCTAAGCCGATATTCGAGTTGATGATGGCACGCTCTATCTCGCCCAGCATCTTTTTCTCCCATGGTTGAATCTGAATAGTACGCGCGTCGGGCGTAGTGATAGTGGCTACATTCGCAATGGGCGACATAGCACCATAGTAGTCTATGCGTATCGGATCTAGAATACGCACACTGGCTTTGCCCGCACGGATATGTGCCAAAGCGTCGTCCAAGAATAGAATGGCAGACTGCATCAGTTCTTCTGCATCTGCTTGAATTTTAGTAGGTTCAATCATATCGATAGTTTTTTATTATTTTCTTGTCTGATGGCAACAGATAATTTGCCCCTTGGTCGGCTGTCTTCCATACCGAGCATCTATCCGTTGCAGAGTAAGGTTATTTAGGGCTTCACCAATGTGCCAATCGATTTACCTTCTACTACTTTGAGCAGATTACCTTCGGTATCCATATCGAATACATAGATTGGCATTTGGTTCTCGCGGCACATCGTAATGGCAGTTAAGTCCATTATTTTCAGTCCTTTAGCGAGTATAGCATCGTAGGTGATTTCATCATATTTGGTGGCAGTCGGGTCTTTCTCGGGGTCAGCGGTGTAGATTCCGTCCACACGCGTTCCTTTGAACATAATGTCTGCCTCCAGTTCGATGGCACGCAGCGCAGAGGCCGTGTCGGTAGTGAAATACGGATTGCCCGTTCCGCCGGCTACAATCACGATATTGCCTTTGTCCAACAATCGCAGAGCCTTTGCCTTGCTGTAGTACTCGCCTACAGGCTCCATCCGTACAGAGGTGAGTACGCGTACTTTCTGCCCGATTGACTCCAAGGCAGATTGCAGCGCAAGCGAGTTGATCACAGTTGCAAGCATACCCATCTGATCGCCTTTTACGCGGTCAAAACCTTTCTGACTTCCGCTCAAGCCGCGGAAGATATTCCCTCCGCCTATCACGATACCTATCTGTACGCCCATCTCGGCTATTTGCTTGATTTGTCGGGCATAAGCGGCAAGGCGTTGTTCATCAATGCCATAGCCTTTTTGCCCCATTAGGCTCTCGCCCGAGAGTTTGAGAAGAATCCGTTTATACATAGCGGGTTGAGGGGGTGTATGAGTGGTTGTTGCTGTCATCTCTCCTGATTCTATTGCTGCAGGTTCTGTCGGGGCGACCAACTGAACCGCCTCTTCTGACGGCTGTTGATACCACGAGGCGTACATAGCATAGTTGTGCGCAATCTTACGATTGATTTCGTTGGTTTGAGCCGCTTCGGCCTTCTTGATAAACTTAGCAGGCACACCGCCCCATACCTCGTATGCTCCAATCTTAGTACCTTTCAGCACCAATGCCCCGGCGGCGACAATAGCCCCTTCGCCTACCTCTACATCATCCAGCAGAGTAGAACCCATACCGATGAGAGCATAGTCGCGGATATGTGCGCCATGTATGGTTACATTGTGTCCTACCGACACATAATCGCCAATCTCAATGGTCGATTTCTGATACAATGTGTGCAACACCGAACCATCTTGGATATTCACATGATTGCCCAAACGGATTGAGTTGACATCACCGCGCAAGACTGCATTGAACCAAATCGAGCAACCGTCGCCGATGACAGTATCACCGACGATGGTTGCATTAGGTGCCACAAAGCAGTCCTTACCAATCTGCGGAGTAAAACCGCGAACAGGGAGAAGGAACATAACGCAATGGGAAAAATTACAAGATTACTAATCAGTTTGTTAGCGTGCGTTGATGATAGCCAAGAATTTCTCTGCTACCAGTGCAGCACCACCAATCAAACCGCCATCTACATCCGGATTAGCAAACAACTCGGCTGCGTTCTTGTCGTTGCAACTGCCACCATAGAGAATAGTGGTGTCGTCTGCTGCTTGCTGACCATATTTCTCTGCTACCAGCGAACGCAGATAAGCGTGCATCTCTTGTGCTTGTGCCGGAGTTGCGGTCAGACCGGTACCGATAGCCCAAACAGGCTCATAAGCCAAAGTGATGTTCTTCCACTCCTCAGCGGTCAGATTGAATACCGAGCCTTCCAACTGAGCCTTTACTACCTCGTTCTGTTTGCCCGACTCACGCTCTTCTTTTACCTCACCGATGCAGAAGATTACTTTCAAATCATTGGCCAAAGCCAAGCGAACTTTCTCGCGCAGAATATCGTAGTCCTCGTGATAGTATGCACGACGCTCCGAGTGTCCCAATATGCAGTACTCCGCACCGGTCGATTTTACCATCGCTGCGCTTACCTCGCCTGTGTAAGCACCCTTCTCTTTATCTGCGCAGTTCTCTGCTGCTACTTTGATGGGACTGTCTTTGAGCAGTTCTGCTACGCTTGCCAAGTGAATAAACGGAGTGCCGATCACTACTGCACACGATGGGTTCTTTACTGCTTCTTTCAGTTCGGTAGCCAAGGCTACACCTTCTTGCAGGGTCTTGTTCATCTTCCAGTTGCCTGCAACCATTTTTGTTCTCATAAAGGTTTATTTTTAGTTTTTAGTTGTTGTTCTTACTATTGTTGTTATTTATAAAGTGTCTGCCGATGAATATGTCATCTTACGCAGACCTTATCGGTTTCGGATATTATATTTATCAATAATCGTGCCGTTTTCCACAACTATCACGCCCGGATTGGCACGAACAATCGTTTTGAGCGTTACGGGGTCGCAAGTGCAGAACACCATATCAGGGTGGTTAAATGGTGTGAGCATATTGCTTCTGTTGTCGCTCTCTATGCCAAAGCAGAATAGTTCGATGTCTTGTTCGCCCGAACCGGTGAGGATATAGAATGGCTCTTCTTTCGCAATACATTCGTTGTAGAGCGCATTTACCTTGTCTATCTGTCGCAAGTCGGTCTTGGCAAGGTCGTACATAATCACCAGAGTTACAGGTACTTCCGACTCCAATACATCGTAGGTGATGTCATCATAGTCGAGCGTGAGTATCTCAAAATCGTGGATCTTGGGTTCATAACCTTTTTTGATAAGTGTCGATTTCTGATCAACAAAAGTCCAAGTGCTGTCGCCTTTGGGGTAGTTGTCAAGCGTAAACTCTTGCTCTACGCCGTCTTTTTCGTAGATAAAAGTAGTGGCGTATTGGTCGGGGTCGGCATCATCGGGTATCTCCATTAGTTCGGGGATGTTGTTGCCAATCTTATAGGGACGGAAATCCAACAATGGCAGGTGGGTGCGGGTGTAGAGCATGATGCCTCCCGCTATCGCCAAACCAATCACGGCAATACCCAATTCCACTCCCAAAACAAAGGTCTGCGGGATATAGCGTTTGGTACATAGCAGTATGATAACAAGTGTCATCAGTACCACATTTTTCCAAAATGTAGCCCAATTGCTGATTACCAACGCATCACCAAAGCACCCGCAGTCGCTCACCGGATTGGCAATCGCAATGTATAGCGTCAGCGGCAACATCACCGTGTAGAAGACCAGCGAGAGCCAACTCGTCCATTGGGTACACACATTCAGCAACATACAAAAACCCAATGTGAACTCAATCGCAATAAGGCATACAGCGGCAGCCTCTGCCAAAGGGATAAGGTCAGTAAAAAAGCCGCCGAAGGCTTTCAGGTAGTCCTCTATCTTGTAGGTTGTACCCAGAGGATCTACGGCTTTTACAAACCCGGAGAATAGGAAAGTCAAAGCCAACAGAGTGCGGGCTATCGACCCCACCCAATGTAATGCATTACTTTTTTTCATTTTGGTCAGCAAGTTTGATTAGGTAAAAGACTGCATAGTTCAGCATATCGAAATAGTTGCCGTCCGCACCCTCCGAGATCAGAGTGTGGTTATCATTGGCTGTAATCGATTTGTTGCGATTGATTTTCGTTAGGATAATATCTGTCAGGCTCGTTGCAAACATATCTCGCCAAGCCTCCCCATAGTCGTGGTTCTTGCGTAGCATCAATGCTTTCGCTTCGTCGGTGTATTGGTCATAGAGTGCTGTGGCACGCTCAGCGGTCATATCCACCGTATCCGCATAGTTCTCTCGCAGTTGAATCAGTCCGATTACCGAGTAGTTTACTATCGCCATCATCTCGCCTTCTATCGATTCGCCCACCATATTCACCCCCGTTGTCTCTATCTCACGCACACGCTTGGCTTTGATAAAGAGTTGGTCATTTACGGTCTGCGGGCGCATGATACGCCAACTCGGACCGTAATCCTTCATCTTAAGTACAAAAATGTTTCGGCAGCGGGCTATCACCTGCTCATATTCTTCTATTGTATTCATATCTATTGTATCAATATCTTAGTTGCTTCGTTTCCGCAGTGTACGATATACACCCCTGTGGCCGGCACTACAAATCGTGCCAAGCGAGTGTGGCGTGCTATGCCTACTATCCGTCCCGTCAGGTCGGTTAGGTAGATCGTACCATACTCTCTTGTTTGCACCTCTACAGTGCGTTCTATCACGCGTATCGTGTTGCTACTGAGCGCATTATGCATCGCGCTTCCTGTTTGTCGGAACGAGGCGGTCAGCGTACTGTCCGACGAGAGTACCACCGTTCGTTTGCTGTGCGTATCGCCATCGCTCCAGCGGGTGAACATATACCCCATATCGGGCGTAGCCTCTATACTGACGCTCATACCCGCAATATACTTTTCCAACTGCGGATACACCGACACACTACCGCCTGCGCCTGCTATAAGTTCTATTGTGTAGTATGTTGTCGGTTGGCTTTTGGGGGTGAAAACCGGCGTAATATGCCTATCTGTGGTCATCTCCACTTGCAGTGGGTTGGCAGTTTCTTGTGTGCCGTCCGCTATCCAATAGGCAAAGTCATACCCCTCATCGGCTATAGCAAAGAGTGTAATGGTCTCGTCCTCGTAGTAAGTATATGTTCCCGCAGCCACACAGGTTGTTCCGCCTATTCCTGCATCGATAGTCAGCGTATGGGTTCCAATCTCCTCAAACGAAGCAATCAGCCATGTGTCTTCGCTCAGTACGATAGTGCGCACTGCATTCGGGTTACTGTCGCTCCACCGCTTGAAGCGATAGCCATCGTTTGCTGTGGCTGTTATCCGTATCTCAGTCCCCTCTGCATAACTGCCGTTGGCTTCTGTATAGTTCACTGTCCCCCCATAGCGAGCAGCCAAGGTCAGTGTATAGGTCTTTGGTTGTGCACTCGTAGCAATGGTAAACGATTTGGTCTGTGCCGCACCTATATAGTAGTGTTTCCGCCAATCGACGGGTGTAACCACTATCGTGTATTGCCCGTCTGCTAAGTTATCTATGGTCATTCTGTGTTCGCTGGTTATCCACCCGTCGCCGTTGCTGCACGATACATAGTAGCAGGTCGCATTGCCTTCCCAACTGGCAATAGCCATACTGCCTACGCAGGCTACTTTCAGTTCCTCCACTGTGTATTTCGGTGTTTGTGCTACTTTGAAATAGCCTCCGTTGCTAAACCCGAGGCAGTACCCCTCTGTATCGTAGGCATATACTCGCCAACTATAAGTTCCGGTTATGTCAAAGGCGAGGCACATGGGTATTGAATCTGCCCGCTCATAATAGTAATAGGGTATATCGTCAAACGAGATACGCAGCATATAGTATGACGCTTTCGTCTCTGCATCCCATGTAAAATAGTAGGTGGTGCTGTCGCTTGTTGTCGCAGCGAGATGTGTCGGCAGGTAGGGGGTCTTCTGCGTGGTGAATGTTCCGCCGCTGACCCATTCGGATAATGGCACATTCTCTGCATTCACTGCACGGACTTTCCATTCGTAGGTTGTTACTCTTGCGAACACCATTCCTGCTGCTTTGGTTTCACATTGATAAGTGCTTTGGTCGTCTCCGTCTATCTCGGTCAGTCGCAATTCATATCGGCAGTCCGCTTCGCAGTCCCATGCAAAATCAACCGCCGTGGTGGTTACTGTGGCTTGCAGGTTATATGGCAGGTATCGGTCTGCAAACGCATCGCATTCGCCTATATTCAGTGGCCAATAGTTGTATGTCCCGTCGTCTTGCGGTTTTCCGGTCTCGCCCATTAGCAGACAAGCGTTTCCGCCTGCAAAAACAGGTGTAAACACAGTCTGTTGCCCGGTCGGGTTGGTAACATAGCAGCATATTGAGTCGCAGCGCAATCGTATGTTTGCCGACCACCAATTATCTCCCTCTTCTTGCAGGGTAGTACTCTTAAACATACTGCCTTCTAGATAACCGAGTTGCAGGCCGTTAGATGTGTCAAATCCGTTCCTATCGTGTATGTGTACGCGTATGGTATAAGTGTGTTCCTCGGCGGCTTGAGCGTGATGATACACATATCCTCCTATCAGTACGGGTATATAGGGCGCATAGTTCTGCAAGAGTGAACACATCACCACCGTATCGGCTATGTTTATCTCATTGCCGGTCGTAAATTCCCGACCATCCAACCAACGACTGTCCATGCAATAGAGTGCATTGGTGTTGTACCCAAATTCGGAAATATCGAAACTCGCGGAACCGAATAGGGCTATCTCTTCGGGTGTACTTGTCAGTCTTGATACCACACCATGCACCAAGTAAGGAATCTCGGTTGTCTCTTTGTCGGGCAATGCTTGGATTATCTCCCATGCCTCGCTCGTTGTCAGTGCTGTGATGGCCCGGTTCTCTAGTGTCGAGTAGTGCAGATTATCGCCTATATATTTGGCAATCAGCAGGTTGTCTTCCCCCATGACGCGATGAGCCGTATAGGTGCGTTTCTGTCCCACTAAGGCAATATCAAATACATAGTTTCCCATCGAGTCCAAGGTAATAGTTACCGCACCCGATTGCAGAATATCGGAATAACTTGTACCATTATTGCCGTATTGTATCTTGGTTTCTCCGTTGTCCGAATAGAGTGTCCCGGCTGTGAGCGAGTTCCTTAATATATAGGTTCCCACAATCGAGGTTCTGTCTTCAGGTATCAGTCCCAACGACAGCGAAGTGCCTTCTGTTACTGCACCGTTTTTCGTCTTATAATCAGATGTTTGCAACTCTACCTCAAAGTAATTCAAATTATACTTGTCGGTGGCATCAAAGATAAAAGCATCCGTAAAGTCCAAGTTGGCAATGTCTTCGGTATCAATGTTTCCTTCGCCTACAAACACCGAGTCTGCGGTTACCGTTATCGGAAAACGCCTTTCTCCCCGAGCCATTGTCGTCAGAATAGGAGTGGCATGAACACCCGATGCAGGGATGATACCTATTGTCAGTTCGTACTCTCCCTCCGGTAGGGAGGACACCGACTGACTTACGGTAACAGCACTCAGATAGTAGTGCCCGGGGTTCAAGTTGTACGATGGATAAGAGATAGGCAACACTGTGTAGGGCGTGTTATCTTTGTAGATAAAATAGCCTAATGTGCCCTTGGCGGTTGCTACCCCTATGTTCTGCAGTGGATAAATACTAAATTTTAGATAATCAGTCTTTTTTATACGCCTACTTGAGATACACTCTATAGTATCTGCTACCATGCGTTCTACGGCTACTCCGCCTTGGTTAGGTTGAATGCCGGTGAAAACACATACTCGCTGTGAGTATCCCAATCCGCTGGCAGCACCGCCTGTCCCCTGTCCATAAGGGTTCATTGCTGAGATAGCAAAATATCCGTTGTAATAGCCGTCCCAACCCCAGTTGATATGTAGGTAGCCGTTCGCCTGCATTCCGTCGGCTACAAAAGCATGCCCCTCCCGTTGCGGAGTAAAACCGGTAATGAAAATCGGGTGCCCTGCTTGTAAGTCTTCGCTTACTTCTTCCAGCAGTTCCTTTTCGGGCATATAGTCTTTTGGAAGCATGTTGATTCCCGCATCGTAATCAAAGTGGGTAATCAGAGCCTGCAGTGCTATGTTGCCATTCACTGCACTTCCGCCTGCTGCTGCCAAACCATAAGTCATCTCGCACGCAATACCTATATGCGACAGCAGTTTCGCTACTGCATTGGCTTGTGCCGTGGTGTAAGTCCTGCTGTAATCGGGGAGCATGTTGCCCCAATCATAAGTGGTATTTGCAAAATTGGCGGATAGTGTCTGTCCGTTCCAACTGTACGAGTGCGAACCTATACCCTTGGTGGGGTACTTATAGTAGTACATGATTTGTCCGATTGCCGTTGCCGCACAGCCTGTTGCGCAGTGTACCCCGTCTTTGGTCGGACACATATTATAATAAGGTGCGTCCTGTCCCCAAGCCGTATTTCCGAGCAGAGGGGCTATCATGGGGTATTCCGTCTCGCTATCTTGCTGAGTAGTCTTGCCTGCACCAGCAGTCTGTGCTATCTCATCGGCATACATCTGTAGCCAAAAGCGCAGGTTGCTCGGCATATCCTTCGCCGAGAAACTCCCGCTGTCGGCATATCCGAGGATGTCGCGTGCCTGGTTATCTGCAGACACCACTACAAACCCGCCGTCTGTCTCCGTACTGTTGAAGACATAGAGTGCGGGTGTCGCATTCTGCGTTTGGGTATAGACCAAGCGCATGTCCTCCTTGGCGGCTGAGGCTGTCCGCGCACGCTGCATTCGGCGAACTATTGTCTGATTCTTGCTTGCGGCAAATCTGCCGGCTATCTCTGCGGCTTCTTGGGCAGTGCGAGGCGATGCTACACACGCTATCGTGAGTAGCCAAAAGCCCGCTAATGTGAGTAATCGTCTCTTCATCGGCTTATTGAATTGGATAGTTAATATATTGGTTATCAGTCGTTAAGACTCGCTATCTGCCCGATGTGCCGCCGCCGAAGACTATTGTATCAGTCTTATACACTCCTCTGTGTCCACCTGCTGCTGCTCGCCGGTCGTCATGTTCTTGAGCATCATCTTCTGTGCTGCCATCTCGTCCCCTCCGATGATTGCCACAAACGGGATGTGCTTAGCGTCAGCATACCCCATCTGTTTTTTCATCTTGGTAGGCTCCGGATACACCTCTACACGCAGACCGGCTTCACGTAATCGACTTGCCAAACGAATGGCATAGCGCATCTCCTCTTGTCCGAAAGTAGCAAAAAGCAGTTGTGTAGTGCTTTGTAAATCAGCAGGATAGAGGTTCAACTCGGTCAGTACATCGTATATGCGGTCTGCGCCGAAAGAGATACCTACGCCGCTTACATCCGGCATACCGAAGATACCGGTTAGGTTGTCATATCTGCCGCCGCCCGTGATACTGCCCATCTGCACATCCTTGGCCTTTACTTCAAAAATCGCCCCCGTGTAGTAGTTCAATCCGCGGGCTAGACACAGGTCTAATACTATCTCCAACCCCTTGTTGGTGTCGGCTGCCTCGTACATATCTAAGATAGTGCGTAGTTCCTCTATACCTTTTTTGCCTATCTCCGTTGGTGCAAGAATCTCCTCTAGGCGGTCGAGTTTCTCTACATTGCTGCCGCTTAGGTCCAGTATCGGCTGCAGTGCCTCCACGGCCTCTGCGGGCAGACCTTTCTCTTCCAACTCCTTATTGACATTCTCGATACCTATCTTGTCCAGTTTGTCTATCGCTACCGTTATATCTACTATCTTATCCGGTTGCCCGATGATCTCGGCTATACCGGCAAGGATCTTACGGTTGTTGATATGCAACGCCACACGAATACCCAACTTGCGATACACTTCCTCTACTATCTGTATCAACTCCACTTCGCTCACCAGCGAGTTGGTGCCGATCACATCCACATCGCATTGGTAGAACTCGCGGTAACGCCCTTTCTGCGGACGGTCTGCACGCCATACAGGTTGTATCTGAAAACGCTTAAAGGGGAACTGTATCTCGTCTCTGTGTTGTACCACAAACCGTGCAAAAGGAACCGTCAGATCATAGCGCAATCCCTTTTCGCTCACTATGTTGGTTGCTTTGCCTATCGTCAGATCGCTCTGTGCCATCGGCTCGCGCAAAGGCGTAATCCAATCGCCCGAGTTCAGTATCTTAAAGAGCAGTTTATCGCCTTCCTCGCCGTACTTGCCCATCAGCGTACTTAGGTTCTCCATCGCCGGAGTCTCTATCTGCTGAAAGCCGTACAGGGCGAAGACCGATTTAATCGTATCAAAGATGTAGTTCCTACGCGCCATCTCTATCGGAGAAAAGTCGCGTGTACCCTTCGGTATGCTTGGTTTCTGTGCCATATTGTTTGTTGCGGTTCTTTCCGCTATCTTTTATTGTTATATATTAAATTTGTTTGCCAGTTATAGGTGGTTTTTATGATTACTTTGCTTTCTTGTCCCCAACACTTTGTCGAACGCTTGTCGAGACCTAATCGAGACCTAACCCTGTTCTACCGTTTACAAACTTTATGTTTACAAATGTGCAAACAGGTCGTTGTAGATTTTGTCGGTCGCCCCCAGTTCGGTTTCCACATACGCCCGCGCTTTCTTGCCTAATTCCTCGTGGTTATCCAGGGCGTTATCCATCTGCCTTTCAAACGCCTCATAGTCCTTCACCGAGAAGCCCGCACCGGCATTAATTAACCCTTTGGCTTCCCTAAAATGCTGATACTTAGGCCCGAATAGCACAGGCACACCATACACGGCGGCTTCTATCGTGTTGTGTATGCCCGCTCCGAAACCGCCGCCTATATACGCCACTTGCCCATATTGGTAGATCGACGACAGCATGCCTATCGTATCGATCAGCAGCGTTTGACAGTGCGTGATATTCAGCGGAGTAGCCTCCGTGTAGCGCACATATCGCCCGTGGAAAATCTGAAAAATCTCGTGTAGGTGCTTAGCGTGTATCTCGTGCGGCACCAGCACCAATTTTGTATTGGGGTGATTATCAATATATTGTGCCAATAGCATCTCGTCTTGCGGCCAAGTGCTACCCGCTATGATAACGCGCTCTGCACCCTCCGTAAATCGCTCTACTATAGGTAGTTGCTTGGCGTGTGCCGCTATCGCATTCACGCGGTCAAAACGCGTATCGCCTGCCACCGAGGTGTGCGCCACACCATGCGCCTGAAGCAACGCCATCGAGGCTTGATCCTGCACATAGATATGGCTGAAGCAGTTCAGCAATCGCAGATACGGCTTGCCCCACGGCAGGAAAAATAGTTGTTTCGGACGGAAAATAGCAGAGATACTGTAGGTCGCAATCCCGCGCTTCTTTAGTTCTTTTAGGTAGGCGGGCCAAAACTCGTACTTCACAAATATCGCCATCGCAGGCTCTACCGCCTCGATAAACGCTTTCGCATTGTGTACCGTTGCAAAAGGCAGATAGGTTACCAGATTCACCTCTTTGTAGTCCTTGCGCAGTTGATACCCCGATGGTGAGAAGAATGTCAGTAAGATGGTGCGGTTCGGTTGCTCTTTGCGCAAACGCTCTATGATTGGCCGCGCCTGCTCAAACTCGCCCACCGAGGCGGCATGAAACCACACTGCCTTATCCCAACGGTGTTGCTGCTTGTATGCCTTTACTTGTTCTATCGCTTCTTTTTGCCCACGCACCAACAATTTCGCCTTTCGATGACCGAAAAACGCAGCAATGCGTAGCACTAGAAAGTATATATACATAGTGAGTCAAACTAATTTACGCACAAAAGTACTACTTTTTCTTGAATTATCCTAATTATTTGTGTCCTATTCAGTTTTTTTTTGTAATTTTGCAGTCCAAAACGCTTGCAAACCAATACTGCAGCCCCGCAGAGCACTGATGTAACCGTCATTAACGGAGCCCCCGCAGAGCACTGCGGTAATAGGCAATAGTGGAGAAAAAGGGAATTAATGGATAATTATATGGTAATTAATGTTCCCTTTTCTTGCCCGCAGGTGTCAGTTTTAATGGCTCTTTAATGGCCTTTAATGGAGAACAGAACAACACAAGAAATATATGGAAAAAAGCATAGTTATTTTGGCAATCGAGTCGAGTTGCGACGACACCTCCTCGGCAGTAATCAAGGATGGTATCTTGCTCAGCAATGTTATCGCCTCGCAAAAAGTCCACGAGGAGTACGGCGGTGTCGTACCCGAGTTGGCAAGCCGTGCACACCAACTCAATATCGTCCCCGTGGTGGACACTGCGCTCAAGCGTGCCGGAGTGGACAAGTCTGAGTTGTCCGCCATCGCTTTCACACGCGGACCCGGTCTGCTCGGCAGCCTGCTCGTCGGCACCTCTTTCGCCAAAGGGTTGGCACTCTCTCTCAGTATTCCGCTCATCGATGTCAACCACCTCCAAGGGCATGTCCTTGCACATTTCGTAGAACCCTCGCCCGAACTCAAAGCTGCTACCCCGAGTATGGCAGGCGTCGAGATCAAACACCCCTCTTTCCCTTTCCTTTGCCTGCTCGTCAGCGGGGGCAACAGTCAGATTGTCCTCGTGCGCCACTACAACGATATGCAGATTATCGGGCAGACTATCGACGATGCTGCCGGTGAGGCCTTCGACAAGTGCGCTAAGGTGCTCGGATTGCCCTACCCGGGAGGCCCGTGGATCGACAAGTTGGCAAAGCAGGGCGACCCTACAGTTTATCATTTTGCTAAACCGAACATCCCCGACTACGACTATTCTTTCTCCGGTCTTAAGACCTCTTTCCTCTATACTCTCCGCGATATGATGCGTGCCGAGCAGGTCGATTCGGTCGATGCATTGGCAGAGCGTATCCCGATGCTCCGTGAGAACCTATGCGCAGCACTCCAACAGATGGTCATCGACATTCTTATGAAGAAACTCAAGAAAGCCGCTTTCGACCTCGGTGTCCGCCAAGTGGCAGTCGCTGGAGGCGTCAGTGCCAATAGCGGCCTGCGGCAAGCCTTCGTCGATTATGGCAAACGCTATGGGTGGCAAGTCTTTATCCCGCCGTTCTCTTTCACTACCGACAACGCTGCCATGGTCTGCCAAGCAGGCTATTTCAAGTACCTCGATGCCGATTTCTGCCCCATCGACCGAGTGCCGTATGCCAAAACACAAATCTGACATACACCTCCCGTGTCAAACGATCGATGTGGCGATATTTATCGCTACATTGCTGATTGCTAACTGCTTATGGAAGTTTACCGTGGCTGGCGATGAGGCAGATACTGCGGTTACTTGGCTTGGATTGGACATCACTGCCCCTTTTGCTTTCTTGGCACGCCACATCACTTCCGAGGTCTATTGGCTCATCTCTCTCTTTCGGGATACTTGTGTCTTAGATTCACCTACATCCTACCATTTTCTGTCCGGTGTCGGCACGCGAATTGTTTGGAGTTGCACCCCGCTGAAACAGTCGTTTATTTGGCTCTGCCTGCTGCTCACTACGCGAGGTGGGTGGAAAAACAAACTTTGGTTTATCCCATTAGGTTTGGTTTGCGTCTATATCTTCAATCTCATCCGTATCGTATCTATTTCGTTGCTCACCGAGTTTCACCCCGAGTGGTTCGAACTCTTGCACACCTATATATTCAAGTACCTTTTCTATGGTATGATGTTCCTCCTTTGGGTACTCTTTATCAATAAGTTACGCTCCCCTTCCTATAACGCCTAAAATAATCTCTCTCTATCTTACAAACAATCTCTCCCCATCTTACAACGCCTAAAAACCTCTTTGTCCCATCTCTACATTCTAACTGTTCCTACCGCCACGATACTGCAAGTTCTCCATTTCTCTCCATTCGGGACAAAAGGAAGTTTTAACGAACTATATGGTCTTTAATGGAGGCGAAACCAGAGCAATTAACAGTCAATTAACCGTTAACGGAGCCCTATATTTCCGCTGTGCAACATCCCCTCCTATGGAGGGGCTTGGGGAGGTCGATGGTCTTTAATGGAGGAAAACCAAAGCAATTAATGGTCAATTAACCGTTAACGGAGCCCTAAGACCATTACACGGAGAATATTAATGTCTAATTATATGGTAATTATATGTTCTCTTGTCCCCACGCATTTTGAATGGTTCTTTATATGGCTTTAATGGAGCCTTAAAAACACCATTCTGTGGAGAAATAAATTAATGTCTAATTACATGATAATTATATGTTTAATCGTCAATTAACCGCCACTGTCGCCACTGTGCACATCCCTTCCTTTGGAGGGGCTTGGGGAGGTCAATGGTCTTTAATGGAGAACACAATCAGAGTACAATTAACGGATGCAAAAGATTCCACGAAAAAGAGACGAGGCTGTCTAACAAGTATGTTAGGCAGCCTTTTTTGTAAGTCAAGTAGCATTGAGCATTGCTGTGCAAAAATGATAGGCAAAAATAGCAGATTAATATGCGAAAAAGGCAGGTTGATATGCAGAAAAGTGTA
>ENA-UEQL01001348-UEQL01001348.1-human-gut-metagenome-genome-assembly--contig:-NODE-1348-length-17196-cov-5.064315_pt1 | contig 17196 bp, 15 predicted proteins | sample MGYA00242905_ERZ507926 | MGnify/ENA primary metagenome ERZ507926 (study PRJEB26167, sample SAMN06115531) | human gut metagenome | host: Homo sapiens | place: China:Henan | collected 2015-09-09...
CGGATTGCGTCACTGATATTACTTTTACCTGAGCCGTTCGGACCTACAACAGCGGTAATGCCCTGCTCAAACGATAAAAAAGTAATCCTTTCACTTACGCGTCACTTTTTATTTATTGTTTTCGCATTTTTGAATACAAAACTGTAGTATTTTTATGCCACTTTAAATACTTTTGCAAACACATATTCCCATCATTCCGCGTTGTTTGTATGTTTTATGCATAAAAGTCGATTTTTGTGAATACGGTATAAATTCCGTTCCTGTCGGCGCGCATTAAAAACGCAAAAAAAAACCATATTGAGACAAGCTTAAAAATACGCAAAAAGCCCTATCGATAACGATAAGGCTTTTGTTTTCAATGTGCGTTTAATGCGCCGCCGCGAAAATTTTTATTTACGAGGACCTGCCGAAACAAGTGCCTTGCCGGCTTCGTTCCCTTCGTACTTGGCAAAATTTTTGATAAATCTGCCTGCGAGGTCTTCTGCTTTCTTCTCCCATTCGCCTGCAGTCTTGTAAGTATCGCGGGGGTCGAGGATAGCGCTGTCCACTCCGGGAAGAGCGGTAGGAACTTCGAAATTGAAGTACGGGATGGTCTTGGTGGGTGCGGATTCGATTGCGCCGCTTAAGATAGCGTCGATGATGCCGCGGGTATCTTTAATGGAGATACGCTTTCCGGTTCCGTTCCATCCGGTGTTGACGAGGTATGCCTTTGCGCCGCTTGCTTTCATCTTCTTTACAAGCTCTGCGGCATACTTGGTGGGATGCAGTTCGAGGAACGCCTGACCGAAGCAAGCCGAGAAAGTCGGGGTGGGTTCGGTTATTCCGCGTTCGGTGCCCGCAAGCTTAGCGGTGAAGCCGGACAGGAAGTAGTACTGAGTCTGTTCGGGCGTCAGGATAGACACGGGAGGCAGAACTCCGAATGCGTCTGCGGAAAGGAATATAACGTTCTTTGCCGCGGGAGCTGCGGAAATCGGGCGAACAATGTTTTTTATGTGATTGATCGGATAAGAAACACGAGTGTTTTCGGTAACGCTCTTATCTGCGAAATCGATTTTGCCGTCCTTGTCCAGAGTTACGTTTTCCAGCAAAGCGTCACGTTTGATTGCGTTGTAAATATCGGGCTCGGAATCCTTGTCGAGGTTGATGACCTTTGCATAGCAGCCACCCTCGAAGTTGAACACGCCGTTGTCGTCCCAGCCGTGTTCGTCGTCGCCGATGAGCAGGCGTTTGGGATCGGTGGAAAGAGTGGTTTTGCCGGTGCCGCTAAGACCGAAGAATATAGCGGTGTTCTTTCCTTCCATATCGGTATTTGCCGAGCAGTGCATGGAAGCAATACCCTTAAGAGGCAGATAGTAGTTCATCATAGAGAACATACCCTTCTTCATTTCTCCGCCGTACCAGGTGTTTACGATAACCTGTTCGCGGCTGGTGATGTTGAACATAACGGCGGTTTCGGAATTGAGACCGAGTTCCTTGTAGTTTTCCACTTTAGCCTTGGAAGCATTGTAGACTACGAAATCGGGCTTGAAGTCTTTGAGTTCTTCTTCGGTGGGTTTAATGAACATGTTGGTTACGAAATGAGCCTGCCAAGCTACTTCCATAATGAAACGGATAGCCATGCGGGTATCTTTGTTTGCGCCGCAGAATGCGTCTACGACAAACAAACGCTTATTGGAAAGCTCTTTCTTTGCGATATCCTTAACTGCCGCCCATGCTTCCTGCGTTGCGGGATGGTTGTCGTTTTTATATTCGTCCGAAGTCCACCACACTGTATTCTTGGAATTTTCGTCCATAACGATGAACTTGTCTTTGGGCGAACGTCCGGTATAAATTCCGGTCATGACGTTTACTGCGCCGAGTTCGCTTACCTGACCCTTCTCGTAGCCTTCGAGTCCGGGTTTGGTTTCTTCTTCGAACAAAAGCTCGTACGAAGGATTATAAACGATTTCTGTGGTTCCGGTAATACCGTATTGAGTAAGATCGATTTTCTTCATAATCACACCTCTTAAATGTTATTTACAGGTTTAAGTTGCTTTTATCCGGCAACCGAACGGGAAAAAAGCCATTATCCTGACCGTACATATTATATAACGTATCCCGACAAAAACAAAGCAAATTGCACACGAATTTTAAATTTTTATCTTATTTTCACCTATCGGCAAGGTGGGATATATGTTTGATATGACAACATATCGCGTATAATATGTTTCCGATAGCGAAAGGCATAAAAAAGCGGCAGTCCGCACTCGTATAAGCGCAAAATGCCGCGTCAAAGCTTTATTATTCTTCCTGTTTGTCCGGTCCGGTCATAGTGAACGGATCGAGTATTTTTTCAAGCTGCTCGTCCGGCAGAAGTTTCTGTTCGCGAACGAGATCTTTGATCTTTTTATTCTTTTTAAGCGCTTCCTTCGCAAGGTCGGCAGACTTTTTGTAGCCGAGATAGGGACTGAGCGCGGTAACCGTTCCCACACTTTCGTACAGAAGTTCTTCGCAGCGCTGACGGTTGGACTGAATACCCTCGATGCAGTTGACGGTAAGCGTTTTTACCGCGTTTTTCATGCAGGTCAGCGATTCGAACAGTTTGTAGAACACTACCGGCTCGAATGCGTTGAGTTCAAGCTGCCCGGCTTCGGCGGCAAGCGTAATCGTTGTGTCGTTGCCGATAACCGCAAAAGCTACCTGAGTGACCACTTCGGGGATTACGGGGTTTACTTTGCCGGGCATAATGGACGAGCCGTTCTGCATTGCCGGCAGAATAATTTCTTCCAGTCCGGTTTTTGGGCCGCTTGAAAGCAATCTCAAATCGTTGCACATTTTAGAAAGAGACACGGCAAGCGTTTTGAGCGCGCCCGAAACGAACACGAATCCGTCCAGGTTCTGAGTGGCGTCAATAAGATTTTCCGCCTGATTAAGTTCGTATCCGGTGATTTCCGCAAGCTCCGGAACTATGTTTTTAAGATATGCTTTTTTGACGTTGATTGCCGTTCCTATTGCCGTTCCGCCCAGATTGAGCGAATGCATTTCCGCTTCCGCTTTGCCGATAAGGCGCAGACAACGGCTGATGCACGACGAATATGCGGCAAATTCCTGTCCGAGACGAATGGGCACTGCGTCTTCAAGCTGTGTTCTGCCCATTTTTATAATGCCGTCAAATTCCTTTGCTTTGGCGTCGAGAGCTTCGATAAGCCCCAGCACATTCTTTTTAAGTTCGGCACACATTCCGATTACCGTAAGCTTACCCGCCGTGGGAATGACGTCGTTTGTGGACTGCGAGCAGTTTACATGATCGTTGGGGTGGCAGATATATTCGCCCTTCTTTCCTCCGAGAATTTCGGTTGCGCGGTTGGCGATGACCTCGTTTACGTTCATATTTGCGGTGGTGCCCGCCCCGCCCTGAACAGCGTCGGTAATAAAGCCCGCATCCAGTTTACCCGCAAGTGCTTCGTCGCATGCGGCAACTATGGCGTCGGCAGTCTTTTTGTCGAGAAGTCCGGCGGCGAGATTGACAATGGCTGCAGCCTTCTTTATCTTGACTATATTCATTATGAACAAGTGATTTACGGGTATTCCGGTAATGTAAAAGTTGCGGTATCCGCGCAGAGTCTGAACGCCGTAGTATGCGTCGCCGGGGATTTCCAGAGTGCCTATAGAATCGCTTTCCAATCTTTTTTCGTCTGTCATAAGTATAACTCCGTTGAATTCGCTATTATTTTAACGTTTTACTCCTTTTAAGTCAACCGTTTTGAGCGACAAGCACGAAAATTATTGAACATTATTCAGAAAGATCAATAAATTATCGCGCGCCTTGCTTCACGTTATACAATATGCAATCGGGGTAATGTCACGCGCCCGTCGTTTTTATCGTAATACCGCGTTCGATATCGGTTGCATCGAAACCAAGCGTTCCTTCTCCGAATACAAAACCGGTTTTCTTTCCGTCGATCACAAGCGACTTTACGGTTTTTACGAACGCAAGTTTGATTTTTTCAAGCGAAATTTTTCCGAAGATTATTTTGATTTTTACATCGCCGTTTGTTTTTCTCTCAAACAAACCGTACGCTCCACCTGCGCTCCACGGGCAGCAAAACTCTCCGTCTTGCACCGGGTTGAAGCCGATAGTTTTGTGCGGAATATCGAAATAAAAACCCGACGAAACGGGAATAAGCGACCAGCTTGCCATGCTGCGCGAATAATTGCTGCCGCATTCTATTTCGCCGAACGGATTGCGATTCGATCCGTTGTAGCGATTGCGCACCGAACGCACGATTTTTTTACTTTCTTCGGTCATGCCGTAAAGCGACAAAAGCGCGGCGAACTCGTATTCGAACCCGGTCATACATTCCTCGCAGTACGGAAGCGGCACGGCAGGCTTTACCGAACCTGTCGGATACTCGCACATAACCGTTCCCGCCTCGTCGTTTAATGCAAACACTCGCCACGGATTGACAAACGAACGCATCGAGGGCTTATAGTTGTATTTCAGCATTGAACAAAGAGCTGTCTTTGCTTTTTCCGTCTCGAATATCTCTCCTATCCCCGTCAGGGCGGCGTGCCACTGCGCGCAAAGCTGATCGATTTCGCACCCCTCTCCTATCTGATATTTGATTTCGCCCGCTTCGTCGTTGTAGTACACGTCCGAACAGCCGAATTTATCGGTTATCGATTTGTCTTTCAGGTTTATTTTCTGCACGAAATACTCGCCGTTAAACAGTTTTTCGTTCAGAAACTTCCTGCCTTTTTCAAAAAGCGCGGTATATTTGGTAAAAGCCGCGCGGTCGCCGAGGTAGTCCGCAATTTCCGCTCCGGCTTTCAGTGCAAGCAGATAAAATCCCTGCAACCACGAATTGGCACCGAACAACTCCATATCCAGCGTGTGATGCTGTCTTCCGACAATTACGCCTTCACCCTTTTCGTCCCACAAATCGGCATTCTCTGGCGAAGTAGCAAAATCGAGCATCTTTTTAACCGCACTCCACTTACCTTTAAGCCATTCGTCGTCGCCCGACAGCTTCCATTCGCGGTAAATTTTGGCAATCGTGCCCATATGCCCGTCCACGCACGAACGAAAATCCCCCGGATTGCGGTCAAGCGGCAGTTTCAGACGGAAAGCGGTACCGCCGTCACTTCTCAGACAGTATTTAATTTCGAGGTCGCGCATCGAACGTTCGAGATCGGGGAAAAGAAAACAAAGCGCGCAGGCGTAATTCCACACATGCTGACAACTTCCCTCACACGAGCCGGCTTGTTCGAGCGAGCCTTCCCAGCCGTAAAATTCGCCGCCTTCCAGCCGCATTACGACAGGGCTGTGCAGCACCGCAAGGTTACTCAGCGCAGCGTCTTTGAAAACGGTACACAGCGACGAGTGCGCAACCGAAAGAACAAACTTTTCGGTTTTTTCTTTAAGCGCACCGAAGTTTTCAAGGCAATACTTTGCGACTTCCTCCGAAGAGGAAAAAAGCGCTGCGTAGTAGTTTTTCCAGGTTATGTACTTTCCGGTTGCGTCGCGCACGTCCTCCCAATAATTTCCGCGGTTGGGACTGTACCACGACAAAACGAATTTAATGGTTTTCTTTTCGTGTGGTCCGGCGATTATCGTGCCGCACACCGAACAGCAGTCGTTTTTGCCGGGAGCCTCGTATTCTCGGTCCGAAAGACTTTCTTTTTCGCTAAATTCGCGAAAAAACGTTACTATTCCGTCCTGCCAGCCCCCTCTGTACCAATATTTCTGCACACAGGCGTTTTCGCAGTCGGTCATAACCGAAAGATTGCCGTAATCGGGAGCGTCTATATCGTTTGCCGCCGCGTTGATAAGTCCGGCTCCGGGATATCTTCCGGAGATGCTCTCGTTCAAAGACGCGCCGAAAGGATTGCGCACCGAAAATGCGGACGTAAACTCTATCGCGTCGTCCGTATCGTTTTCGTATTCTATTTCAAAAAAAGCCGCCGGCAAACCCGAATTATACGAGTCGTACGGGATAAGCGGATTAAACGCCGTAAGCGTTATTCTGCCCGGAAATTCCGCATCGGAAAATTTCAACTCCGCAATGGGGAATTTACCGTCAAATGTCACGTTTTTGAAATGCGGAAATCCCGCCATTGTTTCGGCAGGCGGTCCGAAGCCGTATCCGGCATACGGTATCCTGCGGTATTCGCCCATAAAACTGCCGTCATAGTCGCCCTGCAACACTTTGACAAACTTTTTTCCGCCTGTTTGCGCCTTTACGGCAAAATGAGTATATCCGTTAAGTCCTCCCTTGTCGGGTCTATCGAATATTTCAAAATCGCACATTCTTCCGTTTCCGCATATATTAACGCAACCCGTGCCTATTCCGCCCAGAGGAAACTTTATCTCGCGAAGATTTTTGCCCTTGTATTTCATTCTTTTCTCCCATCCTTTTGTTTGGCGAATAGCCATACTTCTCTATTTAAATTATAAACCAAGATAAAACAAATATCAACCTTTTTTCGTAGGTTTTTCAATCTTTGCGGTAGGTTTTTTGCACGAATGTACATAGCTTGCCGTCTTTTAACGATAATTTGAAAGCGCCTGTCTGCTTTCCGACGCGATTTATACACAAAAAGCCCGAACGCGAACTTTTTTCGTTCCGCCCGGACTTTTTGGTAATGTAATCCTCCTATATAAACGGCATGTTTACGAAATCTGCCGGTGGCAGCGAGTGGTGTTTTTTAATCTGATGCTCTATGCACTGCCCGAGACGGAAAAAAGTTTGAGTGCCGGCTTCCAGCGTAGTTAAAATCGATTCGTCCGTACATGCGAAATCGTACGAAGCGGGGTTGTTTACGTCTGCGTCGAAGTCCGGGAAAATCACAGAAATATCATGAGCGTAAGGGCCTCCGTAAGTCGAACCGCACAGATTGGAATCGTGATTGCGCGAATACGGAATACGCGCCGCCTTATATGCTTCAAAATTGCTTCTCCACTGGTCGTTTGCATGGCGTTTATGCCATGGACCGCCGTTTGTAGCATTCATCGCCTTGAATTTCCCCGCATTTTTATTCAAATCGAATTTTATCGTTTCCATAAAATTTACCTCGCTGCTCTTATGATAATATGATAACACGAAAATATTTAAAAAGAAATAAAAAATCGCTCAGAAAGTATTCATTTTAAATCATTCCCTCTTCTTCCGTCGTATCGGCGGCAAACAAAAAAGCAGGGCTTAGTAAAGTCCTGCCTCTTTGTTTTGAGAGTTTATATTATTTGCAACGAATTGTCTTGATTATTTTTTAGGAGCGGGCTTGTGGCAACAGCCGCTGCAATGTTCGCAGCAACCGTCGCAACCGATACTCGGCTTGCCTTTTTTCTTCCGCACTATCGAAACGACGACGAAAGATATTACTATTGCGGCGCAGGCGATTATAAGCAGTATTTCCCACACGCCGAGCTTATTGTTTGCCGCCGCGACGAGAGCGTTTATAGTACTTATAAAGCCGACCGGAATCATAACGTTTTTTCTCCTTTGTTAGCATTGCGTTTGTTGTACATAATTACGCCGACAACCACGAGAGCGATTGCGACTGCCCACAGAGCTGCGGTCCACCACCACGAACCGATAGTGTAAACCATTGCGGCTACGAGGTACGAGGTTGCTATCCAGAACAAGAGCGTCCATTTATAACGCTTTTTGTCCTGCAATTCCGCTTTTGCGGTAGCTACTGCGGCAAAGCAGGGAATAGTGGTCATGTTGAAAGCTATGAAAGAAAGCAATCCCGGAACTGTTATACCCGTATCGGCAATCATCTGAGCTACGTACGTTACGCCGGACTCGTCCTCTGCCATTGCGTGTCCGAGCAGGCATGCCGCAATGACTCCGAAGGTAGAAATGACGTTTTCCTTTGCGATAAGTCCGGACACCGCAGCAAGCACGAATACCCAACCGAGCGAGCCGAGTTGGCTGCCGAAGCCGAGCGGAGTAAACAGAGGCTGAACCAGCTTGCTGATACTTGCAAGAATACTTTTATCTATCTGCTCGTCTGCAAGTAATGTCCACGAGAAATCGAAATGAGTGAGCACCCAGATAACAATGGTGGAAACCAGGATAATGGTGAACGCTTTCTTTACGAAGTGCTTGGTTTTATCCCACAGGTGAGCCATAAGGTTCTTGAACTGCGGCATATGATAAGCCGGCAATTCCATAATGAAGGGCGGGGTTTCGCCTTTGAGCGTGGTAGAGCGCATCAAAAGCACGCTGCATATTGCGACTACGATACCCAGCAGATACATGCTGTACGTAATTGCGTCCGCGTTGCCTGTTCCGGCATTTGCGACTATCGCGCCAGCTATTGCGGTAAGAATAGGCAATTTGGCTCCGCACGAGAAGAACGGAATTACGCGCACGGTTGCGGTACGTTCTTTTTCGTCGGCAAGCGTTCGTGTGTTTATCATTGCGGGAACCGAGCAACCGAAGCCCATAATCATGGGCAGGAACGCACGACCCGACAAACCGAATTTACGGAACATTCTGTCCAGAATAAAGGCGATACGAGCCATATATCCGGAGTCTTCGAGAATAGAGAAGAACAGGAACAGAACGAGGATAGGCGGCAGGAAGGAAAGCACTGCGGCAAGTCCTTCGAGAATACCGTCGTTAATAAGTCCCTTTGCCCAGTCAGCCATACCGGACTTTTCGATAGCGCCGCGAATACCGCTCCAGCCGCCAATGCCGCCGTCCAGAATTTCGCCCACTATCATGTCGTTCCAGATGTTGTTAATGGCAACGCCCGGTGAGAAAACCGTTCCGTCATAGAAGCAAGCAACCCATCTTCCGCCGTAGTTTAATCCTTCGGGAACGGGATTTCCGTCTTCATCGCGCACTATTTCGCCCGTTTCTTCATCGGTCTGATAAGCCACGTTGCCGTCCTTGTCCTTAATCAGAAACGCTGCATTGCTGTCGAGAGAAGGCATCCATGCCTGATCTTCGGTGAAACCGTTCATATAGAACAGGTTTTCGCTGAATGTGAGGTGGAACACGAGGAACAAAATCACGAGGAAAATCGGAATACCCCAGATTTTGTGAGTGAGAACCTTGTCCACTTTATCGGATTTGGTCATCTTGAATTTGTCCTTGCTCTTGTGTTCGAGCGCGGGAGCAAAGTTTTTGGCTATGTATTTATATCTCTGATCGGCTACGAGTGCCTCGAAGTCGGATCCGAACACGTCGTCGTTGTAGGTCTTTTTGAAAGCCTCTACCATTCCGACCGTTTCTTTGTGCATATCGACTTCGATTTCGTCACCCTCCACCAGCTTGACTGCATGGAACAGAGGATTTTCCACCGACTGCCCTTCGAGAGCGATTTTTACGTCGCCTACGAGGTGCGACAGGCTGCTGTCTTTGAGAACGGTTACGCCCTTACGAACCTTTTGGCTTTCGTCAAACGCTTTGTCCATAAGTTCTTTAAGACCGGTTTCTTTCAAAGCGGAAATCTTGACTACCGGAATGCCCAACGCTTTTTCAAGCTTTGCGGCATCTATCTTGTCTCCCGCTTTTTCCACAGCGTCCATCATGTTGAGCGCGATGACCATAGGAACGTCGATTTCCATAATCTGAGTGGTAAGATACAGGTTGCGTTCGAGGTTGGTTGCGTCGATAATGTTGATTACGCAGTCGGGTTTTTCGTCCAGAATGTAATTTCTCGCGATGACTTCTTCGGGAGTGTACGGAGAAAGCGAATATATACCGGGAAGGTCTACTATCGCAACCGGCTCGGCGCATTTCTTGTAAACGCCGTCGCGCTTGTCTACGGTGACGCCCGGCCAGTTGCCTACATGTGCGGTAGAACCGGTCAGACTGTTAAAAAGAGTGGATTTGCGGCCGCTAGGGTTGCCGGCACGTGCACATCTCTTCATATTACTTGTTCACCTCCATTTCCACGTTAACCGCTTCGGTCTTACGAAGGGTGAGCTCGTAGCCACGAACGGTAACCTCGATGGGATCGCCGAGAGGCGCGCGCTTTCTTAAAAGAATTTCGGCGCCGGGAGTGATACCCATGTCGAACAGACGTCTTTTGATTTTACCTTCGCCGCCGACAGAAGCGACAACGCCGCTTTCGCCGATCTCAAAGGCATCCAATGTCTTTTTCATTTATGTATCTCCTTTTTCGATTTTACGATTTTAATTCAGGCGACGAATATTTTTGCGGACAGATTACTGTCAAGCGCTATTCTTCCGTCTTTAATCTTGCAAACAACCGTTCCGCCACTCGAGCTGAGTACGCTTATTTCTCCGCCTACGGTTATCCCAAGACTTTCGAGATGTTTTTTGGTTTTATCTTCTGCGGAAATACGAACTACTTTAAGCTGCGTGTTTTGCGGTGCCAATACTATAGGCATTTAGGTCTCCTTGCTCCACTTTATGTGAAACTTCTTTCATATTCGCATATATAATAGCACTTATATTAAGACTTGTCAAGCAAAATGTGAAACTTTTTTCAGTTTTTTTGTTTTTTTTCTTGACTTTTTTTGTTTTGCGGGATAAAATATAGTCAATGAAAACGACCATACGACAACCGAAACAAGAAAGAGCGATAGAAAAGAAGAAAAAAATTATCGACGCCGGCTACAAACTCTTTTCCGAGCAAGGCTACTTCGGTTGCACCACGCCCGAAATAGCAAAGATGGCAGGAGTGTCCACCGGTATCGTTTACGGATATTTCAACGATAAACACGACATTCTTTTGTGCGTTCTGGACATATATATAAAAGAAGTTTCGGCGCCTCTCATGAAAATAGTTAAAAACCTGACCGCTCCGGTAGACGTCGAAAAGTTTGTAAAAAACATATTGGATATGACCATCGAAACGCACAAATCGCACGCAAAACTGCACGAAACGTTGCATTCGCTATCGGCTTCGGACAAAGACGTCGGAGCAAGATTTCTCGAACTTGAAAATCACGTCACCAAAAACCTTTCCGAAAATCTTCCCGAACTGGGCGTTAAAACTCAAAACTGCGCCGAAAAAGTTCACCTTTCCATGAATCTCATTCAGTCGTTCGCTCACGAATACGTTTTCGATCATCACCCGTACATCGACTACGAAGCAATGTACGAAATAGTGTTGTCCACAATCGTCAATATGTTCAGGTAAAACAAAAGCTCTCCGGTTTTTTGCCGAAGAGCTTTTTGCTGTCGGTATTAAATTAAAAATACAAGCGGTAAAACGCTTAAACAAGCTTCCACACGACAAACGAGATATTGCTTTTCTCGTTTTCTTTTTCGCTGCCGTAAAATGCGGTTAAAATACTGCCGTCGGACAGTTCCGCGCTTGACGGATAACCCATATCTCCGGAAACAGCCTTTTGGGACAAATTTATCGGCTCGCTCCACGTTTTTCCGTCGTCACGGCTTATTATCGCCTGCTCGGCATACGGCTTTTCGCGTCTTCCGACAACGCAGATAAGAGCCCCCGAGGAATGCCTTATGACGTGCGGAGGCGACGCAAGCAACCCGAGATCACGAGGCTCGCTCCATTCCTTTCCGTCCGCCGAACAATCTGTCTGATAGGTGCGCAGCGGTCCTATGGCAGGCGAGAACCTCTGAACGCGCGCAAGTACGCTTATTCCGCCGTCCTCGCGCTCGAACGCGCACGGTTCGCACCACAAATCGCCGTTTTCCGCTTTTATCGGGATAAGTTGCGGCTTTGTCCAATTGTAGCCGTCTTCCGATGTCATATAATAAAGCCCTTCGGGCAGGAACTCCCGATAAACTCCCTTTTCGAGATATTTGTCTTCCACCGAAAAGCTTCTGCCCACGTAAAAGTATCGCCCGTCACGCAAAACTATCGGTCCGTGCGGCGCGGTTATCGGCATACGATATCCGACGGGAAAAGTGTTCCCGCCGTCTTCGCTGACGTAAACCCACGACCCTACAAGCGAATTGTCGGCGTTTTCGTTGAGCTTTATGTAATTTTCGATTATGTCCTTAACCGCTCCGTCGCCTCGGCGCGCATTTTCGGCACGCTGAAAAGAAAACGTATTATTGAATGTGGTTATAAGCACCTGCTTGCCTTTAACGGCAATGCCTCCGTCTCTATCGTCGAAAGGCGTATCTGCTACCGCAAACGGCGAAGTCCAGCTTTTGCCCTCGTCGTACGAATAACACGCAACCGTCTTTCCGAACGGACAAACGTGCGTTATCCTTCCCGCCGAAAAAGTTGCCATAAGTCTGCCGTCGGACAGACGTCCTACGGTCGGCCATGCGGCATATCCGAACAAGCCGGCGTTTTTGTATATCACGCCCTCTCTCATCTTTTCGATTTTTTCTTTCATGTTGCGCTTCCTCTCTTTTTACTACGATAAGTTTACCACAAAGAATAATATGCAGCACTATAATCGCAGGACTTTATTCCCCGCAACCCTCTCCGTAAGCACATTTTCAGTTTATTCCGCAAAAAGATTTTTAAGCTCGATTGCGGACAATTTCTGCGTTTTTCCGCCCGATCTGAACTCAAGATCGGCGCGGTCGTAATTGCATTCGTGCGAAACGGTCGTAAACCTCTTGCCGCCGTCGACATAAATTTCAACCGAACATTTGTCGAAAATCGCAATTATATCGGTCTTGTCGCCGTCCAGCGGAATTATCGCGTCGCCTGCCGTAAGCCGGTTATTTTTTGCGTTGCCGCGCATTTTCAATCCGAATGCGTCAAGGCAGAATTCCGCACTGTCGCTTTTTATCTCTATACGGTATGCGCGTTTTTTAAGATCGAAGCGGATTTTTTCGCCCGGCGCAATGTTTTCGCGCAAAATCTCGCTTTCGTACAATTTTTCGGTTTCGGCGGCGGGCTGAATTTTCAGATACATATCTTTACCTTGCCCGCAAAGCGTAATTTCCTGAGGCAGACTCATTTCGCTTGCGCCGTACGCTCGGGGAGAGCCGATATTGTGCCAGCTTATCCTCACAATTCTGCCGTCCGTTCCCGAAAAACTCTGTGCGGCGTACGAGCGTGGCAAGCCGTCCGTCGTCCGACCGGGATAATTAAGCTGTTTCACACCGGTAATCTGTTTGAATTTTCCGTCCGAAAACTCGCCTATAACGTACCTGTCGGCAGCGCCGATTATCGCGCGGTATATTTTATTCTCTTTCTTAAATGCGTAAACATCGGGGCATTCGTTTTCGCCGTCTATTTTTATTTTTTGCAAAAGCGTCCAGTCAAGCAGATTTTCCGACGTAAACAGAGCATAATCGTTGCCGGTAAGATACAGCGCAAGCAAGTACGCGTCAATTTCTTCCGCCCAAACTACTTTCGGGTCACGATTGCCTTCCGCAATAAAGTCTATTATCGGCTTTCCGTCGCGCTTTATAAAAGTTTTACCTCCGTCTGTCGAATACGCAAGTCTTTGCGTAAACGGCTTTCCCATCGACAACTCGCTTGTTCCGCCCGCAGCCGTATAAAACAGTAAAAGCGGATTTTTATCGCCTTTTTTAAGTCCCGAAAGGTTGCGCGTATCCTCTGTAGCCGAGCCAGAAAACATAGTTCCGTTTTGGTCCGGGAAAAGCGCGATTTCCTTTTCCTCCCACGACAACATATCGCGGCTTACGGCGTGTCCCCAGTGCATGTTTCCCCAATCTCGTCCGCACGGATTGAACTGGTAAAACATATGATATTCGCCGTCGTACTCAATCATACCGTTGGGGTCGTTGTTCCACCCAACTTCAGGCGTAAAATGCACAAACGGGCGCAGCTTGTCATTGTCGGGCAAAACTTTGTCGTCGCTCTGAGTAATATCCAAGCCGTCTTCGCACTCGAAATAAACCTTTTTTCCGAGAAATTCGCGCGCGTCGTAACACGCAACAAAATCGCTTTTTCCTTGCGCCAACTTACAGTCGAGGTCAAAAACAAGTTTTTTCTCCTCGCCGTCGCCTTTGTAAAACCTGATTTTCGTCGTTTGCGCACCGCCTTCCACCGGTAGCAGAATATATCTTTTTTCCACGTATTTTTTAATCATAAATCCCTCTTTTCCGTAATCGTTCCTTTTGTCTCGCCGCATTTTTCGCCGCAAGACTTTTAAATATGTCTACATTATATCTGATATTTTCTCTAAAGTCAACCAAAAAATAAAAAAGCCGCAGACGATAGTATACCGTCCGCAGCATGGTGGTGAATATCTCTTTTCTTCCTTTTAATCGGCCCGAAAACTCAAATAATACTTTTGTGAATAGAATTTTCAAATGTTACGATAATATTATACGGAACAATTTGTTCCATGTCAAGTATTTTGGAACAATTTGTTCTAAAATTTTGTATATGAACAAGTTTTCGGAAAGAATTTCATATTTACGGCACGAAAAAGCGTTGACTCGCATTATGCTTGCCGAAAAACTGGGTGTTTCCGTGCGCCAGATTTCATACTGGGAATGCGGTCAGCGCGAATGCGACTTCGACATGCTGCTTAAAATCGCAGATTTATTCGGGGTCAGCGTGGACTATCTGCTCGGACGATCGGATTATTAAACTTATAAAGACAAAAAGCCGCTCTTTGTTATTTAAAGAACGGCTTTTTTATTATACTATCGATACTACCGCGAAAAACACGCCCGTCAGTCCCGCATACTTTCCGCTTGCTTTCCTTCGGCTTGCGGTTGTTTATTTTCACCCGGCACTTCTTTTTTATCAAGCACAAACAACGCGGAAAATTTACCGAAAATCGGTGTAAAATCGCAAATTTTGTCAAGCGCGGACGAGAAAAATCCGATAAGCGTCCCGTCGACTACCGCCATAACGAGCGTTCCCCAATTAACGCCCACGAGCTTGCCGAAAAAGCAATACGTCATTATCACACTTGCGGTAAGGCAGGTCAAATCGAATGCCGTTTTGAACACCGAAATTTTAATTCCGTATTTACTCGAAACTGCTTTGGCGAAAAAGTCGTACACCTGCGGATACAAATACGTCTTGAAGAAAAGTGCAATCGAAAATGCGGTAAGCATTACGCCCGCAACAAACATTACTATTCTGAGCCACAAATCCATGCTCCCCGGCTGCGTTACCGCAGGATCGAAACAGGGCAAAAGTCGCCATAAATCGAGCACTGCGCCGTAAATAAGGCAGGTCACGAACGAACTTAAATACACAAGTTTGAATTTCCGCAATGCTATGCAAAGCACTATGAATACGCCCGCCTGAATTACATATTCGGCTTGACCGAAGCTTAAAAAGCCTGTTTTTATGCTTAATAGATACGCCGGTGCCACTATCATTGAAATGCCAAAATTCGCGCTCGTCAGCATTGCTACGGCAAACGACAACAAGATAATTGCCGCAAAATAGGCTAATTCGCCGGGAATTTTCAATTTTTTCTTTTGTTTCTGTTCGTCCATTTTATTTTCTCCTAAAAAAAATCGCCACACACATATGCTGTGCATGGCGAAAAGTGAGCTTTATTTCTCAGAAAAATCCATACTGATTTTGGAAACAGGTTTGTAAACGGCTTTATATCACTCCCACTCTAAGGTTGACTGGGGCTTGGAAGTGATGTCGTAAACCACGCGGTTTACGTGTTTTACTTCGTTTACGATACGCGACGAAATTTTAACCAGCACATCGTGCGGAATATCCGCCCAGTCGGCTGTCATACCGTCCACGCTGGTAACCGCGCGAAGCGCAATAGTGTAGTCGTAGGTACGCTCGTCGCCCATTACGCCCACCGAACGCATTCCTGTAAGCACCGCAAAATACTGCCAGATTTCACGATCCAGCCCGGCTTTTGCTATCTCCTCGCGGAAAATCCAGTCGGCGTCTTGCAAAATGCTTATTTTTGCGCGCGTGATATTCCCTATAATACGAACGGCAAGACCTGGACCGGGGAAGGGTTGACGGAACACTATGTTCTCGGGCAAACCGAGTTCGAGACCAAGCTGACGCACTTCGTCCTTAAACAGCAGGCGAAGCGGTTCGATTATCTCCTTGAAATCGACAACCGACGGAAGCCCGCCGACGTTGTGATGGCTTTTTATAACCGCGCTTTTGCCCAGTCCGCTTTCGATAACATCGGGATAAATGGTTCCCTGCACGAGAAAGTCTACTTTGCCAAGCTTTTTAGCTTCCTCGGAGAATACGTCGATAAACGCCTTTCCGATGATTTTACGCTTCTTTTCGGGTTCGCGAACGCCCTGAAGCTGTTTTAAGAACAGATTGCTTGCGTCCACTTTAATAAGGTTCATGCCGCGTTCTTCTTTGAATACGCGCATAACCTCGTCCGCCTCGTTTTTACGCAACAGACCGTGATCCACGAAAATGCAGGTGAGATTGTCGCCCACCGCTTTATGAATAAGCGTTGCCGCAACCGCACTGTCAACGCCGCCGCTCATGCCGCACAGAACTTTTCCGCTACCCACTTTTTCGCGTATTGCCGCAATCTGCTTTTCGGCAAAGTCGGACATGTGCCAATCTCCCGTCGCCCCGCAAACTTTATACAGAAAGTTTTTCAGAATATCGTTACCGTTTATCGTATGCACTACTTCGGGATGGAATTGAACGCCGTATATTTTACGTTCGGGACATTCGTAAGCGGCTACTCCGCACGACTGCGTATATGCCGTAACTCTGAATGCGTCGGGAACGCGTTTTACCTGATCGGTGTGGCTCATCCAGCATTGATTGGGTGTGGAAACACCGTCGAAAATAACGCTCTTTTCATAATTAACGGTAGTTTTTCCGTATTCGCGCAGACTTGCGTCGGCGTGAACCACTTCACCGCCCAGCTGATGAGCAATAAGCTGCATACCGTAGCAAATACCGAAAAGCGGAATTCCGAGTTTGTAAATTTCTTCCGTAACCTTTGGCGAGTCCTCGCCGAACACGCTTGCGGGTCCGCCGGTAAAAATTATACCGATAGGATTCTTTTCGCGAATTTTTTCCGCAGTAATATCCGCGGATACCATTTCGGCATATACTCCGAGATTACGCACTCTGCGCACGATCAGCTGATTGTACTGACCGCCAAAATCAAGTACGATAACCGTTTCTCTTTTCAAGAACGTTCCCTCCTGTTTTTTCTTCTGTGCATGATGAACTACATGCGTTTTTTGGGTTTGATGCTAATTATAGTAAAGAAACCGTAAAATTTCAACCCCCGAAGTACAGGAATCGTGTTCTTTTCGCTGTACTTCGGAGGTTTTTCTTTTTTTTCGGGTCCTTATTCTCCGATGGTGATGGTGTAGCCTGCCTGGAAGGTTTCAC